>Ga0182004_10000119_pt1 | contig 34541 bp, 26 predicted proteins | sample Sormic07211540_1_FD_120479 | JGI IMG/M metagenome (GOLD analysis project Ga0182004, IMG submission 120479) | Endophyte microbial communities from Sorghum bicolor roots, Mead, Nebraska, USA - 072115-40_1 MetaG | ecosystem: Host-associated > Plants > Roots > Unclassified | place: USA: Nebraska...
GGTGCCAAGCTGATTCAAGCCCTCCAGATCTCTTAATGTTTCTTCCTCTCTGATTCCGAACAGCTGGTTCGGTTTCTTCACAAAGACAGAAGGGACAACCCTCCCCACTGGAGAATGAAACCATATACCCAAACCTTTGATAATGTCGCAGGATTACTTCAAGCTACTCTTTTCAAGATTTCCAGATCATCAAACTCTACAGCGGATACCCTAGCTAAACAAGCGAGAGTTTCCACTCTTGTTTAGCTTGATCACACTTGTACCCGTTTGGCTTGTGGTCCTTTATGTTCTTCTCTTCAGGCTCTACTTTCAGTAGACCTGTTTGATGTACAAACCTTTGCAGCTTCATGCTGCGTTTAATATATTTCGGTCTGTTCTTTGTCAAAAAAAAAAAACTTAACCACCCCCAAACTCTGCGTTGGAGGTAAGGTGACTAAATAGGCCAAATCAGAGTCGGTCAATAGTCCAAGTATTTCCTCCGTTTTGTAACATAGAACATTTCTAGTATTCTAAAATTATCATCAAATATAATTCTAGAGGATATATAAAAATTAATTTTACATTAATATTTTTATTTGTCAATCAATCATCATTAATCACGTTGACGATAGCGTATGATTAGAAAATAAAATGAGGAAATATATGTTTTTTATATTTTCTTTTAATTGATGCAAAAAAATTTAAAATGTACTATATCGAGTACGAATTGGATTTGAGTTGCGCTAAAAGATGCTGACACGAGCAAGAAAGGAACATATGTACTGTGTCTGTGTGTGTGAAATGTGAACGTTCTGACCGATTCCCATTGGTGTAGCTAGCTCTTTGCAACGACGACGATGTCTTGTTTCTGCGAGCGAGGGCTTACTTGGAAACAATTCCTCTCCCTGCCCTCTATATATGGCACCAGCAGCACGTGACGTGGCGCCGCGCGTGAGGGATTCCGTGGCTCACCGCCGCTAATCTTGGTCCCATCCCATCCCAGTCACGTATCCACTCCTCCAACCGCGCGCGCCGGAACGGAAAGAAAAGTCCACGGTCACCCAATCCGTAGCAGCTGCGAAACTTCTCCGTGGACCCGACCCGACCCGACCCACCAAAACGTCCCAGGCTCGTGGAGCCGTGGAGGCGAAGCACCCAAACCATCGCGTCAGCTCACTCCACGTCTCCGCTCCCCCACCCCGAACTGCACCCTCGTTAGTTAGAGATTTGCAGCCCGCACCAGGCATCATTGGTACGCACGTGCTTGGGCTACTTCCGTCAATAGCAGTGGATGCCACACGGACGGGAGCACGTATATATTCTGTTCATATACATATATACTTATATAGGATCTTGCTACTTGTATACATATGCAGCATTATTATATGCTAGCGCGTGTATTACGTGGCTCTTGCCACCAATTTGGTAAAAGAGTCGTCGGATCTATAGGTGTTCTGTTGTTACATTCAGGAGAAGTACGTGACGAGTTCTTTTCGAAAATAGAAACGCCTTTTGTGCTCACTTTAGATATATCAAGAGTAGTACGTTACAGGCTTTACAGCTCTTTGGATAATTTGACTGTCTAGACTTAGAAAACAATGTAATTATAGAATTCGTCCCGGTCAAACATACTCAGTTTGATTAACTTTTATAGCGATGAGTCATGTTAATATTTATATTTCTAAAAAGTTAACTAATCTAATCTAATAATACTTATTTTTTAATCGTAATAATACTTTCTTATAATTTTGATCAAAGTTCAAATTATTTGATTTCTTAAAAAAAAACAAGAATCACATTCTTTTCATGGCGAAGGGAGTATTACTTCGATCTACCCATCACAACCGCCACCCACTTTTGGTTCACCTCAAACGATATGGGTATCAAGCATGATGTTGCTCTTTGCATCATCTATATACGAGAAAAATCCTTGGTATACATCATAAGTAAAATGAGTTAAGGTCTATTGACATCTACAACTTGTTCGTTTGAGTTTATCGGCCCAATCAATCAGTGTTTTTCTCTCACAATAAATTAGCTAACAGTACTTTCTGCCACGACTTATCAGCCAAACAAACAAGGCTAGAAATTTACAACCACATGTTATGTTATAGTAATAAAGTGAATGAAATGGAAAAAAAAAGCTGTATAAATAAAAAGAGGCAATACTAAATACAATAGTCAATGGTAGTCAACCAACCACGTTATAGAACTCTATGTTTCCAACCTATTTTTTTAATGTCAAAACACATTACTACATTTTCACGAGGCAAGATAGCTATCACGGGGATTTAAACTGGCGTGGGTTTTAAAGGGGCCCATAACTAGAAAAACACCCTCCTTGAGGGTTAATTCTACGAAATGTCCACCAAAGCAAAGAGACACCAATGGCCAGGCCAAGCCGCGGGGTCACCCACTGCCACTGGACACTGGGCCAGCTGCGCTGGAAAGAGAAAACAAACAGGATCAGTATTTTAATCCTTGGATTTTGCTCTGTTTACCATGGTATTCCGAAAACGCCCCTGGCCTTTCTTATAGCCCAAGCCACCCCCTTCTTCCTCCTCTCATCTCCCTCGAAACTTTCCCCAATCCTCTCCAATCCAATCCCCTGTCTGTCCCCCTCTCCCAACCCTAGCCCGCGCCGCCGGCCAGTCTGCTCGGGTGGCGCGTACATGACCCACCCTTCCTCGTCGTCGTCCTCCGCTCCCCCGCCCCCGCCGCTGCCGCCGCCCGGGGCGGCGGCGGGGGCGGCCGAGGCCACCTCCCTCGCGCCGGGCTTCCGCTTCCACCCCACCGACGAGGAGCTCGTCTCCTACTACCTCAAGCGCAAGGTCCTCGGCCGCCCGCTCAAGGTCGACGCCATCGCAGAGGTCGACCTCTACAAGGTCGAGCCCTGGGACCTGCCCGCCCGCTCCCGCCTCCGCTCCCGCGACTCCCAGTGGTACTTCTTCAGCCGCCTCGACCGCAAGCACGCCAACCGCGCCCGCACCAACCGCGCCACGTCGAGTGGGTACTGGAAGACCACGGGGAAGGACAGGGAGGTGCGCCATGGGCCCAGGGTCGTCGGGATGAAGAAGACGCTCGTCTTCCATGCCGGACGCGCTCCCAAGGGCGAGCGCACCAACTGGGTCATGCACGAGTACCGCCTCGAGGGCGACGACGCTGCGGGGATACCGCAGGTATTCAATCATTCAATCTATCTATCCCCGTCCCCCTTCTTTGCTTGCGAGTTACTCACACACTTCACAAGTCCGTTTCATCATCATTTATCGAATTGTACTATTGTAGTGTGTTTCATTGTACTATTGTAGTGTGTTTCCTATATATGTTGGTCATAATACTTTTGATTAGTGCAATCTTCTTCTGTTAATAAGAAAACAAAATTGCGTCCCACGTGGTATCTGACTACATGATAGATAGGTTCGGTGGGAAATGAGTTAGATTGATGTTATGACCATACCTGATGATTACTCAATGAAAATGGATCCTTTCCTGATTCCAGTGAAAAATGGACATGTGCTGATTGTAATGCGAATTTGTAACCAAAGGGCTAAGTTTACTTCTTTGGACACCACTGATTGTACTCATACAAATGCACTGTACTTAGTACTGACACTGATTTCTGAACTTGTACGTACAGGACTCATTTGTGGTGTGCCGGATCTTCCAGAAAGCTGGCCCAGGTCCTCAGAATGGGGCACAGTATGGAGCGCCCTTTGTTGAGGAGGAATGGGAGGAGGAAGACGCAGATGTCGGTTTGCTTCCAGTGGAGGGTGATGCTGCTGTTGACCCTGAGGTTCCCCGCGCTCCTGTGGAGATACCTGGTGCCCTGGAGAGAGGCTATCTTCAGATGAGTGATCTCATTCAGGTATAGTTGCAACCAGTCAACTTGTATGGTATTTTTTTTTAAAAAAAACTGCCAGTGTTTCTGTACATAAAATTCAATTTGATGTTCATATTTAGTCGGTAAATAATGCGCAGTTATGGATATTGTTATTTACCTGTTGAATGGTTTTTTTGGGGTCCTATAGGTGGGTTAGAATAATTGTTTAAAAGGCACCTTTCCTGTTCTTAAGATGCTGTTAAGTCGGATTTTGGTTGTCTAGTATCTGAATTTTCATCTGTTGTTTGTGCTGTCTGACTAAAGTTTTTTTTTTAATGTAATAGCAAGAGCTCTGCCTTTCAATTAAGAAGAATAGAGTTGGCCTAGTTTACAAGGGAAACCAGCCTGAAATTTCAGATCACAGCTTAAAACACAGAAAAAACCCACAAAACCAGAACACAATAGCCCTGACGACTGACCCACTGCAACCCAATTACACAGAGGTAACACACAAACCAACGGTGCCCACCGCATGTCCTCATTGCCTAGCTGATCACAAGCAGCAAAGAAGAGCTCTGGCTTCCCGCGGTGAACAACAGCCAAAGGCCCTCACATCCTCTGGCCTCTGAAAGTAAAAGGATGTTAAAAATATGCTAGTATAAATGTGATTTTTTTTTCTCTTAGTGCACTTCTCTAGTATAACAGTTGATGGTGATCTGCACATTCTCTCTTAGCGCACTTTTCTAGGATAACAGTTGATGGCATGTAGTCCGTTATAAGATTCATGTTCTGCTCATTGTCGAAAGAGGCCCACAGCTGTGGAATGTACCTTGTCAACAGACCATAACTCTTGTCACATCTTACATCATATTGATTAATCGTGTACCTTGCATTTATCAGGTTTGCTGGATTTCCTTCTGCTTTGGCATCTACCTTGTTATAATGTGTATTGACAAAATTCTATCCCATGCTCTGTAGCAAGGACACTGACTTTTTTGTTGTTGTTTGGCATAAACCTTACTTTTTCTCTCAGGATTAGGTAGCAAGTTGTATGAGATCACGACTACAAGAGTCATGATATCATAGTATTCATGTCTGAACATTAAAAAGGTTTGGGATTCTGTGTTGGCATTTCCATCTTTAACTGTGTGGTGTGAACTCGGACATCATGCTACAGTGCAGATTGTCAAACAGAATAGTTCCTTAAAAATAAGTTTTTTTAAGAAAACATTTCTTGAATGTAAAAATGAGCTTACTATTCATCCATGCAGCGTCTCTCTTTTTTTTCTGTAAAATATGATTTATAGGTGATCTTTTTTTGTTTACTAAATTCATTTTGATACCAGTATCAAATTTACACATCGGTAGATTCATGGCTCTAAATTCTAATTATGTTGTTCTTCCCTTTTTCAGGGTTTGGGTGATCAAAATGGAAATGGTACACCTAGTTTGCCAGTTTCTGATACTTCAAATAATAGCAACCATTCTGAAGATGTAGATGGAAATTCTGGGGACATTTTAAGTGACCCAAACCTTGGCTCTAATTTTCTTCAGTATGAACCTGGGGAGCAAAATAGCTTAATGCTTAATGGAAGTATCATATCAAATGCAAATGCTGGAGATTTTTTTACGAATTCCAGCCCCAGTGATGGGTTCCTAGAGCTGAAGGATTTTGCAGATGCTGCAAATGTGGATTTCCCTCTGGGCAATGGATCAACCATCTGTCCTTCAGATGGTTGGGCATGGAAAACACCCGACTCAGCAGAAGCTGTAAATGGAGCTAACAATGAGATTCCTCCAGTCCCTGATGACCAGACTTTCCAGCCAGATGAGCTGGAACAACTGCTGCAGTCAATACAACAAGATTCCCATTTCGGCTCAAGTATCATTGACCCCCGGCATTCTTCTATGACAAATTCAGTTCTTCCTGAGGATGATTCTTTGATGTTCTATGATGCACCCTTCGATTCCACCATGTGTGATGATGGGTTTGGACAGAATGGAATTCTTGGCTCCGCAGCAACCAATCTATCTGGCATTGGCATGGTGGACGATGGTATGCAATACTTCGATGCAATGGATGAAAATTTATTTAATGATATTCTGGGCTCCATACAGCAGCCAGCTGGTAACAGTTCCCACGCTTTTAATGGCCCAGTCCTTACCCAAGAGGTATGATATCATTTGAAACAAGAGACGTAGTTGCTGTGTTTGTTCGGACCATAGATATGTACTGGTGATCACCCAAAATTTTCTACTTTTACAGGTCAACAATACCATGTATACATATAGTCCAACTCAAAAGGTTTTAGAACCTAATTTTGTAGTTGGTGCCCCGTCATCTGCTAGGTTACCTGAAGCTGGTAGTCAGTTAAATTGTGTTGTTTTACCAGGTAATCTTCTTATGGAAAATTACAATAGGTCGGCTGTATCTTGATCTATGATGGAAAAAGGAGCAATTTCCATTGCACTAGATTCTTTTATGCTAGATGTATTCACTTACCCTCATTGAGCAAGATTGAAGTATTAGACGATTTGTGTTTTTTGAGAGAAATCTAGCTCAATCTTGCTTACTTGGGGCAGGGTTATATACAGCTAGCATGCAATTTCCTGGTCATTAGCTTACACCTGTAAATGGACATTGTTGACAAGTTTTTTGTGTTGTGTTCCACAGATGGTCAGGCTAAGAGTAGTGCTATCGGAAAGGGATTTGTAAAGATTTTGGATTCGATCTCCGCTCCCCCAGCTTTTGCAGGAGAATTCCCAGCTAACCACCGCAAATCCTTGGCTCATATTTCTGGAGCGCGCCCCAACACACTCCATGTTTCTGCTGAAGTGATCCGCATAGGAAGTTTAGCTGTTCCTTCTGGCGCAGACAAGTGGGCTCTGCAAAAGGATCAAGGCATGGAGCTGCTCTTCTCTGCAGATTTTGAGCCTGATACCCGTATACACTGTGGCTGCAACACCATTACCGCGGTGCTGCGTGGTGGCTTCTGCCTTTTCTTCGTTTCGGCAATAATGCTCTTAGTGAGCTACGAGGTGGGCATGTGCATCTATGGCAAGTAGCAGCCTGGTATCGGATTAAGTTAAATTTCAAGACATTTAGGTTAATCCTGTGTTTTGAGGCAGACTCAACTGGGGCCTCATGCGCTTTTAAGTGTATTGCATTGCATGACATGGACCTGTGGGGTGATTAGCACTAGCAGTACCATTTTGCAGCTCGAGAGCTAATGGTGTATGTATGAATTAAGCGCTATTTAGTTATAGTATGCGAATTGCCTCATTGGTGTCTGATGATGCCATTTTCCATGCTTCTGGTTGTAGTGGACAATGTTAGTGCAAAATCCTGTATATATATTTCAGATCCGCCATGGGAATCATGATGCTTTTGCAGTATAGTTGTGTTGGTGTTTTGAGGCCTTGTTTAGTTCACCCAAAAACAAAAAACTATCAAGATTCTTTGTCACATCGAATCTTACGGCACATGCATGAAACATTAAATATAGATGAAAATAAAAACTATTATACATTTTATTTGTAAATCGTAAGATGAATTTTTTTAGTCTAATTAATCTATGATTGGACAATAATTGTCAAATGAGTGCTGCAGTAGACTACCAAAAAATTTTCAGAACTAACAAAGCCTAAGTGTTTGGTGTCAAAATGAATGCTCATCGTGTTGCACGCCACATAGAGCCTGCAAATGTGTCCACCGATGAATGCAAGTTGTGGCTTGTTTTGCTTTTGTTTTCGTCATGAATATAAGTGTTGCTAACTTGCTATTGATACTAGATGACTGCTTGATGCATGGTTAGCAGCTCGGCAATCATATTTGGTTGCTTTATTAGTGTAAAAGGTTTGCATCATATTTTTTTCGAAGGACAGCAAAATGCTTTTGCTGGATTTTCGAAGGGCAGCAAAATGCTTTTGTCGGATTTTTATTAGACGAGGAAAAAGAAACGGTGTTACGAACTTAGGACAACGATCCTAAGGCTTGTTCGGTTGAGCTTTTTTTCCTCAAACACTTGTTTCTAAAACAAGTGAAGTTGTTTTTCTTTTCCTCTCACAAAGACATAAATTAGGATAAAGTTGAAAAAAGTAGCTTATTGCATCTCTCTCCCTCATTTCTCTCTTCTATGCAAGAAGTAGTTGGTGAAGCTATTTTACCAAACATTTTTTTCAAAATAGCTTAGCTTCATCTAGAAAGTTGCTCGAAACTATTTTCTAAAAAAAATGGTTTTACTAATGAAGTTGAGCTGTGCTAAACAGAGCATAAGTCCGACTCTATACAAGAACTCCACAAGACTAGTGAACACTTAACAAAGCCACTAGGGGAACAACAACTCAGAACTCCACCTAGAAAATAAAAGATAGAACACCACCCAGTACAGAGAACAACACTATTGATCTGCTGATTCGCTTCAACATTTGGTCTTGTGGCCACAAAGCTTGCATATGGGGTCGTTTAGACAATTGCGCTTCAAGTTATTAGTCACAAGGATCTTTTATGTAACAAGGTTCATGCAAAAAATCTACATTTTAGTTCAGCCTTGGCTTTCCAGATTGGCATAATCTTGAGCTTGCATAACGTTCCTTTAAATTGGATGTGATGTACACTTTTGGAGGTATATTCACCGTCTTCCATCCAACGCCATATAATGTTGTCTTCTCTATTATCCTCAAGCTCAATTTGTTGAATCAAAGCCCAGATAAGAACATATTCATGAATTTCAACTACGGCCTTGTTTAGATCCAAAAACTTTTTGGATTTTGACACTGTAGCACTTTCGTTTTTATTTGACAAACATTGTCCAATCATGGAGTAACTAGGCTTAAAAGATTCGTCTCGTGATTTACATGTAAACTGTGCAATTAGTTATCTTTTTTTATCTATATTTAATGTTTCATGCATGTGCCACAAGATTCGATGTGATGGAAAATCTTGTAAAATTTTGGGATTTTGGGTGCATCTAAACAAGGCCTACGTCTGTATCGGAGTGATGTGTGAAATCCATTTATTTTCCTGTATTGCCACCTGAACCGTAATATTCTTCCTCTTGGCTTTTCTAAATAATGATGGTGCCAAGTTCTTGAGCGTCTTGCCTTACATCCATGATGACGTCCAGAATTCGGACGTCTTACCATCACCGAGTGTTACCTCTATTGATGCAGCGAAAAGGTCCATATCCCGGGGATCACACGGTAGCTCCAATTTATCCCATGCTCTTTCCTTATTGCGCCAATGAAGGCGCAGGGCGTGACAAAATCTCTCCAACTCAAGAGTCCCCAGTCCTCCTTTGATCTTCGTGATACAGGATGTGGGCCAGTTGACTAACGAATGTCAACCGTATACCCCGTATAATTTTATCTCGCGTTTCACCTCTCCAAAGGAAGCTTCTCCTCACATGATCGATCTTTTTTATGAGCCATTTGAGTTCTGGAAACACAGTCAAATGGTAGATCGGCTAGGATGATAGCACTATTTTACCAAGGTTCCACCCCGGCAATCCTGCACCAATCTTGTCTAGCAAGGGTTGCACATCAATTTTCCTTAGTTTTCTGACATGAAGGGGGAGACCGAGATATTTGCTGGGGAAGTTGCAAATTTTCTGGGAAAATTTTGAAGTAATTGCACGACTGTGCTGTTGTCCAAGCTGATGGGGTAAAAATTTCTGTTTTGAAGATGTTGATTCTGAGATCCAAGCAATCTACGAAAAAATTAAGGATCCTATGCAGATGGTCGATGTCCAGATTACAAGGGGAGGCAAAGAGACCACATCATTGGCATAAAGTGAACACCGAAGGCTTGCCACTCTTGGTAATATTAGGCTCAATATACCTCTGTTTGCAATGGCTTCGATGCTTCACTGCAGTGGGTCGATGGCCAAGATGAAAAGTAGAGGGGAGAGGGGGTCTCCCTGCCTGAGCCCACGTTCATGTCGAATCTCCTTCGTCGGTTGTCCCTTGATCAAGACACTCTTGAGTTGATGTGCCTAATAACACCGCGTTCCAATCTCTCCATTTTGTACTGAACCCCAAGTTCTCAAGTACCTCTAATAGGAAGCTCCAACCAATAGAGTCAAACACCTTCGAGATGTCCAACTTTATAAAAAGAGTTGGCTTCTTATGCAACTCCGCGTAAATGAAGTTATCGTGGATGTATCTCCTCTTAATGAGGGCGTTCTGAGCTGTAGATACTAGGTCATTCATGTGTGGTGCCAACCTGTTGGCCAGTAACTTCGTAATGATTTTTAGTTGATGAGACTTATATTATATATGTATATATAAGTAGTTGCTGCATCTTGCAAGCAGCTGTCTCTCTCAAAGTTTCTGTGTTTTCGCCAGGAACTGTACTAACATAAACAAATGCATTCCACTGCTATTGCTTCTGTAACTAAATTAATTTTCTCCTGGTAGCATGGTATCTTCCGGAAGATCACAAAATGCATCCCCCTGCATTGCACAAACAAAAAAAAAGCTAAGCCAATACTTTCCGGCACTATTTCTCTTTTTACACGCACACATCGTTAAGCTAAAATACGCCACTGTGGCATACCTCTCCAGTAAGATGGGCAACGCATTTCTTCTCAGCAAGCAATTCAGCTTCACTCTGAAAATATTGCAGGGTCAACTGTTAGGGTAAAATCTCTATGCTGCTTATATTCTCAGCATATCAGTGATGGCAGTTCCTATAGCCCCTACCTTTTTAATCCGTTCCCACAGAAAATCGTCCATTGACACATCAGTAGCTAGTTCGTAATCACCATCACCCTGTTGGAAGAATTTTATGATCATCAGAGTGGTAACGAAAATAATGAGGACAGTTTGATTAGTAAGATCGTACCTTCGATCTGCATGGCATGCTGAACACGATATCCTCTGCTATGCCATAAGGATTTCCAGTCGTATAAACCTGTGTTTTTTTATTGCTTCTTCCATTAGAGGAATGCTGAAACAAAGCTGTGACCAATTTCAATTCAAAGGATTCAAAACTTACCCCTGTAGAGAACCACTCGCCTTCTGGGGTAGGAGTTACAAGGGATTTAATAGCATCCACTATCGAAACAGCCGTTGATGCGGCTGAAGATCTGCCCCATTTTTGGATGAGCACACCTCCACGCTGTTTAGATATAGGAATGAAACGAATTATGGTACAACCTTGACTTAATTTCTCGAGTAACAGAAACCTCCAAACGTACTGCAAACAGGGAGAGGCACACACCTTTTGAACTGTCATGGTGAACTCTTCTTCTAACCACTTGGTATCCTGAATGATTTCTTTCACTGGTCTCCCATCAATTTTGGCATTCAAGAAATCAGGAACCTACACAGGGAAGTTAGTGCCAACAATCAGCGAAGAAATGTATCCCAAAAATAGTCTGCTCATCTAGTTTATAATAATCTAATCTTCACCTGAGTTGTCGAATGGTTCCCCCAAATAGTCACGTTTGATACTTTGTCATAAAATACACCTGCTTTGAGTGCTATCTACAAAAGGAGATTGTGTGTGATTGCTTGATCTGTTTTCCTGTTGGGAATGGAAAGACGAGACATAATAAAGGTTCAACGTCAGTCACCTGGCACTTTGCTCTATTTTCGTCCAACCTCGTCAGTGCATGAAAATTTTTTGCTGGTATGTTTGGAGTATTTTTCAAGCAAATCAATGCACTGCATCAAGTGCAACCCAAAACTAAGACAAGTCGATGGCATAAATCGTTAGTAAGCAGCAAAACATATAAATATCCGTACTTAGTGTTACAGGGATTTCCAACAACTAAGACTTTCACGTTCCGCGAGGCCACGGCATTAAGTGCTTTCCCCTGAACACAATTCAAAATTTCAGATCCATAACAAAAATACAGTTACTCTGTTGTTTTTTGCACACTGTGAACAAATTTATACTTGGTTTCTGGTTTATGCGCGCTGTACTGAAATTTATACGAGGCTTCTGGTTTCAGCAGTTTGCAGGTTCTATGCTAAGGAATCCTTCTTAAATTGAGGGTCAAATACTGAAGTTTCAGAAATGCCTATTGGCACCCTTCCTGAGAGGGTTTTTTACAATTTCATGTCATAGTATTTTAGAAGAAACGACGAACAGAGTGGAAAAGAAACCTGGTCAGCAAAGATTTGGCCATTGATATCCAGTAACGCAGCTCGCTCCATGCCGGGACCTCGGGGCTTAGCACCAATAAGAAGGGCCCAATCTACATCTTGAAAGACCTCGTAAGGATCTATACCAATGCTGACTTCCCTCAGCAGTGGATACAGCGAGTCCTCCAGTTCCATAGCTACGCCTGCAGTGCAGTTTTTGAGAGCACATGAGGAACAAGTGATACATATTCACTGTCAAAGTAATACATTGATTGTAGGGGTAGTTTGGAGCTTAAACTATGTACTAGCAAATATGAATTGAATCTTCTTCTCAAATAGTACTAAGGCAGAAAGAAGAAATCTTTCACCTTCTAGAGCTTGAAACGATCTTTCTGAGCCAAGTAACTTAAGTGCTATTGGTTGGTCTTGTCCAAAAACCTCACCGGAGGCGAGCTGAATTTTTTTTGGGTTAAACCGAATTGTCAACAATACAATACTGCCTCTCTGGTAGGTAGAAAATATGCAGAGTCAGTAAAAGATTTGTTACTTTGAACAGCAGGTGATTTGAAATCATCCCAGCCGCGCCTGACACAGCAATGTTCACTAGCTTCTTCCACGACTTGGTCTTGTCTTCCTGTGTCCCAATCCATTCAACGGCGTGGATGACAGGTTGTTAGTACTGTATTATGTGATGATACAAGCAGCATAAAAACCAAATTAAGTCAAGAAATGGCATGCATGTCAATTCAGGAGGCGTTAGACGTCAAACACCATCTTTGCTCACTTGCTGTCTGGCAATGAAAGCGCTTGATCACGCAGCTAGAGGTGCGTGCAGCACAGCGCACAGCTATCAATGACGCTGGCATTCCACCCTGCGCTTTCGTTTGGTGATCTGTACGAAGTTTATATGTGTGCTCGCTATCCAGTACCGTAGCTAGTGGCGAAGCTAGAGCAAACCAGAGAGGCAGCAGAAGAAGCCAAGCCGATGGAGCATTTCAACGAACACGGGGAGGGACTGACTGGGGGATCGGAGGACCATGTGATGTGAGGCTGACGGACTCACCGCCTTGAGGTCGTAGATGTTGCAGAAGACCCCGAAGCACTCGTTCCGCGACGCCGGCGCCTCCGCCGCGACCGCCGTCGCCACGCCGTCCTGCACCTGCCTGCTGGGGTTCTCATCAGACGTACACGGCTAGTCAGCCGATCAAGCTGCTGGCACGCATTCATTCATGTGTCCACACACACACATCGGGGGTTATAGCTAGGCGTGAGCTGAAACACGGTATGTACTACTACTCACTTGGCGGCGTCGACGACGGAGCATCGGACGGTGGCGAGGCGCGGGCGGCGGACCTGGACGGAGCGACGGCGCGCGGCGCCGGCGCCGAGAGGGGCCGGCACAAGGCCCGACCCGGCCGGGGAGTAAGCTGTTGAAAGGCCCATGGAGGAGGAGCTGGAGCTGGAGCAGAGGAGTGGATGGATGCTGGGCGTGCCGGATGGATAGGAGGAGTTGCACTTGCTTGCACTACGCAGCTACGTTAGACGAGTACAGATACGAGTATTCGATACAATACGTATTGGATACGCGGATACGCATTTTCTCAAAAGAAAACCTATTAAAATAGTGTATCCGAGTATCCGTATCTGCGTATCCGACGAGTATCGGATACGGATACGTCACCTTCTTTGGAGTATCCGTGTAACATAGCTACGCAGTAGCGCGCGAAGGAATTGGATTGGATTTACGTATTGGATACGCGGATATGCACTTTCTCAAAAAAAAACCTACTAAAATAGTGTATCCGAGTATCTGTATCCGCGTATCCGACGAGTATCGGATACGGATACGTCACCTTCTTTAGAGTATCCGTGTAACATAGCTACGCAGTAGCGTGCGAAGGAATTGGATTGGATTTGGCGGCAAAGGCAAGGCGGACCGCCCGCCGCGTGACACGTGGCAGGACGGCGGTTGTTGGGCAGCTTGTACGTCCACACGTCTGCTATCCTGGCGGTTCCTCAGTCTGAGGAGAACAGTGACAAGTACAAAGTCATTTTAAAAAGGAGTTTCAGAGAAAAAAAATCATTTTAAAAATAATTGGAGAATAACAGTTTTTACAGGTAGCATTTTTTTTATTTTTAAAAGACTCATTGACAGATTTGGTTCCCAGAGAAAGGCACACCAAAACGAAGGCAACCAAAAAAAAGGTTATATTCTCCCACAACAATCTTCGCTAGGTGTATTGAGTCACAAAGTTGGCATCCTCGTCTTTTCAAAAGAGTGTGATGGTACAACTTCTCATCGTTACCAAGAACCCACGTACTGTTCGTTTAGGCCGCACGTTTAGTTCGTGAAGATAAAATTTTCACGACACTATAGTACTTTCGTTTGTTTGTAGTAATTATTGTCCAATCATAGACTAACTAGTCTCAAAAGATTCGTCTCATCAATTCCGATCAAATTGTGCAATTAGTTTTTTTCGTCTATATTTAATACTCCATATATTTATCTAAAGATTCGATGTGATAAGACATCTTGGAAAATGTTGGGTCCTAGAGTGTAAGTAAACAAGGCCTTAGCAGCAGTGGCGAAATGTAGTCAAAGTGCGAGATCTTTTGTTTGAAGCCATGCAAAATGCAGAGACAGTGCTTAATTCACATTTTTTTACTAACGTGTGAGCCCTGTATGTCGATGAAGTTGCTAGCATTGAAAGTTTCAAACATAATCGGTGTATGGGTCTTGTGGTATATGTTTTAAAAATGATTAGCGAAAGAACTGCCTCATATAGGGCTCACTTGGGATTGCCCACGAGACAACGGTCATGGCTCCACGAGGTAGAGATTCGACGACACTAGTTGATGTTGATTTGTTGTGAGAAAAAAATATTATTCTGTGACTGAAAAAATTCGACTAATTCTGTTAAATAAGTACAGTTAAAAAGGAGAAATGAGGAAAAAGAAATATAGTTACAATACGATTGTAACAGCACATATAACACGTCGTTACTACAAAATAACACAGTTGTAACTAAATGTGAATAAAAAACAGAGTTGCAGCACTTGCGTATGAGCAGAGACACAACCAAACACAAGATTGTAATATCTACACAAAATCTCGGCAGTAATAAATACTATAAAACAGAGTTGTAATAACTCAATAATGGAAGCGCAACACGGGAGCGAAGCGGTATGGCCCAAAAAAGCAAAACGATCGTAAAGACGGTCCCGGAATCACACAGCGTGTGCACACAACGCTCTGAGCGGGTACAGAATATAAACAATATATATATATAAGTAAAAGTAGTTGCTGCATCTTGCAAGCAGCTGTTTCTCTCGAGTCTCAGCTATAGTATAGACAAATGCATTCCCCTGCTATTGCTTCTCTGTAACTAAACTACACTTCTCCCGGTAGCATGGTATCCTCCGGAACATCACAATATGCATTCCCCTGCATTGCACAAACAGAAAAAGCTAAGCCAATCCTTTCCGGCACGGTTTCTCTCTTTTTAAGCTAAATAAAATACGTCACTGTGACATACCTCTCCAGTAAGATGGGCAACGCATTTCTTCTCAGCAAGCAATTCAGCTTCACTCTGAAAATATTACAGGGCCAACTGTTAGGGTAAAATCTCTATGCTGCTTATATTCTCAGCATATCAGTGATGGCAGTTCCTATAGCCCTTACCTTTTTAATCCGTTCCCAGAGAAAATCGTCCATTGACACATCAGTAGCTAGTTCGTAATCACCATCACCCTGTTGGAAGAATTTTACGATCATTGGAGTGGTACCTTATCTTAGGACAAAAATAATGAGGACAATTTGATTAGTAGATCATACCTTCGATCTGCATGGCATGCTGAACACGATATCCTCTGCTATGCCATAAGGATTTCCAGTCGTATAAACCTGTGTTTTTTTTATTACTTTTTTCCATTAGAGGAATGCCGAAATAAAGCTGTGATCAATTCAAAGGCATCAAAACTTACCCCTGTGGAGAACCAGTCGCCTTCTGGGGTAGGAGTTACCAGGGATTTAATAGCATCCGCTATTGATACAGCGGTTGATGCAGCTGAAGATCTGCCCCATTTTTGGATGAGCGCACCTCCACGCTGTTTAGATATAAGAATGAAACGAATTATGGTACAACCTTGATTTAATTTATCGAGTAACAGACAACTCCAAATGGATTGTCATACCTTTTGAACCGTAATGGTGAACTCTTCTTCTAACCACTTGGTATCCTTAATGACTTCTTTCACTGGTCTTCCATCAATTTTGGCATTCAAGAAATCAGGAACCTACACAGAGAAGTTAGTGCCAACCATCAGCGAAGAAATGTGTCTGCAAAATAGTCTGCTCATTTAATTTATAATCAAAACTTCACCTGAGTTGTCGAATGGTTCCCCCAAATAGTCACGTTTGATACTTTGTCATAAAATACACCTGCTTTGAGTGCTAGCTACAAAAGGAGATTGTGTGTGATTTCTTAATCTGTTTTCCTGTTTGGAATGGAAGGACGAGACATAATAAAGGTTCAACGTCAGTCACCTGGCACTTTGCTCTATTTTCATCCAACCTCGTCAGTGCATGAAAATTTTTTGCTGGTATGTCTGGAGCATTTTTCAAGCAAATTAACGCACTGCATCAAGGGCAAGCCACAACTAAGACATGGTGATGACATAAAATCGTTAATACTTGGTGAAACAATCAAGTGTCCGTACTTAGTGTTACAGGGATTTCCAACAACTAAGACTTTCACGTTCTTCGAGGCCACGGCATTAAGTGCTTTCCCCTGACACAATTTAAAAAAATTCAGATTATAACAAGAATACAGTTACTCTGTCGTTTATTTGTGGGCTTTACTCAAATTTATACTTCGTTTGTGCTTTACTCAAATTTGTACTTGGTTTCTGGTTTTGGCAATTTGCAGGTTCTAATGCTTAGGAATCCTTAAAATTTGAGGTTGAAGTTTCAGAAATGCTTCTTGGCACCTTTCCTGAGAGGACTTCTTACAATTTGGTGACATAGTACTTGAGAAGAAAGGAGGAACAGAGTGCAAAAGAAACCTGATCAGCAAAGATTTGACCATTGATATCCAGTAACGCAGCTCGCTCCATGCCAGGACCTCGGGGCTTAGCACCAATAAGAAGGGCCCAATCTACATCTTCAAAGACCTCATAAGGATCTATACCAATGCTGACTTCCCTCAGCAATGGATATAGCGAGTCCTCCAGTTCCATAGCAACACCTACAGTTGCAGTTTTTGAGAGCACATGAGGAAGAAGTGATAAATATTCACTGTCACAGTAATCCATTGATATCAGAGAGTACAACACTGGAAGCTGTAAGGGCAGCTTGAAACTAAAGCTATACGTATGTACTCCCCCTGTTCCAAATTATATATAAGGCATTTTAGCTTTTGGAACAGAGTGAGTGGAAAATATGAATTGATTCTTCTTCTCAGATAGCAAGGCAGAAAGAAGAAGAGGCAGTCAGTCATTCACCTTCGAGAGCTTGAAACGATCTCTCTGAACCAAGTAACTTCAGTGCTATTGGTTGGTCTTGTCCGAAAACCTCACCAGAGGCAAGCTGAATTTTTTTTGTGTTAATAAAATGAATGGTCAGCATTACAATACTGCAACTCAAGATAGGAAACAAGTAGAGTCAGTAAACGATTTAGTTACTTTGAACAGCAGGTGGTTCGATATCATCCCAGCCGCGCCTGACACAGCAATGTTCACTAGCTTCTTCCACGACTTGGTCTTGTCTTCCTGTGTGTCCCAACTCCCAATCCATTCAATGGCATAGGATGACAGATTGTTAGTACTGTACTACTATATGACGATATATACAAGCAGCAAGTTAATTAGAAACCAAATTAAGTCAAGCAGCAGTGGCGTGCAGTGCAGCGCTCTCCATGACGCTGGCACTCCACCCTGCGCTTTGGTTTGGTGGTCTGTATGATATTTATTTTTATTTATAGAGGCATAACGCAAGCTGTTGATATGAGTGCAAGCTATCCACAGTATCGTAGCATATATCCACACCACACCTCCAACGGTCCACACCATGACACCAACGACGCTGCTAGCTTTTTCTTTTTTTTCTCTTTTGGAGAAAAGCAACGTTGCTAGCTTTAGGTGGAAAAGGGATTCTACTTTGAGTTTGAAGCAAAAGGCAAAAGCCGATGGAGCATTTCAGCGAACACACACGGGGAGGCCGGCCGGGACCGGGGAGGACCACCACCGCCTGAGGCGAAGGGAGGGACTCACCGCCTTGAGGTCGTAGGTGGTGCAGAAGACCCCGAAGCAGTCCTTCCGCGTCGCCGGCGCCTCCGCCGTCGCCACGCCATCCTGCACCTGCCTGCATCAACGTATAGGGGGCTAGTCAGCCTAGTAGTTGATAAATGGCACGCATTCATGTCCACGTCCGGGTAGTATACTACTACTCACTTGGCGGCGTCGACGGAGCATCGGACGGTGGCGAGCAGGGCCCGGCGCGGGCGGTGGAGCTGGGCGGAGCGACGGTGCCCGAGAGGCGCCGGCGCGAGGTGCGATCCGACCGGGGAGTAAGCCGTTGAGAGGCCCATGGTGGAGCTGGAGCACGGATGGATAGGAGTGGAACGGGCTGCAGCCTACAGGGGAGGGAGTGGAGGAGATTATAGCCTCTCTGGTTGTACGCAGGAGCAGGAGCGCGCGTAGGAATTGGATTAGCGGCAGGCAAGGCGAGGCGGACCGCCCGGCGCGGGACACGTCGCGCGACAGCGACTGTTCGGCATCTTGTACGTCCACACGCCTGCTATCCTGGTGGTGGTTAACACTGACAACCAAGTCTTTTTCATTTTCGTTGCTGGAAGCCTGTAAAAGATCGAACTGGAGAATCTCAGTTTTGCTGACAGTATTTTTCTTCTTTTTAAAAAGACTCATTGGTAGATTTGGTTCCCTTTTAAAACAAAGCCACACCGAAACTACGTACTACGTGAGAGACGGCGGGGACATTTTATTACAAAGGCAAAAAAAAAAATAAAGGGTTGTTATTCTCCCACGACCATCATCTTTGCTCAGTGCCTTTCCTGCGGTCCTGCCAGTGCCAGGGCCTGAGTCTTTTCAGAGAGTGTGATGGCACTTCTCATCGTTACACATCGATTGGTTAGCAACGGTGGCAAAATTTTGGCAAAAGTGTGTGCGATCTTTGGTTTTGAAGCCATGCAAAATGTAGAGACAATGTTTGTAAATAATCACATTTACTTTTTGACTAGGCCTTGATTAGTTCCTAAAATTTTTTGGTTTTAAGTAAAGTAGCACTTTCGTTTTTATTTGGTGATTATTGTTCAATTATGAACTAACTATGCTGGTTTTGACTATATTTAATGCTCTATGCATGTGGTATAAGATTCGATGTGACGAGAAATTTTGAAAAGTTTTTGGTTTTGGACCGAACTAAACACCTATTATGTGAGCCCTGAATGTCGACGAAGTTGCTACTATTCAAACATAACAGATATGTGTCTTCATTTACAATAAATTGAAAAGGATACAACCGCTTTGGTCTGTTTGGACCTTATTGTCTAAAAATTTACATTAATTGTAGCTCTTGAGGCTTCACCTAGGAGGTCTAAAATATTATCTAAAGTTTAGACTATCTCATAAAACTTCACACCATAAAAGTGAGCTAACATGATCTAAAGTTTTTAGTTCTTAACTTTAGGCACTAAACTTTTAGACTAGAGAATCCAAATAGACCCTTAGATGCATTAGAAATCTATCTGAATTAAGATTAGAATATGGTCACATGGTATATATCAAAATAACATTTTGTTTGGCTTGGATTATAAAGGCCGCTAAGAGCAGTTTTGACTGTAGCTCCAAAAACAAAGCCTCTACTTTTGATTTGGGTGATCCCACTATATTTTAGGGCTCATTTTTTTTTTGTTTCAACTCCAACAGCATCATCCAAATTTGGGCCTCCAAACCTATTCTGTCTGAGAATGACAGAATGGACCTACTCGTCATTGTCCTTTATAATCTCTTTTTTCTTTCTTTGGACAAGGACACAATTGGAGGATTGAATCGGTGACCGTAGGTTGTCATGCATGTGCAGGGGAAGAGAGAGAGAGAGAGAGAGAGAGAGAGAGAGAGAGAGAGAGAGAGAGAGAGAGAGAGAGAGAGAGAGAGAGCGCGCGCGGGGCGGGGACACAAGATATAGGGGGGGGGGGGTGTGTGAGTGGGGTTTGTGGTATGTGGGGGGGAAGAGAGAGAGAGAGAGAGAGAGAGAGAGAGAGAGAGAGAGAGAGAGAGAGAGAGAGAGAGAGAGGGAGTGCGCGCTGGGCTAGGACACGCGATATGGAGGATGGGGCCTGTTTGATTGGGCCAACAAAAATGGAGTCTGGAGGAGAAATATGGGTGTCCAACCAAATATGGGGTCATTTAGCTATTGGGACTTAAGTAGGGGTCTGCTGGAGTTGCTCGTTATAGTGGGAACAAATTTATTAAAGAGGAGGAGAGAGACGTTTTGAAGATGGGATCTAAAAAATTAGAAGCCACTGTTACAGAGATTTTTAGTTTTTGGATGGAGATTAAGCAAAGCTTATTTAGTTTTCTTTCCCATATGAACTCTATTGAATTTTTGTTCTCCGTAGCCTCGGTATTATTTGGTTGTATCGGCAACATACATTCATGCGTGAATAATGTAGAGGCCAGATTATTTTCCTTTATCCAAAAATCGTGAAAAAGGTCTTTCTGGTGTAAAAGAAAAAAAAATATGACACTAACCCAAACTGGTGAAACTTTAAACTATATTTTTAGAAACAATTTTTGCTTTTGCATGGTATATTTTTCGATAATAACCTTCGACTCTACTTCGGTTTTCTGCTTTGTTGTGTCACCTGGAATGACATGGCAAGGCTCTACATTTAAAAATCATATCTTATCTATATGACGTCGGATGAAGATGATTTTTTATAAAGCTATAGTTTTTAGAGAAATCTACAACTTTTTGAAATTGCGATTTTTTTCATTTAAGGTTATTATATGATGTTCAAAAAACAATATAAAGCTTCACTAACATATTAATCATATATCGAGGCTTATCAGCTTAGAAAAGATAAATCTACAAACTTTTAGTTTTCTGTTTTTTCATTTAATGTTGTCAAGATGTCACCATAAAAAAATTAAATACTTCTTATATTTTCTTATATGGTTTAAGAAAAGAAGTTTTTCATATAAAATTTATAGATTTCGATGAAACCTATTTGTTTTGAATTTTTTCCATTTAAGGTTGTTAAGATACTCGAAAAAAATAACATAAAGTTTTAGTAACATACGTCAGGACTTGAAACCTTAGAGAAATTATATATTTCTTATATGCTGTCAAAAAGATACTTTTTATATAAAAATTATAACAATAAATGAGATCTACAAGTTTTTAGTTTTTTTCATTTGAGGTCGTTTTTTGTGTAAACTTTCATTTGAAGTCATTAAAATGCTTCAAAAAGTACCATTTCAACAGTATATTAATCACATACCATCGCTTGCCATCAGAAAGATATATTTTTCTTCTATGACGTTGTATAAAGATAATTATTATATAAAAGCTGTAGTTTTTGCTGAGATCTACAACATTCTCAATTTAATTTTTAAAATTTGAGTAAGCATCTTCGCAACCTTATATTAAAAATCTAAAAAATAGGAAGATGTAAATCTCATCCAAAACTATAACTTTACGTGACGCCATATAAGAAAGGTGTGATTTTTCTAATATGGAAAATCCTGATATGTGATCAATGTGCTAGAATTTTATACTTTTTGGAGCATCTTAACGATCTCAAATGAAAAATAAAAATTAGAAAGTTGTAGATCTCCTCGAGTGCTACGATTTTCATGTAAAATATATCATTTTTGACACGTACAAGAAAGGTATAGTTTTTTCTAAAATAGCAAGCCTTAGAACATCTCCAAGAGATTAGCCAAAAACACTAGTCAAATTTACTGATTTAAGTACTCTCTAAAATAGGTTTGACAAAAAATATTAGAGTATTTCAACAAACTTTGTAAAAGGATGGCTACTGAGGTAGGCTATCCAAAAGTAGCGAGCGAATAAGGTGGGATGGAGAGCTACTAAATTTGAAAAGTCGTTTACAGAGTCTGTTGGAAACGTTTTTTCTTCAACAATAGCTAAATTTACCTTTAGAAAATGATTTAGCTAATCTCTTGGAGATGCTCTTAGGCTCTGGTTGCTTCTCCTTGCTAAATTTTTGCTAGCTAAAATTATTTTATCTACTCTTAAGTGACTAGTGGAGACAGTGTGTTTGGAAGTTTAGCTACTAAAGTGTCTAAAATTTAGTTGGCTAACATTCAGAAGGGGAACCAAATGAGGCCTAATGATACATACTCCCTCCGCTCCAAATTATAAGTCATTCCAAGAATCTTAGAGAGTTAAAGCATTTTCAAGTTTGACCAAAAATATAGAAAGAAATATAAAGATTTATGTCATAAAATAGTTATACTATAAAAATATAACTAACAAAGAATCTAATGATACTTGGTTGGTACAAAAAATATTATTATTTTGTTATATAAATTTGATCAAACTTGAAAAACTTTGACTCTTCAAGATTCTTGGAATGACTTATAATTTGGGACGGAGAGAGTAGTTAATATGTTGCTGAACTTTATATATTAATTAATTTTTAGAGCATCTTAACAACCTCGAATAACCACATTCAAGCTTAGTTATAATCATTGAGAGCTAAATTTCTTTAAATAAAATGTATTTTCATTTGACATCATACAAGAGAGAGATGGTTTTTCTAAGATGATAAACCCTGATTCATGGTTCATGCGTTGCTGAAATATTATTTTTCTAACATCTTGATGATTTCAAAATAAAAAACTAAAAACTACATTTTCTCTTATAAAATGTGTTTTTATTTGGCCACTTATAAGAAAAAAGTGTTTCCATAAGGTAATAAGCCCTAATATGCAATTAATATACTGCTAAAATTTTACTAAATGGAATAATTCAAATACTCCCTCCATCTCAAATTATAAGACGTTTGACTTTTTTACCTCAAATTTGACCACTCGTCTTATTTAAAAAAATTATATAAATATAGTTCAACTTAAGTCATTTTTGAAGAACTTTTATTAATAAACCAAGTCACGACAAAAGAAATGATATTTTTTACAATTTTTTGAATAAGACGAGTGGTTAAATTTGTTGTCAAAAAAGTCAAACGTCTTATAATTTGAAATGGATTGAGTATAAGATAAGATAAGAGTCTTGTCACGTTATTTTGATGGCACGACAAACCAGTATTACCGCGCAACGCGCGAATAAAAAGTTTAAGAATTATAAAAGTAAAAAATAAGTGTGTTATTAGAAAAAAAAGATTAAAAATAAAAAAAATTCCCCACCCTAGACCCAAGCCCAATCGTCTACGGTCCTCGTTCCCGTCTCCCTCGGTTCCGTTCGCCGCCGCCTGGCTCACACCGCCGACAGTGCCTCAGTCCAGAAATCCTCCCTCTTTCCTACAGTAGATCCTATCCTGGTTGCGGCACCTGCCGCCGCCGCTGCATCCGTCAGCTTCACCCCTGCGCGCGCGCTCTATCTCTTGTCTCTGCGACGACTGGGTGGGCTACCGCCGCCGCCGCCGGCGAAGAGCGCCCATCAGGTATTCCCACCCCCCTTCTCTTCCCTCTCTGCTGTGCGAAACCGAGTTCTCAAACTCTAACCTCAAGCTATTTCACTATTCGATGCCTACTAACTTCGAACTTTTTGCAAAAATTATTGGATGTACATGTAACACCCTTGTCCCTTTACCAGATCCGCCCCCCGGGTTCAACCGGTCGAACCCCGATGGCTGACGCCGAGTCCAACCCTGGCGCGGGCGGGAAGCCGCCGCCGTACAAGGACCCCGACAATGGGAGTCAGCGGTTCCTACTCGAGTTGGAGTTCGTGCAGTGCCTCGCCAACCCTACCTACATCCACTGTACTGTACTGTCACCATTCTTTTGTTTCATCTCACCTGCTTAGGTTTAGCAATCTGATGTTGCACGCATCTAAGGAACGTGTTGTTTCTGCTTAATGAATCACGTGTCAAGTTGACACGCTCGCGAAAAAATCTAAGGAACGTGTTGCTGCATCGGTTCGTGACCAATTTTGATAGTGGTTGTACTGCTAGTAACTAGCAATTCATTGCAACTGAAAGATTTCGTAGTAATGTGTTTGTCAGTAAGTTCCTGCTTGAGAAATGAGAAGGGAGCGATGATTGCTTGGAATTTTTATAGCACTAGCCTAAATCCCTTTTCCCTCTATTCAAACTGGTCCTATCTGCATGGGCCTCATGAGCGATTTCTTATCAGTAGGGTATGATTGCTAAGCTAAGGCTATGATATTGTTCGTAGTATTGCTTGAATTTCATCATTTTGTGCGCCTCATAGCTCGTTGTTCTTTACTTGAACTTTCTTGTCCAATGCACATCATGTTTAGTACTGCATGGAAGATTTGAATGTTCTTTCTTTTCCTGAACAGATCTAGCGCAGAATAGATATTTTGAGGATGAGGCATTTATCGGGTACCTCAAGTACCTAAAATACTGGCAGCGACCAGAGTATATCAAACACATAATGTGAGTGATACTATATCCAGTTGTTTTGTCTGCAACTGAGGAAATGGTTTGCTCATTGTTTCTGCTGATGATGCAGGTATCCACACTGCCTTTTCTTTCTTGAGCTCCTCCAAAATGCCAATTTCCGAAATGCAATGGCACATCCAACAAACAAGGTAATCTTTTTGGCCTAGAATCAAACATTCACACTTGAGCACCACTTTTTAGCTTTTGTTTACCATCTTGTAGCGTCATCCCTCCTTTCAAAACCTAGCTGAAGTTGCTCTGTTGGGCCTTATTATTTTGACTTGCTTGCTAGAACCTATCGAAAAATAGAAAATTGCACAAACTTGATATTAGTACTTGTGTAGAACTAGGTAGCACGGATACGGATATATGTATTGGTATCGGAAGGATGTGGCAATTTCCTAAAAAAATCTGATTCATAGATACATTTTACTACTACTACAACAAACAACAAAGCCTTTCAGTCCCAAGCAAGTTGGGGTAGGCTAAAGTTGAAACCCAACAAGAATGAAACATTTTACTATTTTAAAATAAAAGGATAATAACACATATTAAAACTAATAACAAATTAACAATGAAATGTTGCAATCTACTTAACTACTTAAGTTCTTATTACAACACAGCAGGTCTCAAATTCTCAAATATAGTAGTCTCAAATTTAAGAAATTAGTAAAAGGCATTCAGGTTTGCAATTCAGGCTCGCATCAAGTTCCTATTCCTCATTTGTCTCGTTTGTTTCATTCTCATCCACAACATCAAGCTGCAGATCACCCAAACCAAAAGACACAGCTTGCAATTTAGGCTCGTCAAGGGAGAGGTCAGCCACTTCAAGAATGCCAATATGACCAAGCGAATCAAAAGAATCTCCTCCCACATCCCACATCCTTCCTCTCCTGTCTTGTATGCAGCAGTTCTTGACAGATGCACTCAGATTCAAAGACTAAGTCTTCAGCACACTCTGGAGTTAAGTCATTTCTCGACACTATGGATAAAGCTATAGGTGCTCCAATTTCTTTCACAGCAAGAAGATGAGGCTGGTTGGCTAAGCAATTTGGTGGCCAAATTCATCAATAAGGGAATAGATTATCCATGATTTGTCCACCAAGTCATAGGGGAAACAGCACATCTATCATAGATTGAGTCAGGATCATTAAATTCTTCTGAACAACTAGAGAACCTTGAGTACTCTTCTTTTACTTTAGCCAATTCTTCTGGCATGCTAAAGAACAATTCATCCTCATTTTTAATACCCCTTTATCCTTGTGGGGTGGTTCACGGGCATGGCCAACACCTTCTTCAAGCCACCTTTTGCTGTAATATCTGCAACCGACAATTTGGCATTATAATTTTAATGAAATGAATGAAGAAAAATCTAACGAGGCAAGTTCAGTTTTTATTGGTACGTTGGATTAAGGGAATGCGCCAAACAATGAAGTGGATTATCAGCAATGTATTCTTTTGATTTGTACTTACCTTGACAATTATCAGCCCTCAAGAACATAGGTGCCTTCTCAAAAACAGCAACGAGATTGTGACTCCCTTCTCTGCCCATGTGCTGTTCGTGCTCTCCAGTAGAGTCTCTATGTGCCTCCTTTCTTGCTTCAGGAGTCGCTCCCTCCCTAACTCTATTGTACCCAGGAATTATATAATCTTGCATGATGCGGCTGCAAGCAAAGGCAAAGGCTTCTCGAAGATATGGATTGGACCTTTCCACCAGTTCCTTGCACCTTTTAATTTCCTTCCTGATGCCAGTAGACATTTCATATGAAACATTAGGACATTTACCTATTCCCCTTCCTCAGCCATGTATCCATGCAACACAGGTGTAGAGTATGGTTGATATATTTATTTGTGTAGGAACTGGTGAAGGAAAGAGCTTTTGCATGGTTTATAAATGTTCATAATTTTACTTTTCACTGTATTATTTTAATTAATTAAGACTAGTATGAGATTAACACCTACCAACTAATTGTTTGACAGGAGCTTGCTCATAGGCAGCAGTATTTCTTCTGGAAAAACTACAGGAATAACAGACTGAAGCACATCCTACCACGCCCTCCTCCTGAACCAACTCCTGCACCTGCACCTTCACAAGCACCTGCTACATTGCCCCTACCAGCGTCAGTGCCAACACCTGTAGCTCCGCCTGTTCCTGGACCAACGTCGTCTATGCCACCTGTGGTAGCAGGTGGTGCATCTGCAATGTCTCCTATGCAGTTTGTGGGAACTCCAGGCACTAATATGCCGAAGAATGACATGAGAAATGCTATGGGCAACAGGAAAAGGAAGTATGCACCTCCCTTGCAACCATTCAACAATTTGTTCTATGAAGTTATTTGTCCATGCACTATTTTCTTCCCTTGCTATTTTGCTTGTGCTATGAAATCATTGGTGAATTATTATTTTCGAAGGACACGATCCAATTTAGTTTGATTTATAGCCACTTTTCCAATATAGATTACGAAGATCCTCTTCTTCATTACAGGAAAGATGGTTGAGGCTGAACATGTTTTTTTAGGGAAGCTATATCCTCTGCCTCATTCACTGCAGTTGCTGTTCTTCATTGAAGACAGTGGAGAAATACTTTACTTCTCTGATCTTTGGCCCCTTGTTTGAGTAAAATTTATCTGAAATTTCGTCAACAATGCATATCGAGTCAAGCAATATGTTTTTTACTTCAGCTTTGTTATTTGTCCCATTGTGCAAATGAAGACTGTAGTAAATTGAAATGTGGACTTCATGTAGCTGCGAGTGAATCTGCATATTTCTTTTTTTGCTTTAGCCTTCATAGTCAGGGCGGTAAGTGTGATATGAATGTTCCTTAGAACTACCATTTGGCTGATGATGTGTACATCTTCATCGCAGGATGGGCTAGTTGAACATCTTGTGCAACTCATCAACGGACAATGCCGGATTGAAGCGCAGTTGCTGCCTCTGGAGCCTTATTATTTCCTTTTGCTTTAGTCCTGGTTATTTGGCCTTTAGTTGAGGGTTCCCGAGTTTTTAGAATGGAAGCTTCTGACTTAGAGAGAAGTTAGAACTACTGCGTGTTGTATGAGCTTGCACATGTGATTAAGATGTCAGCATTCTCCTGAATGATCATACCATTTACCTTAATGTTTCGGCATATTGGCAGCTGGAAATATGCATTGTTCATAAACTATTACATATGGCCGTTGGCCCCAAATACAAGGTTGACATTTTGGCAATATTCTTGTCATATAAAACCATTGTACATGTTTCTGCATTTTCTATACAAATAACTCAGAATTTTGACTTAAACAAATAACTTAAAAGAATTTTGATGAACCGCTGAACAGGGCTACACACCACCACTCAAACGTACTCCATCTTAAAAGACGTTTTGACACTTTTCTAGGTAGTATTTTAGTATGTATTTGGACATAGTGTAAATTTAAGTGCATAGTAAATGCTACGTAGAAAACGTTTTACAATTGTATAAAAAGTGTTCAATAATCTAAAATGGAGGGAGTACGCCAGGTACAAGAGAAAATATATGGTGAAAACTACCTATTAGGTGGAAACATAAAAACTGGTTAAAAAATATACTTTTATAACTTTTTTTTAAAAAAAAACTGAAACTTGACATTAATGCAGTGCATCTGTATATCTACACATGCAAAATATTGGTTGTAAACTCATTTTGAAAAATTCCATACAGAAATAATAAATTTCACTTGTATGTGCATTCTGGATTTTTGTCTTCTAGTGTAAATACAAATAAATTTTGTTAGTATTTTCAAATGAAGTGTTCAAAAGTAATTTTGCATCTCAACCTTTTGGTGCGAATTCATGCATGGACGTGCATGTCAAGTTTCAGGATTTTTCAGGTTACAAAAAGTGTATTTTTAAAACTAGTTTCCATGCATGTTAGCACACGACCATTTTAAATCATGTATACCTGTCAAATGAAAGCTGTCCTGTGTTGTTCTTCAGATGGATGAATCCTCCGAATGCTCCTCCAGGCCTCTAATGGCATCTCTCAGAATTAGCGCCCTTAACAGCCCGGCAGCTGCAACCTAAAAATGGCCAAATCATGCAGCTGGCATTCTACACTTTATAAGAAACCTCCGTTGCATCGAAGAAATTGTGGCTTTATAACAATAATAATAATTAAAAAAATGTCTGGTTCGTGGATGGCGCCACCGCGTCTCCTGGTGTCGTCGCTGCTGGTCGCCGTGCTCGCGGTGGCGGCCGCCGATGTCGCCAATGCCGGCGGCGCCAAGCCCCTGACGCCCGGCGGGCGCGTGGTGCACCACAACCACGGCAAGTTCACCGCCGGCGAGTGGAAGCGCGCCCACGCGACCTTCTACGGCGGCCGGGACGGGTCCGGCACCACGGCGGGCGCGTGCGGGTACAAGGACACGCGGTCCGAGGGCTACGGCGTGCAGACGGTGGCCGTGAGCTCGGTGCTGTTCGGCAATGGCGCGGCCTGCGGCGGTTGCTACGAGGTGCGGTGCGTGGACAGCCCCGACGGGTGCAAGCCGCCCGGCGCGGCGGCGGCGGCGGCGGCGCTGGTGGTGACGGCGACGAACCTGTGCCCGCCCAACGAGCAGTAGTCGGCGGACAGCGGCGGGTGGTGCAACCCGCCGCGGGAGCACTTCGACCTGTCCATGCCGGCGTTCCTCCAGATCGCGGAGGAGAAGGCCGGCATCGTGCCCGTCTCCTACCGGCGGGTGGCGTGCGCGAGGCAGGGCGGCATCCGGTACGCCATCGCCGGGAACAAGTACTTCAACATGGTGACGGTCACCAACGTGGGCGGCGCCGGCGACGTGGCGGCGGTGTCGGTGAAGGGGAGCAAGCGCGTCAAGTGGACGGAGCTGAAGCGCAACTGGGGGGTAGTGTGGCAGACCGGGGAGGACCTCACCTGCGAGTCGCTGACGTTCAGGGTGATGACCGGCGACCACCGCAAGGCCACGTCGTGGCACGTCCTCCCCGAGGACTGGAAGTTCGGCGTCACGTACCAGGCGTCCAAGAACTTCTAATGAGTAGCCATCACTCTCCCTCTTCTTCAACCTGACAACCGCCTGCATCGCAAGCAGCCATGCAATGCATGCATATATATTTGATTCTTTCGCTGATCATGCCCTCAGATACACGGTGCCGGAGTTTAAATCTTTTTTCTTTGTTGAAAATCAATGTGCAAATTCAAATGAGAATGGTCATTTTAACCAGTCGTGATCAATCTGAACTGCTAATGCATGCACACACCTAAGCTACTACCTCGGCTATGCTGGGCTCTTATTAGCTTTGAACAGCTCCAGACTCCACTGTGCGTCTGGATGACTCCACTGCTCTAACATGTATGGGCACAAGATGTTTGGAGAATTATTCGGGCTCCGTTCGTTTATTTTATAAGCTGTATTTTTTCTGCCAGCCAGCAGTGTTTTTTCTTTCGTAATTGAAAAGTTATAACTGAAAGTATTATTTGCTGATTTATTGTGAGAGAACAACATTGCCGGCTGGTAGAAAAAGTACGGCTCAAAATATTAGTTTTATAAAAGTGAAACAATACATTACAATATTTTCAATCCTATCTGATTACAATCACGGTGCTGATCATTCACAATTATGGTGAGCCAAACCAAAAAAAAGTCTCAAAGGCGTGCTTACCGAATAGTAAACTTAAGCTGGTTTTCCTAGAATTCCTCTTAAACTAACTTTTTATCAAAATAGATTCTATTTTTAAGATCCAAACGACAAATTAGTTAATTATAAGTGGCAGAGCTGAGAGCCTCAGAGTGTATGATTTTACCCATCGCGATTTGAGCCCTAAGGCCAATCTCAGTGGAAGTTTCATCTAAATTTCATTCACATTAAATAGGCTGCCACATAGAAATGTTGAGCCCTAAGGCCAATCTCAGTGAAAGTTTTATCTAAATTTCATTCACATTAAATAGGCTGCCACATAGAAATGACCTGTGGAAAGGACCTGTGGAAAGTCACAAAAGTACATTTTTTAAACTAGTTTTCATGTTTCCATGTAATAAGTCTACGGTATATTTTCCCCACACAACAATGACCTGTGGAAAGGAAAAATGACACGAAGAGCACATGCAGCGAGCCAGCTTAGTCTCAGTGATGCAAGAACAGGCATGTTCAAACGTTTCAGGTACGAAAACAACGTAGCAGTAAATAGTTGATGTTCATAGTGCTTCATAGATCGATTTGGATATGTGACAACACTTATTTCCTCAGCTAAATATTATTTTTTATACAACCGAACTGCAAAGGATATTACGCACCATACCATGCATGGCATGAATCCAAGTAATACAAAAAAAAGGCACTGTCCCAATAACACTATTGAAGACAACAGGCCACCAAGGATGTAACAGCGAAGCTGCAACTGCAACCCGGGCACCCGGCGAGCAACCTACAATGGAGTCAGGCCAACAACACCTGCGCAAGGAACACAGCAATTAGATAAATGGACATGAAACATTGCACAAGAGCAAATAATTCAGCAACACAAACAATGATCACTAGGTGAAGAACATAAAACACTTTGGAGTTCACATGAATACTTCATGTAAAGCAGTTGCGGTGGGCTTATATTTTTATCGTCGTTGAAATCAACTGAATGGACACCGATTACAAGTTTCAATGCCCCTTCTCATTATACTTAAGCGACATCATCATCGTATATCCACGTTCAAGGATTCATAAATATAGCAAAGAGAACATACCACATGCCAGTCTTCCACCAGCATTTCCAGTAGAGAGGCTGAGCTCATGGCCACCTAAACACAAAGAACAAAGTTAAAAGGGTTGCGTACTAACTGAATAGAAAGAAAATGTGGAATGCAAGTAGAACTAGGCACACCTTTCCCCAAATCATCTTCAAGCTCATGAACCACAAATGCTCTCCCAACAACTGAATTTGGGCCACTCAATGGAATCTGAATACCAAGGAATCACAAAAATTACCAAACTGAATCGGACACAACTTATATAGTATAAAAGTATGGTCTTGGTCTACCAAATTTACCTGGGTATCAACAATGGTTGCCTCAGCTACGCCTGTGTCATGACCAATTATACAAACATGCCATAAAACAAGTCACAATCCAGAAGAAGAAATTTGCTAATGAATACCACAAGTGTACTACTGGTTGCTACAGGCCTTACCCTCAGCATTGGCAACAATGTTTCCCAGGTCACCCGCATGACGGACTTCGTCTTCTGGTGCACCGTGTGTCAGATTGTTTGGATTAAAATGTGGTCCTGTAAGATAGAAAACGTTATCTTTTAAGTTAGACTTGGCAACTTGAACAGCTAGATGGCTAAATTTATTATATAACTGAAGATGCATGAAACTATAGCCAGAAGGAAAGGGAATGAATAGCACCAGATCTTAGTGACAAAATTAGTTTTATGGAAATTTAACAGTGATTGCATAAGACAGCCAAAATTCAGTACTCCCTCCATTCCAATTGTTTAGGCTTTTCTTTCTTTTCACGAGCGGGTTGGAGTTTACGCTTTTCTAGATGCATAGTTTTTATTATGTATCTAGACATAACATATATCTAGGTGCATAGCAAAAACCATATATCAAGAAAAACCAAAATGACTTGTAATTTGGAATGGAGGGAGTACCACATTAAGAAAAAAGATATCACAATTGCGGGCACAATTAAGATCAATGGAAAATTACAACCTGTCGATATGCACCCATTGGTAGTATCACCAAACTCGTGCTGCAAAATGAACAATTTTATCATCATCATGTTTACAAATGAAGAAGTTACTGCTGAAAGCTACTGAAGATAACAATACTCACGAGGTGGAAGCCATGAAGTCCAGGAGTAAGTCCAGTGATACGGACGTTCACAGTTGTAGGTCCTGTTATACAAGATCAATATTCAGAGGGGTAAGAGTAGACACAAAACCATTTGCATTTCATAAGAAAAAATACATGTGCGCTAGTGATGATAAGTCATAGTTTGATAAGAAGTCAGTAGGGAACTGCATGGGTCAGGCAGTCAGCAATCAATGAGCTAAGCCTCAACACTCGGCGTGGTTAGCACCCTAACCGAGTAACACTTGAGGAAGCACGTTCACTTGAGTTAGCGAGATTAGAGACTTTTGCTGATGGATTTTAGTCATACGCATCATACATTTGCATCAAAACAGTGGTACGAACGAAAGCTGTCTTCCAATTGTGTTCTGTCAGCAAGCATCACGCTGATTTCGTCAAAGCTGATGCTTGCTGCAGGGCAAATTGACGCAATCGTTGTATCCGATTTACTACTAGTAGAAGCAAGTTCAGACTTTTAGCTAAGCGTGACATGAGCTTGATCAAATTGCTACAACCCAGAGCGAAATGCACCCAATTAACAGGGTGGGGCGGGGGTAAAGTTCCCTGTTTTGGCTGCCCAGCGAGGCACCTGCCGAAGCTAGCCTGTACTCGTATACGGAAGGTGGGCGAGGTGAGAAGATATAACATAACATAGGCAGGGAACGCACCGTCGTCGTCCTGCGTGAGCGTGACGACGCCCTCGACCTCGGACGTGCCCTTGAGGACGGCTACGGCCTTCTTAGACGCGTCGGCGACGACGAGTGCCCTGGCGGCGGCGGCGCCCCCCGGGCCGGCGACGAAGTGGGCCGAGTGGAAAGGGCGTGCGGAGGAATAGGGAGCCGCGAAGAGCGCGGCGGTCGTGGCCGTGGCCGTGGCTGCGAGGAGGAAGGACTGCGCGGCCATGGCAGGCTGGCGGGCGGCGGCGGCCTTTGGGACTTTGGGAGGGTCTTGGGGTGGGGTGGGTGACTGGCGATAAGGTGGGCTCGCGTTTATTATACTCGAGGGGCACCTACGGCTGCCAGGGCGATGAAGAAGATCCCCCCCGTCCCGGTCCGAGAGCGGGAGCAGCCAGATGCGTTCTGATGTGCCGCGTGTGGCTCAGCTCGCGTCACAAGCCACGCGAATGCAAGCGAGGCACGCACGGTGCATCTCGTGCTCCTGCAATCTGTCCATTTTTCGTCTGGCTTTCTGGGTTGTTCGGTGGAACTTGCTCCAGAAACCTCTCCATTGGAACTTGGAACTGAAATAGATTGCATTTTGTGAGCTTCTCTCTTACCTCCTTTGCTGACACTCACGGAGGAGATCTTTTTTTGACAGCAAAAGGTGATCAGGAGATTTAAATTCCGATTTCAAAATTAACTAATTGAAAGGGGTCAAATTCGGCATAAATTGACGACTCCTAGAGAAGACCGGTTCAAGGCGGTTTTGAGAAGTGACTGATGGTTGGTTCCAAAACGACGCTGTATTGACGGTGCCAACTTTAAGACATGCGAACATAAGTCCAATTAGTTTAAACCCAATTAGCCTAAGTGTCAGCTGTCTTTTTAGGTTTTTGACATAGCCCACATGAAATCAGCATGCAATCGCTCATCAGTCATCTCTTCGTGACGGAGTCAAGATGTTCGGACTCTCGATCGTCTTTCACGCCACAATTCAATCGATGCACCTGGTATCGGCACCAACTATCACTCAACGCACCTGGCAAAGTAGAATGAAGATATCCATGAAGAATGGCTGGTTAAGGTGTATCTTAAAAACTAAAAAGTATCTGGGCCATCTTGAGAGAGATTGAGGCAACTGGAAATTGATGGTGTTCCAACAACTTTCAACAAAAATGGGCATTGAAAGAAGAGTTGTTCCAAGGATTTCTTAGTGTAGCAGCTGCAGAAAACACAGTCAAAATTATCCATGTGCCTGTTTGTGCTTTTTCTTAGTAATGTCCCCAGGTGAACACTAAAATATATAACTTACCCAATTTAGATCTAGAAAACTTTAGTTATGCTCTCTACGCTCCTGTTTTTGTCTCTGGCCTTGTTGTTACCCCTTATTAAGTTAGATTGTAGTTAATCTCTGAAAGCCCTAGTTTGGTTTTGGATAATTGATGAAACCCTAGTACTAACCTCTATACTAAGTGTGTGTAGACTTAATGAGGTTGGTACATGCCAAGTGATGGAGTAAGTGATGATCATGGTGA
>Ga0182004_10000120_pt1 | contig 34491 bp, 28 predicted proteins | sample Sormic07211540_1_FD_120479 | JGI IMG/M metagenome (GOLD analysis project Ga0182004, IMG submission 120479) | Endophyte microbial communities from Sorghum bicolor roots, Mead, Nebraska, USA - 072115-40_1 MetaG | ecosystem: Host-associated > Plants > Roots > Unclassified | place: USA: Nebraska...
CCTCGCAGCTGATTGTATATATCCATTATCCTCTAGATAGAGCACATATTCTTCCTCAAACCAATAGCTAGAACATGTCCCCTGCACCACATTGCAAATCAATTAAATTTGGTCAACGAAGATAAAAAATTGGGGTCCAAAAAACTGTCACAGCCAACAACACTCACATAGCTTTGCCTAGCACACTTGAAGTATCTTTTTCCACGGTTAACCTCAGATTTCATGGTAGTGGCAGCAAACACCCTCCTATCCTTACATTCAGGGCACTTTATCAATGGCAACTTCAACACTTCATCAATTGGTGCCTCCGGATCGACAGTTCCAGACATGTCAGGTGGTGATGTCCGCCGAGTGCGAGCAGTACATGATGACACCTGAGACATGAGGCCTGATTGAGAGACATGGGCTCATTAGGTCATCGACAAACATTTCCTCATGAAAAGCATGGACAATTTATCATTGCCATTGGAAATAATCTTAGAATAGCTACAACATGAACAACAGTAGCAGCACTAGCTTGGACTTGAGCTCAGGTAAATTAATTAGAAGAACAACTACTAATAATCATTCAATCTACATGAATTCTCTGGGTTGTTGGACACTCCTAGCTGCGCTTGAACACCGATTGAGACCGGTAGATGATGAGGCCTGAGACATTATCACTAAATAAAATGGATATTAATTAGGCATAGCATTAAGCATAGCATTACACATCAATTAGGGAAGATAACTCTGTGAAACAAAACAAGTTGGGGGAGATGAGCAGAGGGGGGACGCGGAGGGGATGAGGGTGCATCGAAGGTGTCCGGGAGGGGGAAGAGGGTGGGTGGCACCTGGGGAGAAGGCCAGAGCCTAGCGCGCCTAGGATTGGAGAGAGGGATATACCTGCCTCCACCGGTGCCTTGGTCCCCGCTGAAATCACCGAGATGCCGCCCTAGACTCCACCCACCAGCGCCCAAACGCCGCCACGTTGTCGACGGGGAAGAGGGATAGGGGACCCGCCGCACCGTCCTCCACCCTTCGCCGTCGGCCCCTCGCTCCGTGCTCACCGCCCTCCGCCACGCCCGCGACGACCTCGCCTCCCTCCCTCAATTCAGTTGACGCCGGGAAGATGGGGAAAGTGAAGTGGTCAACGTATATGGATAGGGTCCACCTACAAGGAGTATATTTACTCTGTGAATGGTCATTTTTGGAACTTACTTATTGTGACACAATTTAAACATCACATAAAGTCACACCATAGTGTCATAAAAGGACAAACGACGACAGGTGCCCCGTGTTTGGCAATTTGTGACAAACCTGTTGACCTTTATGTGACACATTAGATACCATCGTCACAAATACATCTAGGTCTCACAACTTTGTGACGACACAAAAAATATCGTCATATAAAGCCACATTATGTGACAAAAACTACCCCCGCCATAAGCTATTTTGTCACAAAAAGATAGATTTCTTGTAGTGCTTGTGCTTGTGATTGTGATTGTAAGTGATTGATTGGTCATATTCCTACTCTACAACGTTGGTATAACAATCACTCCCCACTCCTTTACTTACTTGCATACCTTGCTAGATGTTTAGCTTGTTTAGCTTAGCCTTCTTGTTTAGGAGTGTAGATAGTTTTAGTTGTGCTTTCTTGTTGTGACTTAGTGTTTAGCTTTCTTGCTAGAATTGTGTAGGTGGCTTGCATAGTTTAGTTGTGCTAGTGCTAGAATAGCTTCGCCATTTATTTTACTAACACACTTGCTTAGTGAAGTTTGTAGAAAATTTAAATAGGCTATTCACCCCCCCTCAAGCCATTTGGACCTTTCACATGAACCTTAGTTCATTTGGGGATTGAAGGATAACCATTTTTAGGAGGAAGGCTAGGCAAAGTCAGCATGGAGGGAGACTAGAATATTTGGGAGAATTGGATTTGGGGCAAGGTTTTACCCCTCTGCGCCCAGTTGTTAAAGAAGGCGAATTGGGAAATTGAATTGTCTTGTCATTGCTTAGCCTCAACAAGAGCTAGTACATGGATATATATAGGCATTTGACCTGCTAAATAAAGAGACTCCATAACTCCCTATAAATCCTCTAATTATTGCCTTCTTGCATGTTGGTTAGCATGCAACTCCTTGGTTGCTGTTGGCGCCGTCTGGGCACTGCCTTTCCTACATGCTGATCCGCTCCTTGTTGATCCTTTGTTGACCAAATTTTGTTGGATAATTGCGCCCGCTATGGACACCATGTAGGTGGTCACCATGCAAACCCCGCTGTCCACACAATGTGTTGTAGACTTGAAGTGCCAAATTAATTTAGATATGTCAAACTAAAGGTCTAATCATGTAGAGGTAGTTGAAAACTCCATCTAAATTGGCTTATAACTCATATACCAAATCCCACATTGAAGGATCTGATATAGTTGCGGCAATTACTATCTTCGAGATACAAGGTAGAAATAATGATAAGGAATGAATCTAATTGATTATGAGGCCCTAGATAAGACCCTAGATTAAAAAGCGACCCAAAAGATTCCACCAGACGTGCTAATCTTATCCATCAATCCAAAAATTGAAGCATATGAGAGTAGTGCTAAAGGAAGGGATTGAATGAACCTGCAGATGGATTGAGAGCTTCTAGAAAAGCTTGGATGCGTCGGGTGTTGGCTCTGATGACCAAAATCGGAGGCTCAGGTGTTTCCATCAAGGTCTATACTGCACCACAACAAGTCTTGCTCCACTTCGGGGCTAATAGAGAAAGATGCCCGAGCTTCTCATAGTTCCCACACTTTCTTAACCACTAGTGCCACCTCTATCTCAACGGCCCGAGCACTGCTGCTGCACTTGCCATTGCCTCGCTTGCCACTATCGTGCTCGCGTAGCATGTGCGACACCACCGCTAGCTACTTTTTGGGGTTTCAATGGGTTCCAATGTTCTTTAAGTGTGACTGGATATGGCTCTCGAAGGTTATGCTAATGCATGTTGGTTTTTCCTAGGCTGGTAACGGGCCAACAACTAGTTTTATTAAACCATTGAACAGACTAATTAACACATGCTAAAATGGATTCTAACTTAATAAAATGCACTTTCTTTGTTTTCAAACAAGTTTTAAAAAATTTCTTACAGTATCGTAAGAGTTTCCAAAACTCGCTCTCAATCTTGATTTTTTAGTAGGATTAAAAAAAGTCTCTCTTCTTATCCTAACTTCCAATCTTTTTTTAGGCAATTGATTGAGACGCGTGAAAAGATAAATGTGCGGGTGACTTGAAATTTGCATTAATGCGACTTCTCCTAACTTTTTTTTCGCACCAAGAAATAAGTTGCCACTCCCATCTCTTCCTACCATCCCCTAGGGATTCATCATCACTACCTCCACCGCCAAGAAGGTAAAATCAGTCATTTTGCATAGCCTCTATTTTGCATGCCCTAGCCAAAGTCTAGAGGTCTTTAACCAACCCATCCACTAATGCTTGGTTGTTGCTGTTTTTTAGTACATTGTGCCAAGCTGTGGGCAACTATAGTTGCGTAGGGATGGCTGCAGCGGCTGAGGATGGCTGTTGGCCACTTGTTGCCGGCTAGGGCGTGCCTAAAGGTGGTCAGGAGGCGGTGAGGTTGTGGGCAACATGTACAATCTATGTAGAAAGAAGATCAAGTTGCACCTAACAAACCTTTATATGTGATCTTTTCTAATTTTTTTAATGAGATTTAAAAAACAGTTAGAATTTAACAGATATGTTGACAACTCTTTTTAGCGACTTAAAAACTTATTGATTTACGATTTTTTTTATATTATTAAAGATTTGCTAACATCTTCCTACTTGTTATCACCACCATGTAAACCTAAAAGTCCTAAAAAATCTTAGAGCTCATATAATGTACATAGAAGATGTGCACTATATAATTTGTTAAGGACGTGACACGACTAAAATTTTAGCTGAATTTTAGTTTTTTATGTGACAATTATGACAAATATTTTATATTAAAATTATCGTTTTAGTTGTTGCAATTTATATAGTCATAATTTATCAATTTTCAAAGCCATTCAGTAAAATCATAAATACAACAAACCCTTATCTGTGTTAACACAAAGATAATTAATAATTTACTATTATATTAGATACAAGACAACTAATAAATCAAGGAAATAACAATTTAATTACTTTAATTGATTTTATAAGAGTGTTACTAAAAATTATCTTAAAATTCAGACAACCAAAATATTACTCTCTACATCTTAAATTATAAGTTATGCTAAGAATCTTATAGAGTCTAAACATCTTAGGTTTGACTAAAATTATAGAAATAGTTATAAAGATTTATGAAATCAAATAAATATACTATGAAAATATAATTAATGAAGATGGAGTGAGTATAAGAGAAATGATAAAATATTTGGAAGGAAAAAAAAAGAAAGGAAAAGGGTGCAGGCTTTTGATTTGCTTCGGTCTCCTATTTATAGCCAACTGCCCCGAAAGCGATCTCGTCTCGACTCATCTCATTTTTTTCTCATTTCGCCCCCTCCACTGTTTCAATAATAATAAAAGGATTCTCGATTCGATTTCCTCGCCAATTTTTCCGGTGAGCGGCGGCGATCGGCTTCGGATCGGCGCAGCGGAGATGGTTGCCGTGGCGGCGGAGGTCGCGATCCGCGGTGCGGACGCCGTGCCGGCGGCGGAGAGGGAAGCGGTGAGGGCGGCGGCTGCGGAGGCGGCGGCGAAGGGCGGTGAGGGGGAATCGGGGAAGGAGGAGGTGAGGTACTATGCGAGCGACATTAGGAAGCTGGAGGAGCTGTTTTCGAAGCTGAACCCCTCGGCGGAGGAGTTCGTGCCGCCGTCGCGCCGCCGCGTGGACGGCGGCGCTCGTCGCCTCTCGGCCGACGCGCCCGTGTTCGTGTCGCCGGCGATCGACTACTACGCGCGCCACCACCAGCTCCCGCCGCCGCCGCTGCAGCAGCAGCAGCCGATGCACGTGCTTCAGTTTGTGGGTGGCGTCGGCGGGGGTGGCATGGGTGGCGGCGGGGGGAGGGACTCAAGCAGCGATGGATCCGTCAATGGTCAGCCGAATCGACGGGTAATCATTGAATTGCCGAGTCCGATTCGTTGCGGATTGTCTCCGGGTAGGGGTTTGCAGTGGGCTGTTTCTGGGTCGATCGATCGGTCGGCTTTGGACTTCTTTGTGATGTTGATGGCTTTGGATTTTTGGTCACTCTCGCGCCATCGCTTGGGGGAGCTGATCTTTTGGGAGGGTTTTAGGTCTAGATTGGTTGCAATATAAAATTCAATCCATCTGCCAGGATCAATTGATACTGATACTCTATGATACATGGGATGTTTAAAAGATTCTTATCAGCTGATTACTTCCTGATCTCCTGCCAATGAATTTTCTGTCATTGGATTTTTCCTTATGGTTTCTTTCTCCGTTATATTCTCCCAACATATTATTCGCCAGTGCTATGAGTTGGGTAATACAATTGGAGTACTTTCTTGAGAATAATCAGCTGCATTTGGTCTGTGTTTACAGAGAAGGAATGGTTTCATCCAGGGGAGGAGAAGGATGATGGGTGGCCGGCCTCGTCGATCTGACAGGGAGGATAGTGTGCGGCGGACAGTCTATGTCTCTGACATTGATCAGCATGTAAATTCTTGAGAATGAGCTATCGTGTTTGGGTATATTTAGTTTTATTTTTTTTCTTGATCTGTTGATCCCTTTGATTTGCAGGTAACTGAACAGAAACTTGCTGAAGTTTTTTCAACCTGTGGACAGGTGTGTTCTAAGGTTCCTGATATTCAATCTAGTTGCGATCATATGATTTTTATTCGTCTATATTCTGAACACCACAAATAATGAAATATGAACATCCTACCATTTTTCTTACATGTGCTTAGCTCATTTGTAAGTTGTATCTACTCTGTAAGCATGTCTGGTGGGTGCTCATGGTTATGTGTGTGCTGGTTGGTCTTTGGCCCTTTGGACTTTATGTTGATTGCATCCGATGTTTGTATTTTTTAGTATCTGGTTTTGTGCTAGGATGTATGAACTTGTTAACAAGTTGGATATGACTGTAGTTTTGTTGATCCTGAGTAATGAAATTTCGGTTCCCTCAGTATGGGGGAAAACTGATCACAACATTTGTCTTTTGGGCTTAAAGATTGCAGGGGGCACACTTATTATCTGGAAGTTTCAAATACATGGACATTCTGTACCTTGTTAGAATACTGGCACCTTTGCATTATAAATAAGCTATCATGTGTACAATTGAAATCTTAGTCTGTAATTTGTAGGATAGGTGAACAAAGAACGAATTTGCAATATAATCTGTACACATATTTTCAATTTTGAACTTAATTAGGTGTCATCTGGTCATCTGGACTTATAATTCAGTTAATTGCACACAAAAAAATTAAATCAGTTACTTGTTATTTGTAACGGATTCCCATAATTTTTAGGTTTGCCATGTTTTCTTGAATAGATGCTAGCCAAAGGATAATGTCTCTTGCAGAATTAAGATCAACATGGTCTAACCTTTTGAATCAATCAAATACTTAATGCTTTTCATGGAATTGCAGATTTGTGCTTCTGGTATACTTTTGTCAAGAAAGCAGGCATCTATTTTTTATTCATCTGAGAAAGTAGAAACAAAAAATTCTCTCTTGGGTAACCAATGGCCACTGAGCTTGTAAATCCTGTGCGTAATCAGCCCATGAAATGATGATGGTGAGGTCTCCTTGAGTGCTCATGTAGACCATAGTCTTTAGGCACGTTGTTTGCCCCCTTGCGCTCCCTGTGCTCAAATCTATTTGATCCAACCAGGCAGCAACGCCTCCAGATACTGAAGCTGCAGGTCCAGCCAAGCCATTTTCCCGGGTTTTCTGTTTCATTTGTTATGCTTGGGTGTTGAGTTTTTTACCTGTGTGGCCACATGGTCCTCCTGATTGCCTGGTATACTCCCTCCTTGTCTAGAAAGCATCAAGTTGGTACACTAATCATCTACCTAAGATTGGTTAGAAATATTAAGGAAAGATGGAAGTTTGAGTTCAGATTGATAAGCATGAATGGTTCTTCCTTAGTCAAAAAAAGAAGAATGATTCTTCCTTTGGCATTTCAAAAGGGACAGTGACATCAAATTGGGGTATATGGATTATATTATTTCACGAAACATGAGTACTACCCATATGGAGAGTTAAATCCATATAATGTAAACAGGTAGCTTAAACATGGTCGTTTCACTGCACGCTGTCCACTGCAGTTTCAAAATGCTTCATAATGTGGGCAATGTTCACTGCACCCTGTCCACTGCAGTTTCAAAATGCTTCATAATGTGGGCAATGTTGTGTGGTTACATTTTATCTCTCTATGTTTGACTTGTTATGACACATCTTTTTCACATGTAGGTGGTAGATTGCCGTATCTGTGGTGATCCTAACTCAGTGCTCCGTTTTGCTTTTATCGAGTTTGCTGATGATGGTAGTAGCTTTTGACACGCCAATTGTTATTTGATAGTCTTATGTCGGTGTAAGAAACATTCCTTAATGAAGCTGCTTTTTCTGCAGTTGGTGCACAAGCTGCACTAGCACTTGGTGGAACCGTGCTTGGCTTTTATCCTGTCAAGGTTCTGCCATCAAAGACCGCAATTTTGCCTGTGAATCCTAAATTTCTTCCTCGAGTAAGTAGACAAATAAATTTACATTATCTGTTAATCTTAAATCTCTGTAATAAATGCATTATTTTTATTTTCCTGCAGACTGAGGATGAAAAAGAAATGGTATCCAGGACTGTGTATTGTACTAACATTGACAAGAAGGTATGCTTTGTGCTATATCATTTCTGTTTCCCTTTTATTATGGTAATGTTAATTGGTGAAATGTGAAAATAAAAGTCATTCCAAATGATAAGGTCTCCTTTTGGGGCCTTCTATTTTTTTTTTCTGCTCAAATGCTATATATAATTATTGTACTACAACTTAAGGCAGATATGTTTACATAGAAACCAAGTTTTTTTTGGGTGTGTGCAAGGGTTCTTGCCCCTTTTCTCCTACAACTAAAAAGACTAAAGAATGGACAATTTTTGGTGCAACAATCGACTTTGGTTCGTCCGTCTGCCGTGCGATACCTTCCCCGCGCACTCCCTCGCTCCCCCATGCGCGGTGGGCCTGGTCTTGCACAGTCCCCACGGAATCCCCCTCTCTCATGCGCCGCTCGTGGAGTCCTCGTCTCCCCTGACCCGCGCCGACTCCTCTTCTCCCCCACACGCTGATGGATTCCTCTCCGCCATGCACCGATGGCCACTAGGTCGCGCACGTCTAGGGCGAACACCCAGCCTGATCCGACCACTGTGGCGATGACGCACGCAGCCGAGCGCGACGCCACCACCTTGTCCCTGTCGCCGTCCCCGTCCCTCTCCACGCCGGCCCCTCACACCCTACGCCAGCTGGATCCTCCGTCCACCCGCCGTGGCGCCGCGGCTCGACCGGTCGAGCGGAGCGGAGATCCATCCATCCGGCCGTCGGTCGGTCTCGTCATCTGTTATTGGTGAGTGCCTTCTAGCTGCCTCGTTTGCCTGGATAGATAGATTCTCGTTCAGATTGTAGTTGAATCCAATCTCCCTATTTTTTCTCCCTTCATTGGTTCACAATTCTAATTACTTTCTGCTATTGCACTAAGTCAGGATCCTGCCTCGTAGAAAAAACAGTGGCTCCTAGAACTCTGGATTTGCTGCAGCGTTACCAGATCCATCATACTATAGTATTAGGCTACAATACTTGCACATGTATCTTCTGAAAAAGGACGTAGACATTGCTTTGAGAATTAACGAATTTGACATTGCTTAATCTAATAAAGGTGACTATGTTCTAATGAATAATTTTTCTAATTATCTAATATACTGTTTTCTTACGAAACTGTCCTCATAATTTGTTTGGTAAAAATTCGATAAGTAGACTGACATTATCGTGCAATCGGTGTGTCCAACTAATAATTTGTTTTTTTATTAAATTTCATTTTAACACTAGTATTTAATTATACAGTATTGTTATCGTGCAATCGGTGTGTTTTTAATATAAAAGTTTAGTTGTCCCGTAGCAACGCACGGGCACGCTACCTAGTCTCTTCTTAATATAAAGGAGAAAAAATTGTACTACAACTTATTTTTGTGTGTAGATTGGAGAAGATGAAGTGAAGCAATTCTTCGAGGGAACATGTGGTGAAGTATGTGATCTCTATGCTCTTATTGTAGGCATGTGTTCTTTTACATGACTGAGTATAATAATAATCTAGATACATAATTATCTTCCTTTTCCTTTAGGTTTCTCGTCTGAGGCTACTTGGTGATTATGTGCACTCCACATGCATTGCCTTTGTTGAGTTTGTCCAAGTAAGTAAAAATGGAACTTCAAAATTTAATATAGTCTCAAATAAATCAATTTCTATATCAGAGATAATGCCAAACACAGTAAATGAACAACACAAACACTTTTTTATGTAAACATTCCCTGTTGGAAAGGTGAGAAATGCAATATTTTGTTTGTAAAATCGGCTAATTGGCGATTGCTTTCATGCTTCATAGCAATTTCGTCATTGAACTTAGCTTTTCCATCCTTCCACATCGTATTTCCTTCAGACTGATGATTCACTCTCAAATGCTTAGTATTTACCTGATTCATATTTGGATCATTTATTTGCATTGCATCTGACATCATTGATTAAGCAATAAGCAATAGTTATCTTATTAACTGAGGGCTATTAGCAGTCATTTGAATTTTTCATTTCTGTTTTGGGTGGCAAGTTTCAAGAGTTTCTACTGTATTAGAAAGCTTCTTGTACATTATTATCATGTAGAACTGATGTCAAGCTGTAAGGACTTTTTGTTTCCTAACAGACAAAGTAAGGTCAATTACTGATTCACACCACAAGCAATCGTAGCTGTATCCACCGACACCTTTCTCCTGGCTTCATCTGCATCTCATCTTCCTACTGCTTTTATTCTATGTCAGCTGCCAGTCTTCTAGAAACTTGTTACTCCCTCTTACAAATTTGTCCATGGCTTCAGGGATATATGTTCCAGAAGATTTCTCCATTGAGATCAAGACTATAGTTATATCTATGTTTTCATTATCTAACTCTAATCTAATAAAATGCTTTGAAAGAAGTTAAGTACTTCTGTCATATTATTCGTTAGGGATATAGATGGTCATTTTACTTCAATATTTTTCTTTCTGGAAATGGCACATCCTTGGTGGCTATGGATGAGTATTGTAGAACAGAGGGATTATTTTACATCCTCTTACACGGCACACATAACCATATGTGTTCACGTTACTTGGATCATTTATGCTTCTCAGTCTTGAGTCCTAATTGTTATAACATAGATACTTCAAATGACAATGTCATTTTTTGGGCGTAGTTTCGGGTTTTTGAAAACATACTGATATAATACATGCGCCTGTAAGGTCAGCAAGTTGTGGGCAATTTTGTGGTTTATGTTGGGCGACGACCTGTCAGCAGCAAACAAGCACCCAGTAACCTTGAACTTTCAAGTATGAAACTTATAAGAACATACTTTCAACTGAAACATTTGTGTTTTAGCGAATTTCGGTCACCATGTCGCAAAGCAATTAACTTCCAAGTAGTACCGAAACAAACTTGGGCTTCATTAATGTTTATGATATCTGTAGTGATCCAAAATGGAGCTGTCAGTTACTTCGCATGCAGAGAATAGAAATGTATACCTGTATATGTAATGTAATTTTAACATGTCATATCCTGAAGTTAAATAATACATGCAGTTCGACTGGTTACTCAATGAGTCATATCTCAACCAGTTGTCTGTGAATGGTGTCTCCACAAAGTATTTATTAAAATTGTTAAACTGCATGCATCCAAAAGCACCCTTTATATTTTAGTGTCCCCTGAGGTGCACAAGCACAACACTAGTCAGGCAGCTCTGCCTAATCTAGCAATCTCCAATAGGTGATCAGGCAGGCGGCAGGCCTGGCCTTATCTGGTAATGTTGTGTACTTGTGTTGACTAGGAATTATCTGCTGACACCTTGGGCAATTAATTCCTTATTGAAGTAATAGTTTCATTAGATAAACACAATTTATCTCAATGACTTTTTCTGACAAGAGTTTCTTTCTTTGACACCTGCATCTGCATTTCTCTCGGCTTCTAGCACCACTTCTATTTTTGTTTCCTTTTAATGATATGAAACCAATATCTTTGAATTGATGAAATGTTTAGTTGCCTGACGATTTGTTCCTTTTTAGAGCTTGACCATTTAAAATTCTGTTTATGCAGGCAGATAGTGCTATTCTTGCTCTGAACTGCAGTGGCATTGTTCTTGGAACGCTTCCTGTTAGGCAAGAACATATTTTCTGCATGTGTTCGAAAGTTCTGACTATGGTAAAGGTGTCTGTTGCCCATTTTTTGCTTACCCTACTCTGTACCGTTGATTTTTGCAGGGTGAGCCCATCAAAGACACCAGTCCGCCCTCGATCGCCCCGTGTGACGTCATACTGAGTTCGGCTCATCTGAAGCCGTCGTCCAGGGCAGCAAATTTCTGGGCAGCAAAGCCTTAGTCGTGTGGCCTTAGAGACTGTCGTTTCGCGGATCAGTAATTGTTGTTGAGCAGAGTTCTCGTTGGTTAAAATCTAGTCTAGTAGAAGGCCCCTCAGCTGATGTTTCTCGGATCAGAGACCCACCATCTGTATGGTCGCTGATGGGAGATCTATTTTGACCTCCTTTTTTTTTGGTCTTTGTTATCATGGTTGGATTCTATGACAGCCTTGACAGTCATTCGAACAATAATGTCTATGGCTTCTCTTATCCGCTTTCGTCTTTAAGCATGTTTTCCCAATGACTGTTGTGCACAAATGCTGTTACTGCTCCGAGGCGGAACTGTCTCAGGAGTCAGGATAGGCCTGAGGCACTCGCCCTGTAACAGCATTTCTAATATATGCATAATCTTTGATTTAGAGGGAAGTCGGTGTATATAGTCCATGATTAGTGGTGCAATTATTATAGATATAAACGTTATTTCCGTGTGGAAGTGGGAGGTGCTTTCCTTATTTGTTTCGTTAGATCTGGAAGACGGACGACCACTTCTCTTTTACCATCTCGTGGTTCGCATCTTTGATACTAACAAGTACTGTTAAAATTGAGCGCGTTGAGCAAGCTTGCGCGTTGAGCTATAATTAATTTAACAATACTCGAATTTTGCACTTAAGATCGTAATTGGCTAATTGGATATTTGCGATCAGATGGGAATAACCAAGCTTTATTTTCCAATGAGGCTTTGTTTGTAGGATGCCTTGTTTGTGTTGAAATATAAAATGGTTTGCTCACTTTTCATTTCATTTTAAATTTTTGTTTTTGGTTAAACTAATCTGTGCATGTAACTTGATATACTACTTGATACAGATGTTTTGAGTTCGAATTTTAGCTAGCATAATTAAATATAGTTGTTGGTCGTCTCTATTTTACAACTATGATCTTATGGAGCCTCCACGTAAGATGAAGTATGATCTTATGAAGTTAATGTTCATTTTTTGTACCCGCTTAAATTTTTTCATCATATTGACCGGTGATTAAAACCTTTCTTTAATTAATTTTGCAGACCATAATATTTCGTTTGAACGGATCAAATAGAGAGACCGGTTGCCGCACCATTTAATGCCCGTTCGTTTAAATTACCGAATGTACTAGTCATTATTCTTCTATCGTAACAAATCAGTTAGATATAATTTTTTAAAAAAATTTTAACACTGTAGCATTTTCATTTTTATTTGACAAACATTATCCAATCATGGAGTAACTAGGCTTAAAAGATTCGTATCATTATTTACCCGTACACTGTGCAATTAGTTACGTAAGATTCGATGTGACGGTGAATCTTATAAAGTTTTGGGTTTTTGACCTAAATATGCTTTTTGAACGAGCTGAGGCCGGTTGCAAACTCTAGCAGCGGAAAAAAGAAAACTCTGCACCTTCGGTAGCTCGGAGAAGCGTCACCTACTCCGCTTTCTGAGCAACAATCGTGATTAGACGATCCGTAGTGTACCTACCTATATACAGAAAGCAAAGGAACAGAAGCACGCGGACCGTGGCGCTGTCACCTTGCGTCACGCGGCACCAGCCACAGGCCACAGCGACCCCATCGACATCCATCGATCACCCATGGCCTCCTCGCTCCGCCATTTCGCCGGCCTCGGCTGTTTCCCCGCCGTGGCCTCTACCTCTGGCTCCACCTGCTGCCTGCGCCGCTACACCCCAAACTTCTGCGCCTTCGTGGCGCTCCGTCCGATCAGCCCGCCCGCCGCCACCGCCACGGCGACTGCCAAGGCCCTCACCTCTCCGTCTCCGGTGGAGCAGCACCTACAGGCCGTCGTCCCGTGCCACGGCATCAGCGACCCGCCGGCGGCGTCATCGGCAGCAGCGGTCCCGGCGGCGCCGCTGCGGGTGGGGATCGTCGGGTTCGGCAACTTCGGGCAGTTCATCGCGGGCGGGCTGCAGCGGCAGGGCCACGTCGTGCTGGCGGCTTCCAGATCCGACTACTCCGTCTACTGCGCCAGCCATGGCATTCGCTTCTTCAGGAGCGTCGACGCGCTGTGCGAGGAGCAGCCGGACGTGCTGCTCATCTGCAGCTCCATCCTGTCCACGGAGGGCGTCGTCCGAGCCATCCCCTTCCGCAAGCTCCGCCACGACACCATCGTCGCCGACGTGCTCTCCGTCAAGGAGTTCCCTCGCAACCTCCTCCTCGAGGTAACCAATCAAGGCCTTGTTTAGTTCACACTTAAAACCAAAAAATTTTCAAGATTCTCGGTCACATCGAATTTTGTGGCACATATATGAAACATTAAATATAGATAAAAACAAAAACTAATTACACAATTTAGCTGTAAATCACGAGACGAAACTTTTGATCCTAGTTAGTTCATGATTATATAATATTTGTCACAAACAAACGAAAGTGCTACAGTACCGAAAACTTTTCACTTTTCGGAAGTAAACAAGGCCCAAAACACTCTAATTACCGGTACGGCATTAACGAGGCTTTTCAATTTTTCAACACCCACCTACCGTTCCCGATCAATAATCAATAATGCACCTGCTCCTGCTGACGGTTGGCAGCTGAGCTGATGTTGGTGAACGACAGAGAATACTATGCGGCCGTTTGGATCGCAGCCTGTGAATAGTATTTTTTTTAAAGAATAATGGCTAATGAGATGTATCCACCAATAAACCTATTAGCTTTTATTAGCCCATATTTAACATTTCTAGGACATCGTCCTGGAATATAAGAGTCAATATTTTTAAGACGACTGGTGGTGTCTTGATTGATGTTAGGGGATCGTCCAGAACAATTAGTCGTCGTCCAGGACGATTAATCGACCCTGGACGAGTCTCCTGGTTGTCCTGGTCATCTCCTACGTATGAAGACCGATATATACCATATGTATTATGTAGTTATCACATTCTAGAGTCTAGATAGGTCAGGACAGGTAGAACATCAAGCTTGAACGAGGAGGTGATGAGTGACCTGAGGAGGATGAGCTCATCTTTGTAGTCCTCCTCCCTTGCACAGTTGGACCTGTGCCACCTGCTGGATGTGCAGGTCTATACACTTGCAGCAGCAGCCGCAAGGAAGAGAGGGAAGAAAGCTGAGAGGAACTGAGGAAGGGAGGGAGGAGCAGCTAGGAACCGAAAGGGAGGAGAGGAGAGAAGCAATGGAGGTGGCTGCTGCGGGACAGGAGAGGTGAGAGGAGTATGTTCCGCTGAAATGAGTGAGTGAGGGGTAAGAAACAACATAAATTTTAATAGGCTTGGGCCAAAATTTAAGGCAACTAGCTAGGTTCAACTCTGAGATGCAGTCCACCTATTGACTGGACGCCCAAACAACTTGGACGGACGATTAATCGCGATTGGACGACGACTAATCAGACGACTAGTTTCCTGGTTGGTCTGGCCGAGTCAGAGACCCTGGTCGAGTAGCTCCAACTATCCAAGACGATTAGTCGTGATTAATTGTACAATAGTTTATAGTCAAAATAATGCTGATGCGAATGAGTAAAGAGATGAGAGAAATGAGAGCTTGGCTCCTATGCAAACACAACAGGGCATGAAGCATACATGTTTATGGGCCCAAGTAGGCTATCAAAGCATATGTATTTGTGGGTCCAAGTAACAAGCGTTTTGAGAAGGAATAGGAGAGAGAGACTTTTTCACACTTATTGTATAACTTAGCTCTTATAACTTGTCTTATAGCCAAGTAAATTGGCTCTATTGTTGATCTTGTTCTAAGGCTTAAAGGTAGAGACTAACGCAGTGGCAGACCTAGAATTTTAATACAGGGTATGTCGCACACAAAAAATTTTTATGTAATTTGGTAAAACCATTTTATTCAGTAAAAATTCTATCATTAAATTTTATTAAAAAAACTGACATGATAATACTAATGTTCGACGAACCATGAACCAATCTCTAACCACCGATCTCGCTAATATTCCCGATGCATAACTAATGTTGGAGTGCATAATTCGTAAAGCTGACACGACACTATATATATAGCTATCAATTTTCATGCCATGCATAACTACAAATTTTCATGCTATACATAGCTATAGATTTCCATTCCAAATATGTCACAGGACACAATAAAATGAAATGGGATGAAAACAATTGGAAAATAAAGGATAAAAATACAACACAAAAACTAAAAAAATATATTATCTATGGTTAGTTTTTGAAAGGGACATAAAAAGTTAGCTTTTAAAGGGAACATAAAATATAAAAATAAAACAAAAATTGGAAGAAAAAAAAGATAAAAACAGAACACAAAAACTAAAGAAAAAAAATGATCTACAGTTAGTTTTTGAAGCGAACATATAAAAAGTTAGTTTTTAAAAGGAACATAAAAATATAGAAAATTTAAAGGAACATAAAAATATAGAAAATTAAAAAAAAACATAGATGCGGATATTTGAGCCAGGGATCTCTTGGTTAAAAAGCAAATAGGCCATTGGGCTATAAAGACATATCATCAAAATATTTAGTTTCAAACAATTTTGTTATATACATAGTAGTTCATAGCTGCTCCACTGGGTATGCCATGGCCCATCTGGCATACCCTGTGGCTCCGCTCCTAACGGAAGTTTTTATCTCTGCTAATTATCTTGCCAGCCAAAAAAAAAGCTTATGCCCTATTTAGTTTCTTACCCAAAAACTTTTTATCCATCACATTGAATCTTTGGACACATACATATAGCATTAAATATAGGAAAAAAATTAATTGCACAATTTGGTTGTAAATTACGAGACGAATCTTTTAAGTCTAATTGATTAGCCATAATTACTACAGTAACCAACATATGCTAATAATGGATTAATTAGGCTTAATAAATTCGTCTCGTAGTTTCCAAGCGAGTTATGCAATTTGTTTTAGCAACTCCAACAGTTTGCTAAAACTCACTTGACAAATCTATAGTTTTGTCAAGTCTCAAAACCAAATACCAAATGAAAAAAGAGGCCTTCTCCAACAGTTTGCTATTTGAACTTGGCAAAAGAAATTGGTATCCTAGAACTTTTGCCAAAATCATAAAATTAAGCCTTAAACAAGTTGGCAAAACTGGTTTGCAAATTGGGATACACGTAATGCCAAACGACGGAGGACTTGGCATATTTACCAAATGAAGGGGGAATTTTGCCAAGCTCACAAAATCCTAGCATGCCAAGTATTTTTAGCAAACTGTTAGAGTTGCTTAGTATCAAAAATCTCACTCGACATCGGCATATCTAATATAATATCAAAAAATTTTCTTTTTGTGAAAAACAATCCTTGGTTGAGAAACTACGTTACTCGTGAAAGTAGGCGTGTTTTCGCGTAGGGAGTAAACGAGCGGTTTCTACGGGTAGGGCGTCGCCGTTCATGAAGACTTCACAGGCAGTATCGCCGACGCGTAGGCTGCCACACCGCGAACGCACCTCCCTGCCGTGCCTCCCGTGCCCGCAATGAACGCACCACCGCGCCATGCAGGCCAAGGCTCCACGCCGCCGTCGCTCTTGCACCAGCCATGTCTCCGCGCCCAGGATTGTCGAGCCTCCGTGCCTCTGCCCATCCGCGCTCGTCGTTTGCCCCTGCCTCACCGGTGACCAGCAGCCTCCCTTCCCTTCCTCTGGCACTCAGAAAAGAGAAAAGAAAAGCAACATTTATTATGCGAAGACACATAAATGTACTTACTATTTCTTGTTTATTTGACAAAATAGAAAATAGTCACTCCAACAGTTTGGTAAATGGGTTGCCATCTTTTGGTAACTTACCATCCAGCAGCACCGCGCGCCCATATTTATCAACTTGCTATCCAGCAGATTAGTTGATTTGGTTGTTAGTTGTGGGTCTTTTTTTTTAAGTTTATCAAGCCCAATTGACAAACTGTTGGACATAGAAGAAAATCTCACTTGCTATATGTTTTAGCAACTTGCCAAATCACAAAATTTGGCAAGTGAGTTTTACCAAACTGTTGGAGATTACCCAGCACTAGAACAGATCTTACCATATACTACGATTCAAAGACCAAGAAATATATTTAATTCTTTATCTTAGCATTAGTATTTATGAGACTTAAACAAAAAGTAGTTACCGCTTATATATTAAGACGGAGTGAGTGTTTGTCATACAAAACTCAACTAATTTTTAGCTCTATGTATCAACACCCCTACGCCTATTCCGTGGTCCAGAATTCGTTACTTCATTTTCTCTGAATTTACTTGATTTTCTCTGAATTTCTGACAAAGACGTTACCCTTATGTTAGACTTACCAACTGTACTTACAAGGAATGGTGCATTGCCGTGTGTGGAATCTAGAATGAGGATTGCTGATACACTGATACATTGCCAATCTGTCAGGTTCTCCCACCGGGATTTGGGATCATCTGTACGCACCCCATGTTTGGGCCGGAGAGTGGTAAACACGGCTGGGGCAAGCTTCCCTTCGTCTTTGACAAGGTCCGTGTCGCGGAAGACGGGGATCAGGCAGCAAAGTGCGACCAGTTCTTGAGCATATTTGAACAGGAGGTAATTCTACCGGGACTTTTGATCTCTTTGTTTTGATGTTCATTCACAGTGGACCATTTTTGGGAGTAACCTTTGGTCACAACAACTGACTGACTAGAGTTACTCAACATGTGGATTTTTTGTGTGTGTTTCATTTTGTTCTAAACGATGTTTGTAGGGATGTAGGATGGTGGAGATGTCATGCGCGGAGCATGATCGCTACGCTGCGGGAAGTCAATTCATCACGCACACAATTGGGAGGTCAGCAAACATTGCATATCTGGAATGTTTTTACAGTTATTTATTACACCAAATTGTTTCCTGTATCTGCCTGCTTAGCTTCATGCTATGAATAACTCGCGTTGTTTGGTGCAGGGTTTTATCACAACTGAACCTCAAGTCAACGCCAATCAACACCAAGGGTTATGAAACCTTGCTGCAACTTGTAAGTGGTGAATAATGGCATGGTCTTGTCCGTTCTTGATTGCTGAGACGAGGGGCTCTTATCGCCTACTACGAACTTGCAGACCAAGAACACCGTAAGCGACAGTTTCGATCTGTACTATGGGCTCTTCATGTACAATGTCAATGCCACAGAGCAGGCAAGTGCTCTGCACTCTTCATATGCTGTGCTATCGCTATCATCCCCTCAACACATCATGCATTAGTTGCATATAATAAGCTAGTTTTGGTTAGCCTGTGGGTCAGCGATTGCTGTAATGCATATAGTGCTATTGTTTGTTAACAGTACATATGCCTAAAATTAAGCTCAACCATCAGCCTAATTTTTCACTACTTCACGCGCAGCTCGACAAACTGGAAATGGCATTTGAGAAGGTGAGACAGATGCTGTCTGGCAGGCTCCACGACTTCATACGAAAGCAGATTGTGGAGAGGGCAGCCCATGTGCCAGCAGATCCTTCAGGAAAATTGGCAAATGGTTTGTCCAGTTCTCCTGCAGCTCGCCTCTTATAGACAGTAACTGAAGAAAATAAGACACATGTATTGTTTCCTACACTTCAACCGGATACTTCCCAAATCCCCATTTGTACATCTTCCTAACTATTACTTCGTCCCAAATCCCCATTGGCAAATAGTTTAGATGTTGGTGGATTTTTCTGCAGATTTGATCATCAAAGATAAAAGGTGTTTAATTTAGAACAAAAACCAAAGTGAAACATAATTTAAAACAGTTAAGAGTATGTTGTTGTAAGTGTGCAGTTTCCATAGTTATTATTATTGACTAGACCAAGAGTATAAGGATACTGCTCTCCATTTTGTTCCAGATCTCTCACCTCACTTCGAGGCTGTTTGCTTGCTAACAATTCTATAAAAAAGATCAATAACACCAAATAAGTATATTATAAACATATAGTTTATGATGTTATTATTGACATATGGAAATTATTACTATGTTTAAAAATCTACAATTGGAACTTAAGATCCAATAATCCGCTGTCCTCTGTTTATTACCTTAAATAGTAGTAACTACTAGGTTACTAAACACAGATACATGGCAACTATATGTGCATGTAGCATTGTATCACCATAAATGTATACTTCATCTTAATGTCATTTTTTCTCTAAGGCACTATTATACTAGGTCTTTAATAGACATAATTTAAAATCTGGCTTATCATATACGATATAGGATGACTACGATCCTGATATCCTTTCTAAAATCTTGCAACCTGCCTGGAATCGGATCGGGCTCTCCTTCCATAAGGGTTTGACGGGCCAATCCCATGCTTCTTTCCACTGTCAACTTTCCTCATCTTTCGGTGTTTAGATGCACCGCTCTCCAGGTCCAGATTGACTTTAGGAGGGTTCTTAAAACAGAATGATGCCGCAACTTTCTGAAAGAAATAAAGAAATTAGAAAGAGTATTACCTCATCCTCGCAGCCCCACCAAAAATAGGTAACAGACAGACAATTTGTATTTGCATTAATTGTCCTACTTGACTATGTAAGATTTTGCAAATTAAACAAAATAGCCAGAGTAGAGATATATGCACACAGACCAAGGACAGCCTTAGGAAAGAACTTCACAAGTATGTACCGTGAGATCAAGTTGATGGACGTCAAAAATGTCTTTCATAGAATGTGAGTTGTATGCCAAAAGGTAGGACCTATAGGCTTCCTTTGCTGACTGATTTAGAAAGTAATTCCCACCAACAATGTTCTCCTGCTCCAAAACTCAAGTTAAATACTTCACATTGGAACAACAAGATTGAACTGCGAAAGACACTCACAAGTTGCGATTGCGATTTAGGCACATGCTTCTCACTGAACACATATTGAGTCAGAGAAATATTGGCCGCCTGCAATATGTTACTTCCTCAATCCAATTATGTGGAATATCATAATCGGAGATGTAAAAATCATAAAAAAAATGCTTTAACATATAAAATGAGACAACAATATCCATATTTCAGAGTACTTCCCAACACACTATATTGACTTTGTATCCAGACATGCTAAAGAAAAAAAATGATCACATTAAAGTTAAAAACAGTGCCACATACACTTCGAGGTTCCTCTTAATATAAGAGGGAGAAGGGAGGAGGGATGGGAAGCACATTACCTGCAGATAAATAAGCAACTTCAATTCTTCCGGTAGTAAGAACAATAATGCACTTCCTTTGCCTTCATCACCTCGGGCAGTACGACCAACCCTGTGGATGTAATCCTACAGATTAAATTCCAATGCCAAGTTAGAAAATTTGATAAAAATAGATAATTAATTAGGAAAGTTCAGGACGACTTACCTTTGGGTCATCTGGAGGATCATATTGCACAATATAGTCCTAAACCAGACAAGCGGTCCTTAGGTTAGCGAGGGGTACAGAAAGGATTGGTACAAATGATTTAAAAACGCAGGCCAAAACCTTACCACATCAGGAATATCAAGTCCACGTGCTGCCACGTTTGTGCATAATAAGATGCCCCTTTTCTCCTTCAAAAATCGGAAGAATGTACTAGTTCGCTTCTGTTGCTTCAGCTGCCCATGAATATCATAACACTCTATCCCAAAGAAATTTAGAAGTTCTGCATGGAACTTGACTGAGCTACATGACGAAAAGAACACCATGATCTTCACACCCTGCTCCCTAAGCTGCATCCTTCTTAGGAAAGCATACAGAACCAGAAATCTTTTCTCACTTGGAATGACACAATAACCCTGCTGCAAGCCCTCAACTGTAGGCTGTAAGAGCATGAAAGTTATTTCTCATACCAAATAGATAAAAATTCTTTAAAATAGAGTTGAACAAAATTGTGAAATAGTTCCATACCTTCAATTTAGAATCATCAACTCCAACATAAACAAGTTTCCTTTGTCTTTCTTCATTCTGTCCAAATGTAAAATTCGCAAAATCTACAACCTGTGGGATCAAAACACATAAACAATGGCACTGACAAAAAAAAGGGGACGAGATTTTGAATATGCTAACAAACAGATCCACTGACCTTTTGAGTCTGCGGGGCAGAAAAAAGAACAGTTTGCCTATCCTGCATATGATGCATAACAATTTGAGGACAAAAATACAGCAATCTCAGTACAAAATTTAAAACGCTAACTTCACATATGAAATGAACTTGTCAGACTATCACATACCGAAGGGAGTCGTTTAAATATTTGTTTCATATCCTCCTCAAAATTTTGCTCAAGTATGCGATCAGCTTCATCAATTATGAGGCACTACAACATAGCAAGTCATGTTAAAGATAGAGTACATATAGGTCAGGAATTACATCCATTGCCTTAAACATGAGTTTTCATGAAAATCAATGTCATTTTCCTGCTAAACAGGTGGCACATGAGCCACTGAACCTTAACTTGCCCATGGGGCAGCCCAGCACAGTAGGCATATTCCATTGCCAAGGTATGAGTAGACAGCACAATGCATTACATCCCTGCCCAAAAATGTATTTACTGGTGGGCAATTAGATATTCCTTTCATCTGAAAATGGAATTTAATATTGGCGACAGATATGGAAAAAAGCTTTTATCTACAGATTTTTTTTTTTTGAAAATGCAGGAGAGCTGCGCTTCATTATATTAGAGAAGAAAATAGTCCCCAAACAGCCCACTTATCTCGTACGGGGACTTTTATCTGCAGAATAACAAACAACAATACATCCGATGGACTTGCCAACCCACATAACATTCCTAACAATGGATCAATAACTTTATAAAGAATATAAACCATTAGGTTTTATGATTTTGCATGTACTTTGGCATAATGTATGCAGAAATTTCATTTATACTCTAATTCAGTATTAAGAAGCCAGTACTGGACAATGAAAAGATAGAAAAACACAGATCTGATATATGAAACAAATCAGGTGACTGATTATGCATGTAGAGTAGCGAAGTATGAGATTGCTGGTTGTATTTGTTATTTAGCTTGATAATTAGAATATGCACACTATTTCAACAGAAATATTTTCCTTGAAGCTTGGAAAAAAATGATAATAACAAGAATGCTTTACCTGTAGCCTTTTATAGTGGAAACCACTGGTACTTCGCAGATGGTCCAAAAGTCTGCCTGGTGTAGCAACTAACAGATTGATCCCTTTCACAATTTGGTTGGCCTCATTTCTTATGTTAGTGCCACCAATAACATATCCAATAGTTTGTGAGTGATACTTCATTAATTCCTTGGCAACATTGTGTGTCTAGCACAAAAGAATCAATGAAACTCATAAGTCATAGTTATTAGGGATAGTGAAATGTGAGTCCCTATGAACAAAGTCTCGGCAACCATCCAACATGAAGATACACTATATAAAACTGACTCCAATGCATTATATTTGCACAAGCATTACCTTAGCAAAGGATATGCTTACCTCAGTTTGGTCCATCTGATTTTGATTGGGTTTCATTCAATGCAAGTTGAAGAGTCACAAAACATGTAAAATGGAATTAAAGAGAAATACTGTTGCGTCATATGCATATATATTACCTGGATAGCAAGCTCCCTTGTTGGGCAAACTACAATAACTCCAGTTCCGTTCCTTGGCGTGAAGCATGCTTTGTGCAGCAGTTCGATCGCCGGTATAAGGAAGGCAAGGGTCTTCCCTGAGCCAGTTTTGGCTGATCCCAGCACATCACTTCCTAGCATAAGATGCGGTATTGATCTAGCTTGAATCTGCAAGGAAAAGAAACATGCATACATGCCATTTACAGTAATACAAAAAATCCAACAGCTAGCGCAGCAAAGAGCAGATCAAATCAACCCACATAATGCAATAATCAACCGCAGAAGCATTCAATCAACTAGCTGTAATTATGAAATTGGACAAAAATTTAGGTGTCGGCGAGAATTAATGACCTCGGTAAGGTGGGTGTAGTTCATCTCTGTGATGGCCTTGGCAGTGAACTCGGATATGTAGAGCTCTGAGAAAGTTTTGTTAGTTAGAATTCCTCCTGCATTACCCTTGTTCACCTTTTCTTCTTCTTCTTTATTCTCGTTCTTCCCCTGCTCCATCCCTATCTCATCCTCCTTCCGCTTCCGCTTCCCCTTACCTTTCTCCTTTTCATCTTTCTTCTTCTCCTTGCCCATCCCCTCCCTCCCATTCCCCTCCCCTTTCCCCTTCTCCTCATCCCCATCCCCATCGCAGGTGGCGTCGTGGATCGACTCTCCCGACTCTGGCGGAGCAACGGGGTTCTTCAACGGCTGGGCCAAGTGGCTACAGGGGCCGCTCAGGTACATGGCGGCGCCGGGGGCTGCTGAAGGTTGGTGAGGAGGGCTCACTCCGGCTAAATTCGAATCGTACATATAATAGCGGCGGCGGTGGCGGCGGCGGAGGCGGTGGTGGTGGCGGCTGCTAGAGCGGCAGAATGTAGGTATTAGTGCACGTACACGTGCACCAGAGCGTTTCACGGGGGCGCAGACGTCCACGCGTGGGCCGTGCCGCCGTGCCGAGGACCTACTTGTTGTAATTTAGAGTACTGTAATGTTGTACTTGTACAAACAAGACTGTATTGTACATTTGTATATATACATGTATACAAGATACAGGGAACACACACACCCAGACACAACGAGAGGCCCGATGATCAATCAGACACCAGCGGAACAACTACCGCACCGATCTCGTGGAGTCATGGAGGAGGATCGATGACTACATGATCGAGCAAGCAGCACTCGGGTTCTCGTCACTGAAGTAGTTCCGCACGGCGGCTGGCACTACTTCGCCGGGCTGCTCCTGCTCCTGGTAGTTCCCGTAGAGCTCCGAGTCGTAGTACCCGTGGACATGGTAGTTGTAGGAGGAGCTGGCCTTGGCCTGAGGGTACAGCTGCGCCACCGCCGGCTTCCTGCCCACCGCCGCCGCCGAGCCGCCGCCGCTGCTGTTCTTGCCGGCGCGCGGGACGCTGCTGTAGTAGTAGTGGTGCTGCTGCGGCTGCGCATGCGCGGGCTTGGCCTGGTGGTACAGCTGGTACTGGTACTGGTAGTAGGAGGCCGCCGGCTGCGCGTGGGCTTGGTGGTGGTAATACGCCGGGTTGTAGTTGTAGGCGGAAGCGGAACCGGAGGGCCACAGCACGGCGAGCCTTCCCGTGCGCCGCGCCGCCCGGAGCGCCTTCTTCTGGCTCACCGATCCCGTCACCGTCACCTTGCCGTGCATCCTGTCTATGCTTACGTGGTGCACTCCTGGAGAGGAGGAGGAGGAGGAGGAGGAGGAAGAGGAGAATCATATCGAGCAGTTCTTTGCGTGTGTGATCATGAGACATTTTCGTACGACATACATATACATATACGCACCTTCGAGCTTTTCCAGGGCTCTCCTGACCTTGCCCTCGCAGCCGTCGCAGTCGATGTTCACATGCATCTCTACGATCTGCAAAGACACGACACGACGATCGATGCATGGTTTAGTTTCAGAGACGAGGGATATGCATGAGAGCACTAGAACACAAACATGCATCATCCATCAAAAGTCTGAGTCAAATTAATTGGCCAAGCAGTGATTTGTGTTAGAGCGAAGAGTGACTCAAGCTTACCGTCATGGTTCCTCGGACAGACGACGGTAAAGAAGATTCACTCTGGGGAGTTCACTAGGACAGTGTGTAGTGCAGTGTGTGGTGTATATATGCACAAGAATCACTACCGGAGATGCAGCAGGAGAGAAGACATGCATTGTGTATTTGAGGATATCAAGTCACGGTGCCAAGTACCAAGTATATTGCCGGCTATTTTGTTTTCTCTCTTTTTTTTATGGAAACGACGCGGACAAACAGTCCCCACCTGATGTATTGCCGGCTAATAATTTCTTTGTTCCTGTAGCCCATTGCGCTCATTTAATTTGCCTTGACGTCGCTGGCAGTGCCTATCCCAGTATTTCTTCCCTACATACGAATGCCATGGAAGTTGCGTGCCATCACTTAAGAAGATGCTTCGGTCATGGACAACGACCGGCTAAGTAAACTATATGCTGAATCAACGCAGCTGGGATTGCGTACGTTGTGTAAGATATATAGATACATATGCAAATTGAGCAAGTAGGCAGACACAACTATCAGGTCGCTGTTTCTGCGATGGGCAACCAACGTACGGGAGAGCTTCATTTTTTTAATTTATAAGTTAATTTAATTAGAATTGTTATCTGGCCAAGTCTAGATTATATTGAACGTTATTAGGTTCACCATCCAATATCTATGTAAGCCTTTTAGGTGTAATGTAACTTAATTGGTTGGGCCGGGTTTCTTTGTCGAAGCTGCCCAATTGGGTTCAATTTCCAAATTTGGAATGGGTACTTGTGCTTTTCTTGATCTTTTTTTAAAAGGATATATATAATGGATGATTTTTTTTTCAAGAAACAAAACTGTTAACTCACTCTTTTTGTTCTATCCTTTTGGATGGCTTTTGGTTTTTCTAGTAGCAAAAGCACTTTTATTTGAAAGCCCAACCAAACACACAGTGATAGTTGCATTTTTCTTTATTTATCTTAGAAAAGGGTAGGAATGGGTGATGTTTCCGGAAACAAAATTGTCAACTCAATGTTCCTTTTTGAAAACAATATGGGTAAAGTGCAGTGCTTCTGTAGCAAGATATTTTGATCTCCCAGATCGTCGTGTGGACTTAATTATATTATTGTGGCTGGAGAAAGTAGTCAATGGTGTTGTTAAATAGGCATGATCTTCTATAGGGACACAATCCACAAAAATTCATTTGCATTCATCTTCGGAAATGGCCCATTAATTGTAAGGATCATGTGGTGATGTATGCGATTTAGTGAGGTGTTGGTGATTTATGATGACAACCCAATTACTGAGAATAATATATATTTTAAGATGGGTTATAGATATTTTAGTAGATTCTACAGGTTCAAGGAAACAAACAACATAAAGAATAGTGAAGAAATAACGAAAAAACCATGAAAATAATGAACTAATGTGGTTGGATAGTCCACAGTACAGCGTTGGACAATTAGGGTCAGTGTTTAGCCAACAAAATGATTAGAGATTTAGAGCACTGTTCACTTAGCTTGGTGAAAGCTCTAATTTAGTTTTGGTGAATTGATGAAACTCTATGTGCTAACCTATTGTTCTAAGTATTTATGAGATAGGAAAGCACATTCCAAGTGGTGAGCAACATGGGTGATGATCATAATGGTGATAGTGGAACCAAGGTGATCAAGTGCTCGGGCTTGGAAAAGAAGAAAGAGAAAAACAAAAAGCTCAAGGCAAAGGTATAATTTTTTTTGACCGAAGTCAGCAAGGAAACCCCAGCCTATTTTTTTATTTTTTTAATAATGCAGATCTGTTTAAATTCGCTCCCACCGGGAGTCGAACCCAGGTCTGCTGGTGCTACTCAGGTGCTCTAACTACTAGGCTAGAGGCCCTTTCGCGGCAAAGGTATAATTGGTTAGGAGCTTTTTGGTTTGCACTCAAGACACCATAGAGGGTGTGAGTGATTTAGGATTGATAGTCGTACTATTGAGAGGGGTAAAACTCGTATTGAAATGTGGTTGTCAAAGTGCCACTAGATGCTCTAACTCATTGTATATGTATTAGGATCTAGTGAGTGCGCTAACTTCTTTTAGAAAAATGTTTATGAAAATACTAACACGCTTGCACATGGTGATCTGCACTTGGTGGTGTTGGCATATTTACAAAGGAGGTGGAGTTTGATGGGTTGAGAGGGGTTTGAGATCCTCTCTCCCTTGGTGGTGTTGGCACATTTGCAAAGAAGGTGAAACTTGATTCGGCGCTTTTGGGAAAATAATTTGTATATTTTCTACTGCACCAGAGATGGACTTGAAGTAGTGGCGAAGTCGTGGTAGTGTCTTGCACTGAAATAGTGCACTAGACACTGGTGCTAAGAGCACCGGACGCAGGGGCTTTGTCCGGTCAGTTCTAACTGGCAAGCACTCTAAGGGTTTACCATCGGACACTAAGCACCGAATGTTGGCTGAACAAGCATTTGGTCTACGTGACATGGCGAGTCTGTGCGAGCCGTGTTGCACCAGACGCTGTGGTGCGTCTAGTCACTAGGCACCGGACGCCTCCGGTGATGAAAAACATGTTTCGGATCCTCTCTGAGTAGCAACCAAACACTGGGTGCCGAGTTCAGTCGGTGCGTCCGGTGTGAACTTAACCATTGAGATCTTACGATGCGACCTTCAAAGGTAGAGGACATGTGGCGAGAATCCATGCATCGGACGCTGAGGGCTGCGTCCGGTCGTTTGCACCAGAGCGTCCGGTGGCCCCGTGTTTTGAGAAGATGGAGAGCCAACGAGTCTATTTCTTTGAGGGGCCTATAAAAGGTGGTTGTCTAGCTTGGGCTCATACCTTTGGCCATTTTCATTGACATAGCAACCTTGTAAGCCTAGCGAATATACTCCCACTCAATTGCATCATTATTTGATCATCCTTGTGAGATTGGAAGAGCATCCAAGTGCATTGCTTGAGTGTTTGCATCTAGAGGAACTTGGTGATCGTGTTTCGTTGCGGGATTTGCTTGCTACTCTTGGATGTTTGCCGACTCCTAGACGGCTTGGTGCAGCAAGGATCATCAAGCAGAGGTTGGTGATTGTCTCCGGCTCCGATCGTGGTGATTGTGAGGGGTTCTTGACCTTTCCCTGACGGAGAGCCAAAAAGTATTCTAATGAATTGCTCGTGGCTTGTGTGATCCTCATTTTGTGTTGGTTGTGCGGCACCTATGAGGGTTTGGCGTGTGATGGCAATTAGCTCGTGAACCTTCAAGCAAGTGAACCTTGGTACAAAATCATTGTGTCAACATTTGATTCCTAGGTGATTGGTCTTGATTGACATTCTCTATTGTGATTGATTGGCTCATTCCTCTATGCTGTGGTATATCAATCCTAACCCCTCTTGGTATTACTTTGCTAGCTAGTTTGTGTAGCTCTCTTGCTTAGCTTAGCTTATCACCTAGGGGTAAGTAGTGACATAGTCTTGGTGTGCTTCCTTAGAGACTATAGAAACTATATTAGGTAGGAGGCTTTCTTCGACATTGTAGAGCTAGTGCCAAATTCGCTTCGCCATCTTATATACTAATCAAGTGCTTTTAGTGTTGTTGTAAAAAATTTTATTAGGCTATTCACCCCCTATAGCCATTAGGACCTTTCACTTGGTCAATCATATCGCATCTTACCAAACAAAGAGACCATAAAAAATGAAGATTGGAGACAAGCAATAAAGAAGAAGGAAATTTATAAATACAGTTGTTGTCAATAGAATAGATGGTCCGACCAATCAGAGAAGTGTGCTAGACTTTCTATAGTGTTGTCTGGCCATCACTTGTGCAGGGACACTGTGCAAATGCATAGTCTAGACGATCTAGTAAGTATTAAAGAAGTTCTAGAATTGAACAATCTGACATCATCCAATCTGCAACGACTAGTACTTCAATGGTCACAACTGACTAGATATTCTGATAGAAGCATAATCTATGAGCACTAGATCGTCAGCGTTGTTTTTCGACAAACTTTGGCTAATGGCCATATGAGAAATGGAGGAGTTATATATACTCCGTTCTATCATTTTGTGGTGGTTGGATGTTGTTGAAGTTTCCCATGGCTACTAGAACTAAAGCAAGAGATTGTTTAATCCATCCACCCTCTCAAATGCATGTTGATCACATCCAAGACATAAGATAGAGTCTAGCATTTATCTTTGAGGGTGTTAGGCATGAGAGCATGAGAGCTTCAGAGTTAGGGTTGTTGAGCTCTTGTAATACTAGATCATACCCCGCGCATTGCTGCGGAAACATATAATTGGAATGTAGGAAAAACAGGAGAGAATACACGATACTTACTAATCAAACATACGACATGGGTACTTCATATGGGCCAATAAAGACTCGATGTGGTATGAGCATTCATAAACATCCGGCTTTTGGCCAAGGAGATGGAACCTCTCAGTGCTTACCAGGGGCCATGCAGCAGCGCAGGGAGGAGCTCGATGGTGGCGATCTTCCTGGCGGTAGCAGCTACAACGTGCGCGTCACCACTAGTGAACATGCAGCGATCATTGACCAATGACAGCACCTTCTACTTCCTATGGAGGGGCAGGAGAGATTCATTTTACGCCGTAGGCGATTGATGCATGCGTAATGGTGCTGGCGTTTCAAATGAGGATGCATGCGTAATGGCTAGTGGGTGAGGTGTATGTGAACCCTTGCAATTTTGTATGCACATGCACATGCACATGCGTTAGGCTTTAATTTGGAGGCATACGTGTAGATGTGGGACCCTCGGATGACGTGGCTGCATGAGAATGCAGGGAAAATATGGTAGTGGGGATCTCCTATTTAGGCATAGAGGATTGGTGAGCTAGAGAACTTGGGTTGTGTTGCTGACCTTGCAATGACATTAACCCTCTGAGCTTGGTATTGAGCAGTGGCAACTTAATGTGCATGGGATGAGGAGACTCCTTCCTTATTAGAGAAGCTATGCTTCCTTACTAGAGAAGCTACATAGAGTGCACACAACATCAAAGGTGACCAGGAAAGTGTGGTGGTAAGCTTTAATGGGTTGCGACACTTTTCTTGGTTATGCAAGCCTTTGTGGAAAGCTCAACACCATTACCAAGGGATGAAGCTTTAGTGACAGGGAGCATACCACATGGGATCTCTAGTGTGCATTAGGGGTTGTGGTTTGGCAACTGATATCATGGGATACATTATTGTCTCTAATTAAGAGTTTGACCTATCTTGACTTGCTATTTACGTACCACATTAGGCCTCTATATTGTGCTTGACTTGTGTGGCATTTACCTTTTATTAATCAGTATAAGGTAGTTAATAGGATTGACTCTAGGTTGCAAAAGTCTTTGGGGGTGTAGGTAGGTAGAGTACACTAGAAAAACTTATGGTGCATATCATGCTATACTAGTTTATATTTTTTCTAGTGAAATTCAAGTAGACCCCCAAACTCCAATCACTAGTGGCAACCTCTAAGGGAACCTCTAAGAGTAAGCTCTCAAGCTTGCAAAACAATCACTATAGCGCCGTTGGATCGCTCAAGTAAATGCACTAGATCATTCCAATAAAAAATTACCAATCAAGTAGATGCTATCTCTCACTGATTCAATTGGTAACATATATTGCCAGGCATTAGATTTCAGAAACTGTTTAGCACTATCTAAAGAGGGATGGTTGAAGTAGCATCATGGTAAAAAAAGTCCATCCAATGGGCTGGGATACATATATAGTGGCATTTTCCCTGCCAAGATTCATTAATACATAATAGTAAATTTGTAGATTATATGATGTTCATTATTACAATATATTTAAGATGCCAAGATTTTCCACTTGGACTTCACAACAAGAGTGAAAAATATAAAGAGGCCAAAGCCGAGGAAATTACATAAACATGCATATAGTGAAAACAGGTGGTGTCAGTTTTCAGCATCTCCATCCAAAACTGACAAAACGCCACCATCCGGAAGCTGTGATTATTATTGCCGTGCAGTACTCTGCAGGTGAGTGAAGGGGAAGCGGCCTAGCCGGTGTTCTGCATGCCGGCGGCGATACCCTTCATGGTGAGGATGAGCGTGTCTTCCAGCCCCGGCGGGTACTCGCTCGCCGGGTTCAGCTTCACCAGTCCGGCGGGCTTGTTCTCGTCGGCGAACTCCTTGGACAGCGGCGGCTGCGGCGTCACCTTGAAGCTGGGGTCCCTTATCCGCTTCAGCGTGTAGGCCTGGAACACGTTCAGGGTGGTGATGTAGGGATTGCGCAGACGCAGCCCCTGCTTCAGGTAAGGATCGCCTTCAAGAATGTCCTTGTGCCCAGCGATCTGCAACAAAAAAAAAGTACAGTACATGAATATATATATATATATATATATATATCGTGCAGTCTGCAGTGCATGAATATCATTCCTGCAGTGAACTTGCTGGTAAAAAAAAAGGTACCTGTAGGAGAAGCTGCTGTGTCTCCACGTATTTGTCCCTGAGCTGCTTCCCAAAGGGCTTGAGTTCCTCGGCGACAAGCAGCTCGTCGTACAAGCCGGCAATGCCAGGGTCTCCCTTGGCGAAAACCATCTCCAGCAGGTCCAGGGTGACCCTGAAGAATGGCCACTCGTTGTACATCTCCTTGAGCTTCTGGAAGTTCTTGATGTCCTTGTCGATGGCCCACTTGAAGGCGGCGCCGACTCCCAGCCACACGGGGAGGTGGAACCTCGTCTGTGTCCACGAGAAGATCCAGGGGATGGCACGCAGGGTGGTGATGCCGCCGCCCGGCTTCCTCTTGGCTGGCCTGCTGCCGATGTTCATCTTCCCGTACTCAGTCTCAGGGGTAGCCTGACAGAGAAAGACAGACGAATGAATTATAACGACGACATGGATGAATGAATTCGATTATTCGATCGATCTTCACCAAACATCAAACAAATATATGATGGCATACCGATCTGAAGTACTCGACGAATCGCGGCTCCTTGACGACGACGGAGCGGTACTCCTCCGTGGCGACGACGGCCATCTCCTCCATGAGCTTGCGCCACTCGGGCTTGGGAGACACCGGCGGGTGCATGCCGTGCTCCAGCGTGGCGGCCGTGAACCGCTGCAGAGACTGGAAGCACAGGTTCTCCTCCCCGAACATGAACTCGATGACCTCGCCCTGCACCGTCACACGGATGGACCCGTTGATGGTGTCCGGCGGCTGGGACAGGATGGCGAGGTGCGTCGGGCCACCGCCCCTGCCGACGGTGCCACCGCGGCCGTGGAACAAGGTCAGCTTCACGCCGTACTTCTTGGCCACCTTGGCCATCTCCTCCTGCGCCACGTACAGCTGCCACGCCGCGGACAGGCGGCCGGCGTCCTTGCCGGAGTCGGAGTAGCCGACCATCACCTGCTGCTTGCCGTTGATGTGGTTGATGTACCAGTCAGTGGAGAAGAGCTTCTCCACGGACGCCGGCGCCGCCTGCAGGTCGGCCAGCCTCTCGAACAGCGGCACCACGGGGAGCGTCTGGCGAATGCCACACTCGCGCTGCAGGAGCTCGACGGCGAGCACGTCCGAGGGCGCCGTGCACATGGAGATGATGTAGGGGCCGAAGCTGTCGATCGGGAGCTCGGCCAGGACGCGCATGGCGCCGATGACGTCGGCGATCTCCTCGGTCATGGGAAGGTCCGGGGGCAGCAGTGGGCGCTTGCCTTTCAGCTCCGACACCAGCCACTCCATCCGCTTGTCCTCGGGCCACGAGCGGTACGACCCGATGCCGAGGTGCGTGGTGATGGCGTCGATCACGTCGGTGTGCCGCTCCGACTCCTGCCGGATGTCCAGCTTCACCAGGGAGAGACCGAACGCGAACACCTGGCGAAGGAGGTCCAGGAGGCTCCCGTCGGCGATGGCCTTGTCGCCGCACTCACACAGGGATTTGTAGCACAGCTCAAGGGGCTCAAGGAACTGCACGCATGAGATGCATTTTTTTTTGTGCGACAGTAAGAATCAGACCGAAATGTACTAGTACATCATATTATTGATTGATCGCTTAAATCACATTTCAGTTTCACAAAAGGAATAAAATTAAGGAACTTGCCGATTTATTTACCTCTTCGATCTTGGTAAATACCGCGTCCTCAGAAATTTCAGAAAATCCAGTTGCCAGCAGATGGCGTGCACGCTCGCGTGTGTTGTATAACTTGTCCCTTACAGCACCAAGGATCACCCGGTAGGGCTCGTTTGGGGGAATTTGCTTCCAGAATTCTGCGCCAGCATCAAATACTCTTATTCAGAAAAATTGGCAAACTGACACACGTACGGCTAATTAACACGGGGCAACATTGTTGAAATCAAATTTGAAAAGACTAGTGGAGACTTTGCAAAAGCCTGTGCACGCAACCACAATCTGCAACTTGTCCTAGTGCCGTGGGTTCTCCTATTTTTATCATTCAATATTTAGAAAAAAATTTCTCTACCAAATGCCTCCCTAATGAGAATTCCCATAATTAGTGGTAGTATTTTACTACTACTTAAAACATTAGGAGAACTCTATTATTTTTGCTAGTGGCGGCAGACGAATCTATGAGGAGGTACGAACAAGCAATAGCTAAACAACAATCTGCATCTCTAAAAACGCTTATTAGCTAATTCAGTCTCTCTTTTTTTTCGTGAATACCTAATTCAGTCTCTTTAAATAAATAAATTCTTCTGTTTGTAGTTACCTATGTAATACTTGGTAACTTTCTTTGAAGCTGGAGTACTCTGGACTTCTTCGGCTCGAGCACGAAGCTCATCATTGCAGCGCCACATAGAGAGCTAGAGACATATATCAGATGAGAGTATTGTTATGGATCGGAGGCACCAAAAAAACGGCAAGCCAAAAAAATGAGCATTACAAAGCATTCAATCAAACACATTTGTTCAGTACCTCAAACATCAGGTCTTCGACCTGATTGATGTACAAGTTTGCAGCCATCATTCTAGACAGCAAGCACACATCTCTTGTCACCTCCGGAGTAACTCTTGGATTTCCTACAGTGATAAAAATGCAAAGATATACAGACTTAACAACATCAAACATTAGCATCAATACTATAGAACATTAAATTATTAATAAAATAGAATGACACCGCCATCTAGTTTATCTTTTTTTTTAGAAAACAAAATTGGGCTCGAATTTTGATAGGAGAAGTGTTGAAAAGTAAAAATATGAATCTAAATCAGTCCTTTGCAAAAAAATAATTAACAAGTTTGTGATAATTGGATATAGACTACATAGTATCTATTATGTCTATTTTAGAAAATAAACAAAGAGCAAAACATATAATTCAATATAAATAATTCTTTACTAGTCAGATGTATTAAACAATATATATTTTAAAATTCTAGCTCGTGGGAATGTTTTTCTCTTAGGCCCTGTTTTGCTACCCAAAATTTTTTCATCCATCCCATCGAATCTTTGGACACATGCATGGAACATTAAATGTACATAAAAAAATAAACTAATTACACAGTTTGGTTAAAAATCGCGAGACGAATCTTTTAAGCCTAGTTACTC
>Ga0182004_10000121_pt1 | contig 34483 bp, 34 predicted proteins | sample Sormic07211540_1_FD_120479 | JGI IMG/M metagenome (GOLD analysis project Ga0182004, IMG submission 120479) | Endophyte microbial communities from Sorghum bicolor roots, Mead, Nebraska, USA - 072115-40_1 MetaG | ecosystem: Host-associated > Plants > Roots > Unclassified | place: USA: Nebraska...
AAGAGTTATAGATTAGTTTTTATTTTCGACTATATTTAATGTTTTATGTGCCGTAAAATTTAATATGACGAGAAATCTCGAAAATTGTTTGTTTTTTTAACTAATAAAGAAGGCTAAAAAAGGCGACGATATTTTTTCGTGTCTGGTCGTCTGGACCCGGTTCCAGCGCGGATATCGATCGGGATCCCGAAGGCGACAAGGGGGTCCTTCTCCTTCACGTTCCCTGGCCGAGCAGGGACATCCGGCAGGCGGTGGGCAGACTGGAGCGGCGCAACTTCCCCGCGGTCCCGCCCCGATTCCCTTGTCATCTCTAGCAAATCTTTCTCCGGTCGCCCTTCCCTCTCTCCCAGTCCCAGACGCGCAGCAATTCCGCCATAAATACCGGCGATCGAGGGCCTCGGACAACCCAGTCGACGGAGCAGCGCGGCGGCCGGACGAGGGCAAACCCTTCTCTTCTCAATACTCTACTAGTCTGCGCCTGGATCCCCCTCCGGAGGAAGGTAACTGCGCGCCGCCGCCGCGTCCCCCTTTGCCTTCTTGCGGGGGAGTGATCTCTTTCCTTTTTCGTGCTTGCTTTCTTGGGGATTTCCGCCCCTCCCCCCGGATTGTTCGATACATTCGCGACGACTCGGGGCTGGTATGTTGCTTCCTCGGTTTCGACCGCAGCGCTTGTCCCGCGTCAACTAAAATGTTAGGCTTATTCTGTTTACCGTGGGCCACGCGGCTTGATACCAACCAACCCTTGGTATCTCCATGGTGGCCTCGTCGTTCGTCGATGTGAACGAACAAATCTGGCGTACGTTGCTTGTCCTGGCCAATCTCATTGAAATTTCCAGGTGTTCAAGTCAAACACACTTTTTTTTTTTATATATTCTTTTCTGATTTAGTTGTGAAGACATTTTTGTTTCTTGTGGCTTATTAATTGCTTGATTGATGGCTGGGCACCGTTGGGAAATTTCGACCTGCGTAGAATGCACGGATGGTAATATAATGTTTACTTGTCATCGCGGGGGCCAGATTGGATGATAGTGACATGGTTGATTATCACTAGTCGCTGGATAAAGCCTATGTTGTGTCTGTGCATGGACTTGTCGCCAAATGAATCATTATAGCTGCATCCTGCTGTTTTCGTCGGTTGGGTTCCGGCCAACTTCCAGCATTGGATTTCTTGGCCCTGTGTATGATTTATCGACCTCCCACGTTCTCTTGCGTGTCCACTTGTCTTTAAAAATCGACTATATATATGTAATGTGCCTCTACTCCAATAACACCAAGAAAGCCCTGAAACTGATAAACCTTGCCTCTGCTCACTAAGCCTGTTGACCACGCTTGTAGGTACGTGGTCATCTTTTTATCTTTCTGTATAGTTCATACTGCAACTGGCTGTGCTAGATTGTTATTGTTCTTTTGGTGGCTATTTATTTTGTGGAATTGATTTTTAGAAAAGTGTGATTCTATGGGTTGTGCCATGATGATATCGAGAATTCAGTAGATTTAAGGACATGGCTATCTTATCCACCAGCTGTTGTTGATGAGTTCACGTTACATATTGACATGTGTTTTTGAGCATGATTGTTTGTGATACTGTGTTCTATGTTGCAATTGGTCCAGCCTTTAGCACAGACAAGTTAGCCAATCCATGCTATCCAGTATATACTTTATCTTCACTCATTTATTAATTAATTTATTCCATGGATGCTACCTATTATTGATAAGTATGCCACCTGTTTGTATGGTGATGCTAGCATTTGTTCTTTAGCATATGAACTGACTAGAATTTACTGTTCCTTTGTAGATAAGACATGGGTCAAGCACTTGGTTTGGTTCAAGTGGATCAATCCACAGTAGCCATCAAAGAATCTTTTGGGAAGTTTGACGAAATACTAGAGCCTGGATGCCACTTCTTGCCATGGTGCATAGGGAAGCAAATTGCTGGGTATCTGTCACTCCGTGTGCAGCAGCTTGATGTCCGCTGCGAAACAAAGACAAAGGTACCCCAGAATTTTTTTTCTCTATAAGTTTGGGAAAATTACCATGACTGGGTAAAAATGGTATCTGTATAGTTTGCACTATATTCAGTTTTTTTTCATATTATTGTTGTTTTTCTGCTTTAGTCATGCTGATGCTGGATACCATGTTCTGAATAATCTGCAGGATAATGTCTTTGTCAATGTTGTGGCTTCTGTGCAATATCGTGCCCTTGCCGATAAGGCATCTGATGCATTTTACAGGCTTAGTAACACCAGGGAGCAAATCCAGTCATATGTCTTTGATGGTAAGGCACCTACTTGTTCATAATTGCAAAATTCATTACTCAACATACATGGATTTATTCAGTATCCTTTTTTTCCTTGTCGCATTATATAACTCATGTAGTAGTAGTAGTAGTAGTACTGTAGGAGTCACCTGAATATTGTTGGTTCTATTTCTTTTCATTCTCACTTCTCCCATTCAATACTTATAGAACTTTGCTCATGTTCAGTCATCAGGGCAAGTGTTCCAAAGATGAACTTGGATGATGCCTTTGAGCAGAAGAATGAAATCGCCAAAGCTGTAGAAGATGAACTTGAAAAGGTCTGTGTTCATCATTTGTTGGTCATCTAGAGCATGGAAGTTTTTTTTTTTTTTTGTGGCTAACCCTTTTCTTCACTGTATAGGCAATGTCGATGTATGGATACGAGATTGTGCAGACTCTGATTGTTGATATTGAGCCCGATGAGCATGTGAAGAGAGCCATGAATGAGATCAATGCAGGCAAGTTCCACATATTTCTTGTTCATAGTTGAAACAGAAACATCAACATGTGGATTTCTTTGTAAGAACCACCCATGTTCAATTTTATAACTTGATATTTGTGTAATGCTATGCATTCCAACTAAATACATATACTTTATCTGGAAAAGGGAAAATGGGATGGATTTTGTGCCTCAGTGGCATGGCAAAAATGGTTCAGCTTCTTGAGACTTATCATCAAAGATGTCACCTAATGTTTTCAAGTGCAGTATTATTCCCATCAATATTATGTTCATTGATCATGAAAAAAACATGGACAACAAAATTATCTCCCATAGGCCATATTTCTTGTTTTCTTATACCTGTTAATGTTGTCACAAACTCACGATATTTAGAAAGTAATTTTTTATTTTCTGAAATCATCTGCACTTACTTTAATTTGTTTGTTGATGAACAGACTTGGATGTGTTCCCACTGACTACAAATTAAGTAAATTTCTTTTTGAAGAAAGCAATTTTTTTTTGAATTTTTTTTTTTGAAAAGAAAGCAATTTAAGTAACCTCCCATCTGTTTAACTTAAGTACGTTTTGGAAGTTAGGTTGTACCGCATTATCGCTTCACGAAACATTGAGTACAATGTATCTTTCCAGTATTTCTGAACTGTTCCTGTCGATTATTGAAACAGCTGCTAGGCTGAGGTTGGCTGCCACCGAGAAAGCTGAGGCAGAGAAGATACTGCAGATCAAGAGAGCTGAAGGTGATGCAGAATCCAAGTACTTGGCCGGTCTAGGTATCGCAAGACAGCGCCAGGCTATAGTGGATGGGCTGAGAGACAGTGTTCTTGCTTTCTCTGAGAATGTTCCTGGGACCTCTGCAAAGGATGTCATGGACATGGTTCTGGTGACCCAGTACTTCGACACCATGAAGGAGATCGGGGCCTCATCCAAGTCCTCGTCGGTCTTCATCCCTCATGGACCAGGTGCTGTCAGAGACATCGCAGCGCAGATAAGGGATGGTCAGCTCCAGGCCAGTCTGCTGTGAGCACGTTGATGCATACTTTTGACATTCCCATCAGTAAAGAAGTACATATACCTCATGAGACAAGTAAAACTTATTAGGGATAATGTGAGTACTTTCATATCAGTAGTGCTTGTTCGTTCTATCTATCTGGTACGTGTGATTATTTATTATCGAGATAAATGTTATATAGGTTTGTAGAACAAGATGAGGGCCAGTTGCTGTAAAAATTTGTCATGCCGTGGTACTGTTTGGAACTTATCTAAGCTATTATGGAGCCTGAGGACACTCCTCCATCAAACTATTTTGTGATAACCTGCTTCTCTGTTATCGTGAATGAGAATCTCATCTCCATTTTCTGTGCCCAGATTAAGTGGAAATTCTGAGATTTGAGTACTGACGTGAATGCAACCTGTGTGTAATTTGTGAGAGTGGATTTGAAACTTGGGTATTCTCACTTCCATAAAGTCGAATCCATAGACTTAAAATATAGCTAATTGCACTACAAGTCAGCAACTTTATTTGTTTTCTAGAATATAGATTTCTAATTGAAATGCCAGTTTTTTACGTGTTTTGAGCTCAAAAGTGCGAAAATACTATATATTATAGCATTATACATTTATATATATAAGTATATATACATATTTATATAAAAGTGTACCAAAATAGTTGGGTATTCCCGGGAATACAGGGGAATACCTCTAAATCCGCCCATGTTTCTGAGGCAAGTGCGTAGACGTAAGCAAATGCTTGCTTGGAGGGCCTTTGGTACTATCAACAGCATTGAGTAATCTGATCGAGTAGAATTGATCAGCTCTTTGTAGTGCAGCGCACACGCAACAGCACAGTTTCATCCACGGATTAATTTTTGACAACAATTTTCCAATTAACGTACATAGATATAGAGCTAACATGAGTTTCAGTAATTTTCAAGATGATATGATACAAGGTGAAGTCAAAAGAGTAGTTTACAAAACTGCAAACTTCTTACAAGGTGCGTTTAATTGCTCATTGTTGAATATCGAACTAGCGTGCCATTTTCAGCTCGCAGATTAGGTCTAGCAAAATTCCATGACTCTCTAGCAAAACAGGCACTTTGTGCTTTAAAGACCAATCAGATGGGTTATTCAGGAGTATGTACTAATCCTAGTCATGGAAATGATTGTCCTGTTCTTCGAGCAATCAATGTTGTAACCATTAACGCTGTAATGGTTCTAACAGCTTCGTGCTGTTAATTTATTTATGGTTTACTTGTAAAAAAAAAACCCTTTCCGTTCTTTTTTACTTAACATTTCGGACATCAACGCAGTCTGTAATAAACGTATTTGACTAATACTTTTAAATACCATTTCTTTGCAAAACTTTATACAAATTTAACTATATATTTTCATGACAAATCCATTATCAGTACGTACTATTTTCATGGGTCATATTCTAATATTTCATATCTATGGTGGTCACGCATTCTAGCTAGGATGTCATTTACTCCTATTTATTTATTTATAGGACACTTTTACATAATTTCATTTTGCTTAGCAAATGCTTTGAGAATACTATTTGGTGGCTAGTAAACACTAAAATCCCCTCGGAAATAAGAATACATACTACAACTGGAACCATGATGCTTAAAGAAGGCTAAAACACGGAGTAGTTTTTGTCACATAAGACGAGAATGCGTCAAATCTAGAAGATACAGTGGTTAACAGCAACTAAAAACATGGCAGCGGAATTAAAATGGAGTACGTGTACAAGAAGAGGAACTAAAATTGGTTCAGAAATAAACCTCGTAGACAAGGTATAATCTCGTATCATCCAAACAACAAAGGTACACAAGGCATTTTTGTACCTAATTAAACTCAGTAAGGCCTTGTTTCGGTTGCATGGAAATGATTTCTCAGCCGAACAGTTCCTCGTACTAGAGTGGAACGGTTCCTGACACTGAACGACCCGTTTGAAAATCATTAAACGGGGACTGAGCATCTCCAACCGTTTGACTAATTTTATTTATCAAAGCATGAAGTTAGGCAACTCGCAAAATATTATGAAAAAGAAGAAAACTCATATCTAATAGTTTTTCATAATTCACTTTCAAAAAACCAAAATTGTGGACCTACACTTTAATTTCCCATAATTCACGACATTCGGTAGCATTCAGTCAGGTACTAGTACAGGCAGGAGGCAGCAAGTGTGTCATTAGTTCGTCGAGCATGTTATTGTCGGCCATGCAAGCAGCAATGCACTCTTTTCTTGCCATTGCCACGAGTAGAGTAGGAACATCAGCTTATTTTGCCAGGACGCAGCAGACAGCAGAGCAGGAACATCAGCTCATTTTGCCAGAACGCCGAGTGAGACTCAGGCCTTGTTTACTTCCCAGAAAATTTTGCAAAATTTTTCACATTCTCCGTCACATCGAATCTTTAAATGTATATATGGAGTATTAAATATAGGCGAAAATAAAAACTAATTGCACAGTTTAGTCGAAATTGACGAGACGAATCTTTTAAGCCTAGTTAGTGCATAATTGGATAATATTTGTCAAATACAAACGAAAATGCTACAGTGCCTGTTTTGCAAAATTTTTTGGAACTAAACAAGGCCTCAATGGGCGCCCAGAAACCCGCGGGCAATCGAAATAATTTTGCCAACTTCCCAAAGATGTAAAGTCAGATGCCAAATTATTGGAAAAAGTTTTTTCTCAATTTACTAAAAAAATTAATAATGCTAAAGCCGGATAGCAATATCCATATTTGCTAGGAAGATGTTTTATTGTGATACTCCCTCCAATCTAAATTATATTTACTTTGTTTTATTTTAAATTAAACCTCTATAAGTTTGATTAAGCTACATTTAAAAGAATGTACTAGAGTCCACCAATTCAAATAAATCCGTTTTCAAAATAGATTTTACGGAGAATTTAAGAGAAAACCTTTTGTTTTAAATAAAAAAAAAATCAAAGGATTGCTTTTGGGGTGACCTCCACGCTGGAGATGGGCATGGGGACCTCCCAACTCCAACTCCCAAGTCTGATGATCTGCTACCGTTTCCTTCTTCCCGACTGCACCTGTCCCCGAGGGGAGAAATCTCGGCATCCTCCTCCTGATACCTCGCCGCCGGGGACCCAACTCTGACCCCTACCCCTCCGCAGTCCGCACCAAGCTGCCGCCGCTGCAGCATCAGCATCAGCATCAGCAATGGTGCTGATCACTCTCGTCCGCGACTACATCGACCGCATGCTCCACGACATCCCGGGCATGAAGGTCCTCGTCCTTGACCCCCAAACCGTACGTGCGCCCCCTCCCTTCCCCCGGGAGACCTCTCAGCTCCGGCTCGCCGCTCGCCGCCCGCGGCTCCTCCCCGATTTTTGATATGATGACCAGATCCGTGCCGTCCCTCCCAGGTTGGGATGGTGAGCGTGGTGTACAGCCAGTCGGATCTGCTGCGGAAGGAGGTCTTCCTCGTCGAGACCATGGACAACGCCTCCAGCTCCAGGGAGTCCATGGCGCATCTCAAGGCCGTCTACTTCCTCCGGCCCTCCGCCGACAACGTCCAGAAGCTCCGCAGGCACCTCGCCATGCCGCGTTTCGCCGAGTACCACCTCTGTGCGTCGTCAGTCACCGATTTGCTTTGGAATTTTGGTGCCCTGGGCTTATTCCATATTGATTGATTTGGTTCTGATTTTTTTTAGTGTTAATTAATGGTTTGTGCCTTGGCAGTCTTCTCCAGTATATTGAAAGTCCCGCAGATTCAAATACTTGCTGATTCGGATGAGCAGGAGGTTGTGCAGCAAGTTCAGGTCAATGCTCCATACAATCCATTTACTTACTGAAATGGCAATTTCAAATGCTGAGGATGACATTAGCTATCTGTCTTTCAGGAGTTCTATGCTGATTTTTGTGCCATTGACCCATACCATTTCACTCTCAACATACAAAACAACCACATTTACATGCTCCCTACAGTGGTTGATCCTCCTGGTATGCAGAGCTTCTGTGATCGAGCTGTTGACGGCATTGCTTCTGTCTTCTTGGCCTTGAAGCGCCGGCCTGTTATTAGATTTCAGAGGACATCAGATGTTGCAAAAAGGATTGCACAGGAAACTGCGGTGGGTCAACTGTCATTGCAAAACATTGCTATTCAAGTTCCGAAACTAGATTGACCATCAATATAAAGGTTCCATATGTTGTGCTCATACATCACAGCTCTCTTCAGATTTTTGTTACTCCATCACATCTCAGGGTGTCAACTCACATGGGCCTAGTTTAGGTTTGCTATGTGGCACATGGGAATATAATTATTATGGGAATTTTGTTAATTCTAGTAAGGCTTTTCTACCATGGTTCGACCAAAGATGCTTTCAACAAACTGCAATAATAAATAATAAAAACTAGGGAAACACAACTTGTTTCTAAAAGCAAAATACCCCCCTTTGATGTGCTTGTGGATTGTCACCTGTTCTATTTACGAATTGGTTATAACACCTGGGTCATTATCTCAAAAGAAGTGTGTTGAACTTGGGAAATAGCTATGACTCTAAAACGGTGGAATGGTATAAACATAAGAGGTGGCATCTGTAGGTACATTTTTATTGTTTGGGTGCTTTTTGAGTGTGATCATGAGTTTCTGCGTGTGTTATATCCATAAATGTGAGTACCACATAAGTGTTCATTTCTTTATTCAGTCCACAAGCACAATTCATTATCCACTTAAGTTGTTAACCTACAAGTTGGAAGAAATTCAATCTGTAGAAGTACCAAAATATCTTCTGTAATCCACTTATTTTGTGCGACAGAAAACCAATAACAATTGCAATTGTAATATTTATTTGAAATGAAAACTAATGGAACTTGTTCTTAAGCACTTATAATTTGGGCTATGCAGAGATTGATGTATGAGCAGGAGAGTGGCCTTTTCGATTTTAGACGAACAGAAAACTCTTCCTTGTTGTTGGTGATTGACAGGAGGGATGATCCTGTTACGCCTTTACTTAACCAGTGGACCTACCAGGTAACCTGAAAAGACTTTTATCTGTGTTTCCTATTCAAATGTACTTTTCTTAGTTTACAATTAGCCTTATATGGATTGCAGGCAATGGTTCATGAGCTGGTTGGAATCGAGAACAACAAGGTGGATCTTAGGGGATTTGCTAATGTACCTAAAGACCAGCAGGTTAATAAATGTTGAATTTCTCTTATGTTATACAATGAAACAGTTGTTAATTATTTTTTAATGTCGATCCATTTCAAATATACTTACATAGGAGGTGGTTCTATCATCGGTTCAAGATGATTTTTTTAGAGCTAACATGTTTGAGAACTTTGGGGACCTCGGTATGAACCTCAAAAGAATGGTAGATGACTTTCAGCATCTTTCTAAGAACAGCCTTAATCTCCAGAGCATAGGTAATTTATACTTCATTTTGCGTTATATCCTGTGAAAGTGTGAAATAAATAAAACATTGAAAAAAATGTAATATGCCAATAGGATTTTGCAAATTCTAATGCGTTAGTGGTTTTAGGTGACATGGCAAAGTTCGTGAGCAACTATCCAGAGTATCGAAAGACACATGGAAATGTAACGAAACATGTCAATCTGGTGAGCGAGCTGAGCAGAATTGTGGAGGAAAGGAAACTTATGCTAGTTTCACAGACAGAACAAGAGCTAGCATGTACTAGTGGACAAGCAGCAGCCTTTGAGGTATGCATTTTCATGCACGTATCAGATATCATGCTATCAGTGACAACTGACCCTAATATTCTATGTGCATTTTCTTGCTTTGGACATAACACATAGTTATCAAAACTTCAATGTGCTGATAAGGCTTTTCCTTTTCATGTAATACATTTACTTATGTTAACAAATATATTCCATGTTGTAGCCACTCAGTTTATTATTATATGACACAAATTATTAAATTATCATTGATTAGCTGACCTAAATCTTACTTTCCTGGCAGCCATGAGGTTTATGTAATTCTAGATTACCTGTGAGCACTTTGTCCTTTAACCTGTTGATTTGTGGTGCTGAGTGGCACCTACAAATCTTGTTGTAGTGCTCTATGTCTGGCAAGTCTTAGTCTCTGTCCCTTCCAGTTTCATATTCAACTATGAATGTAAATGAAATAGTTTTCCTATCCACTCAAATATGAAAAATCAATCCAAGTGACCATAAGAAACCTTTTTACTGGACACCTACTGTTTATTTACTTGGCCTTGTAAGTCGCTAGACTGTCTACTCTGTCACATTGAAAACTCAAAGGGAGAAGTTTGCCCTGATAAAATCTGGAACTACGCAAACTTTGTGAATGTAAGTTTGTCCAGCTCATTCCCGTCTTTTTCCTCTTCTGTTTTTGTTGGTCCCAAGAACTTTGAAAACTGAGATCCATGATCTGTTTTCAATGTATTGAACCAATCATACACTTGTGATTCATTGTACTTGCAAAAGAAAGAAAGAAAAGCTTGTGTTGTGTCTGCTGATGAGTGATGAGTTTATGCCTATATATACATGTTAAAGTGAGCATTGAGGGTTTGGATCTACCAGTTGAAATACTAACTAAAGTTGTTCTCTTTTGTGCTAACTAATTACTGATGAGTTTATGCAGTTATATTATACCTATGTGTCCAAGGTGACATTGAGGATCTGGGGTCTATGTCTGTACAGAAGTATATACTGACTGAAATTGCCCAAAATTGTTCAGAACCCATCTTCATGCTTTTAGGTTGTCTTATTTAATGTAACCATGGGCTTCAGAAAGCTGGTTGTAAGCTTCCTAAGTTCATTGCCTAAGGATTTGATGTTAATTTAAAAATGAGAACATACTTTGTTTTGCTTTATTTCTACCTCTGAATGGGTCAAAACTATGCCTCTTCTTACAACTGTTGACCTGTTGACTTTCTGCAGGCTGTCACTTCCTTGCTAAACAATGAAAGGGTATCTGATATTGATCGCTTGCGATCAGTAATGCTCTATGCTTTGCGGTATGAAAAAGAGAGTCCAGTTCAATTGATGCAACTTTTCAACAAATTGGCTTCTCATTCTGCCAAATACAAGTCAGGGGTATGTAAATTTCACTAGTTTTTGTGCGAGATCATGCTTTTCTCCTAAGTTCTATTGGGTCACACATGGTGCTTTGGTTCTGTCTCTGTTAATTTCCTTTCTAGTACATTTTCCCCTCTTTTGGAGGAAGATGGTTCCGAATCATAAATGTTTCATGTTTGCACTACTGACATAATTTGAATATGCTTTCTCTTCATAGCAATAAACATTTTTTTTGGCATGTCATGGACAGTTCTGCTCGTGTGCTATGGAGTCTGCTATAATTTGTCTTCTGAAACACATCCTGAGTCTGCTATAATTTTTCTTCTGAAATACATCCTTGATTCCCTGTGATACATTCATAATACTGATCGGTTATGGATCAGCTTACAGCTGATGTTCTATTCAGTTTCCTTTGGCTAGTAACCAGGGTTCAGTTTTACCTGGTCGTAGCTTGAAGTTAGCTCTCTTAACATATTGTACCTGTAATAAGTGATTAGTTCTTTTTGGCTAGATATTAAAAGCAATCCATCGAATTAGCCATTTGAGCTGTGTAAGGCCAGGGTAACAAAATGATGGACAGAAAAATAAAAAAAACGAGCTGATAAGAAAGCCACTGGAAACTAGCTGATTGTGCCTTGTTTCTATCCTAGCACTACCAGTTGTTGTCAAGGTCTGTTCTTCTGAGAACTGGTTAATGGAACCCTTATGGTTGTTATCAGTTGGCCCAGGACAAAACCAGACAACTGTATGCATGTATCAAAATGTCATGATACAGTGTTTATGGTTACAATCTCATTTTACAATGGTTCTCTAGCTTTGGGATATACATGGTTCCTTGCTTTTCAGAAAACATAATTTCTGTAGGCTTTACTGTGTCTCTTATTTGAATTTATTTGGGCTTTTTTTTTTTCTGAACATGCAGGAGAGTTGCATATCATTTCATTAAGAAGAGAGAATAAATTTTACAAGGGGGAGGGAAAGGAGTAGAGACTCGTAGCACCTCAACCCAGAGAAATACACCCCACTTGATTACTTACAATTACAAGAAGAAACATAATTGATTTGTGTTTTGAACACTAGTTTTCTATTTTATATTATGTCTTTTCAAGGAACACGAGTTACCAGGGTCTCATTTAATTGACTATCTATTGGCTTAATATTGGAGATGAAAGATGGGGTGCCTTTTTTTTTGCCAATCCTTCACAAGTCCGATGAGCATTACTATTTTTTATGCAGCTTGTTCAATTCCTCCTTAAGCAAGCTGGCATTGATAAGAGAACAGGCGACTTGTATGGGAACCGTGATCTGTTAAATATTGCTCGCAATATGGCTCGTGGGCTTAAGGTTTGCATAAAAGTTCTACAAATGAATGTTACATAAAATATTGCTTCTTCTGATGCCCTTATTGGTTGCAGGGAGTTGAGAATGTCTACACCCAACACCAGCCTCTTATCTTCCAAACGATGGAAGGAATTGTGAAAGGGAGATTGCGAGATGTTGACTATCCACTTGTTGGCAATCATTTCCAGCAGGGCAGGTTAGTCTGAAATGGGTTGTGTTTTGTGAAATTAATTAGAAGGTTTTTATTGTGGGCATGAATGAGAAACCCTTTCTTGAGCTCCCTGTGAAACAAAGCTAAATCATTTCTTGGGGCATTTCAAATCAATAACCTTTAGTTTTCTGGAACCCTTTCATTTTGTCAATAGTGGTTGTTTAATTTGAAATGTGTACTTTTACTGTAGTGATTGCTGAGAGTTACTTTTCACAGGCCTCAAGATGTTGTCATATTCGTTGTTGGAGGGACAACTTACGAGGAAGCAAGATCGGTAGCCCTTTATAATGCAGCAAATCCGGGAGTTCGTTTCTTCCTTGGAGGTTCAGTGGTTCTAAATTCAAAGAGGTATCAACTATGCATCAATGTTTCCTTTGCATTTCATATGATTATTTGGAGGGATTTACCCAGGGTTTTGGAGACCTTCATGTTTTTGCACAGATTTTCTCAAATGTCTCATGTATTGCAGATTTCTTGAAGATTTGGGAGAGGCACAAAGGATATCAAAATCAAGCACTATAATATGAGCTGAATGGTTTTATCTCTTGTTTGAAGAGTACCATAGTATGATAATTGACAGTGTTGACTCCACTTTTGCACAGAATCAAATTTGTGATAAATCTGTAACATAGTTCTAGGTGCGTAGAATCAAATTTCGTGAAGATCTGTAGCTGCTCCAGCTTCAACCTTCTATATGTTTTCATGGTCATTGTTTTTCCCTTATTTAGTTGAAGCAATGATCTAGATTTTATTGAAACATGTTCTTTGTCTTGTTACGATTGTTGATAGAGATTGACAGATTGTACCGTTGGGTCGTATATGCCACTCCTGGATCCTGTATGCAAAGAAAGAAGTCAGTACATTGTACATTTTTTAAGTTTCTTTCGTATCTACATTATGATTTATGAATTGTGGGAGTTGTTCTGTCTATGCAATTGAGCTGAACATCTCTGAGATTCCGGAGTGATTTGTCTCGACCTTAGCACCTCCAGCAGCAGAATACCTCACCCGAAAAGGATTTTTGAATGCTGTGGGTGAAGCTTGTGAAGAAAAAAGCTACTTCCAAATTATAGACGTTTACGTTTATATTTATAGCTTTTGCTATGTATCTAGATATATATTATATCTAAAAAAAAGTCTACTTAACTCTCTCAACTATTGGTGGTTGTCTATTTTACCTCATAACAATTAAAATCAGGTATTTTATCCTTCAAATTATTGAAAACCATCTAAATAACACCCTTAGGCGGTTTTGAAAGTGGTTTTACTGACGTGGTATATAGAAGTCTATATAACCCCCTAAATGATCAAAGGTTGACTGTATGTCTCCCTCAACTATAAAACATGATAGTTCGCAAAAAAAAACTATAAAACATGATATTATAGCTCGTAAAACATTAAATAATGTTCAAATGATAATCATGTAGGGTCATTTAGACATTGTATCTCACCACACTAGCTTAAGCGCACATGCCTACAACCATAGGCCAATCGGCTGTCTTTCTCTCCACCTTGTTTTCTACTCCACCTCATGTACTCCTTGATGACATTGAGCACATGCATTACAGTTGCGCCCTTGTGATCTGGCTCCCCCCACATCCTTGCCCCTATCACTTTCTCCTTCAATGGTTACCTCAAAACTGAAGGACGACTAGATGGATGATGTGGGAGGGACTAAACGTCGAAGATATAGGCGCGGCGTTCTTGAGCTCATTGCCATCGATGAGTGATGGGAAATAAAGGAGACATGATGTCACATGCTGTTTGTTGGGCGGTGGGTTAGCCTAAAAAAAGTGGGGAAGTGGAGGCAACAAATGGCCTGCGTGCAAGCATGTATTTAGGCCAGTGCAATATGATACGGTGTTCAAATGACCCAAAAGACCATCTGATAAGTCATTTGAACATTATTTGATGTTTTATGGGCTACAATGTTATATTTTATAGTTGAGGAGATCATGCAGTTGACCTTTAATACGTTAGGGGGTCATATAGACTTATATTTTATAGTCATTTTGGATGGGTCTCATGGAGTGAAGGCCCAATATATAAGCTCGATACCACCTCCAATATATGAGTTTGATACCGCCTCTTCTCTCACTTTCTCAGTGTTGTGGCCTGTGGCTCACTCCCAACCTTCCCCAAGGAGAGAAGAAAAAGCGAACCTATCTTCCTCCACCCCGAGAGCTCTGAGTAGATCTAGTCGACCCCCTCCCTCCTGCCTCCAGCGAGCTCGACGGAGCAGGCTGGGTGCAGCCCCCCTCTCTAATAGATAGTATTTAGTACCTAGTAGCTGCCTACTTCCTCCGTCCCTTTTTAATTGTCGCTTGCGCTTCCCAAAAAACAACTACCGGCAATTATATATTAAAAAATATTAATATTTATAATACATAATTAATATCATTAGAATGATCTTTGAATCTAGTTTTTTAACAAATTTATTTGGAGATACAAATGTTTCTACAAATCGAGTCAAACTTGTGGCACGCACACCAACTGCGACAATTAAAAAGGGATAGAGGGAGTAGATGAGAGTCTCCCTCAGTGGAAAGTCCTGTCTTGGAGTGTTTGCTGTTGTCGTGGTTGCCACGGCCTTTCTCGGCTCCGACGCTGCTACCTCCAAGGTCAGTGGAAATAAAATAAACCTGATCTCCTCCTATTTGGTCCTATTGGTAACTTACAAGTTGGATTATGAACAAAAATGGTACTATATATTCATATTAAATTCTCTATTTAATAATATTAAAGTCACCCAAGAAATTTAGTGAACAAAAATACTTTGAGTCTTAAGGTTTCCTTATGTTTTCCACCCTTACTAAAGATAACTGGCTAGCATGAATTGTAATGCTTGTAATTATGGTGTTTTTGATAAATTAGAAACAATTCAACACATCTTTTTTTAATGTCATTATGCTATATCCCCATGGTGTGCTGTACATAGTGTTCGGTGTCATGCTCCGCTAAATGTGGAGAACTCTATTTGGTGGATATCATAAAAAGAGAGGCAATCACTATAATTTACTATTACATACTAGTATTGCTACTTTTTGTTGGTCCATATGGCTAATAAGAATTGACACTATTTTTGTTTTTGATAAATCTCAACCTAAAACATATTTGCGGGTTCTATTGGAGGACGCATTGGCTACAACTTTGGGCCCATTATGAGTCTGCAAAGATGGCTTTCTTCACCTCTCATGGGTTTTAATCAAATTATGATTTTGCCAAGCGTGTGAGACTATTTTTTGTGGTGAACCTTGTAATAGCGTGATTTGATTCATCTCTTGAGAGGATGAAGACGGATGGTACTTTCTATTATAAAAATGAAATACTATTTTTATCCAAAAAGATTTTATGTTTTTGTGGATGTTATTTGGCTTGGTGAGACTTCCATTCTTATCCCCACAACACATGCCCAAATCTATACACAACCCTAATTATAGAAATGCATTGCTCCAAGTCACAATTAAATTTGCCTAGAACATGATAATTTAAGGATGTCACTTTTTTCAGGCTTTGCTTCAGTTCCACAGATCGATCTAACAACATTATAGCAACATTTTGTTTTGAAGGCTATTCTCACAACAACTAAGCTTTGTTATCTTTGTGAAGGAAAGCACTGGTTTCAAACAACACTTAGGTTTCTTGTTTGGAAAATGCATTATTGATGGATAAATATACTTTATTTGATTGATATGTGTATTCAGTTACAAGATCTTATACTAATATATTTTGTGATTCTTGGGCTTCTACATCAATCCAGATGGAAGGAGAAGTTGCAACTCACCACGAGCCAGCAAAGGGGAAGGACAAGGTAATCAATGCAATAGTTTTCCCTTGTATTTAGGCAACACCGTACCAGAATCAATTCATAGTTTATTGTCTTGCACTATAATTATATCTATGAAACATGGTGAGCATCTGCATTTTTATTCATTCTTTTTTTCAAAATTGAAATGTGCAAGGATCACACTGAAGAGGCGAAACCTGTGAAAGACAAGAAGGAAAAGAAGCCAAAGAAGGAAAAGAAAGAGAAGAGCAAGGACAAAGAAAAGGAGAAAGTTGGGGAGATCACCGACGCTGCCAAGCTGAGGGCCAAATTAGAGAAGTTGGATGCAAAGATCGATGACCTAAAGGCCAAGAAGCAAGAGATTGTGGCTCGACTCTTGCAGCTTGAGGGGACATCGCCAGCCGGTGGTGAAGCAGCTCCACAACCAGTGACTAGCGGGTGACACAACGTGTAGATGATTGGTGGAGACCTTGAAATGAGCTAAGCAACTGTTTTCAGCTAACAAGTTCTATAGAAGGAGCCACAAACCATTTTTTGCATGTAATTATTACTATAACCACTTGTGCTTTTGCACGGACTATAATATTAAGCATTAGAAGTTCATGAATAACTTTAGCTCCCACAATTAACTAACATTGTTTGTCTTTGCGCACGATATCCATATAGATTTGTCTATGATCTATATCTATATGATGGATTTACCAACTACTTAAGTTATGTCATAGATTTTCCCCATTTTGCCTCACATATCTGTGTTTCTATATTATATCTTTAGTTAAAATCTTAGCTTAAGTTTTACCAACCCTTATTGTAGCCCATGTGCCGTGAAGTCATAAACCTATATTTTAGCTTCCATTTTGACTTATTAGTTACTATTTTTTCATATTTTAAGTTGAAACTCGGTGTTTGCTGTATCTTTTATTTGAAAGTCTCCTTTGTATGTTATTAAAAAAATAGTCTAGGTCCTAGGTTAGATATTGCAATGGTGAAAAAAGATCATTTTAGTACTGTAGAGATGTTGAATTTCTTTTATCAAAAAATTTTGTGTGCACTAGTTTTTTTTGGGTAAAAGTAGAGATTACAATGCACATATGTCTTACTATTTCAATCGAAATGTATAAACTTTTATAAAGTAAAAATTTATGTAATTTATTGTCATGAGTATTAATTATTAACATAATTCAAAATAATTTTTTAGTTGTATTGGTATGTTATTCTTTAATAACAGATTTTTTGTGATTACAAAACCATGAGAACATATATTTACGAATCATACATGCATGCAATTGGTCTGTACGGTGGGCATACAATAATATATACATTTACTTTGTGCCACCTTTCTATTAAAGAATAATGGTAGAACTAGTATTTAGGCTTTGTTTAGTTCCCGAAAACATTTGGTTTCGACTACTGTAGCATTTTCGTTTGTATTTGACAAATATTATCTAATCATAGACTAACTAGGCTCAAAAGATTCGTCTCGCAAATTACAGACAAATTGTGCAATTAGTTTTTGTTTTTGTCTATATTTAATACTCCATGCATGTGTCTAAAGATTCGATGTGACGGAGAATCTTGAAAAATTTTGGGTTTTTGGGAGGAACTAAACAAGGCCTTAAAACATACTGACGTACTGCATAATTATTTTTTAATTTCCATAATAGTAGAAGCCAGTAAATTTAAGGAGTTATTTTATATTACCTTACATAATGACGCAAGTCAATAATTTTTTTGTCAATAATAGTAGAAGCCAGTATTTTTTTTTTGTAATTTGGAATAAGGATGAGATCCAAAAAATTCGCTATGCACCCAAACCTACTATTTTGGAGATTTTTGCTATACCAAAAGTAATAACCTACTAATCTTGCTGCAGTGCTTAGAGAGGCCGAAGCCGAATCCAGTGAAGCTAAAAAACAGTGATTGCATCGGCTCCTAGTTCATTTTGAAACAAGAGAGAAAAACAAGGAGGAGCCGAAGTCAAAGCCGCCTGAAGGTCTACTAAACAGGGCTAACTAAGATACATACTCCATCCATCTCAAATTATAAGTCATTTCAAGAATTTTGGAAAGTCAAAGCATTTTAAGTTTGACCAAAATTATATGACAGAATAATAACATTTATGATACCGACTAAGTATTACAAGGTTCTTCATTGATTATATTTCATAGTATATCTACTTGATCTCATAAATCTTTATAGTTGTTTTTATAATTTTGATCAAACTTGAAATGCTTTGACTCTCCAACATTCTTGGAATGCCTTATAATTTAAGATGGAAGGAGTACTATAAATATATTATTAGTCATCTAACATAAAACTATTCTAGACCAAAGCATAATTGATGGGTTAGTTAGATAACCAAATAGAATTTTTTTACAATGGTTGGAAAGGCGACGAGAGGCGATAGTTGTGTCTATGGTCGGTGGACCCAGGACATGAGAAAGCGATGAGAGACGATGGAAGTAAAGTGATAGGAAACGATATGTAAGTCTATGGTCGGTGGGTCCATATGTGTCACGTCGCCTCCCATCGCTTTTTATCGCCTCTGAAATTGAGGGGATTAGAACCCTCAATTAGAGGAGTGACAATTCCTTTTTCGCAGTTCTTTTTTTAATAAAGGGTAAAAGGGTAAATTCATAATTGTAAAATTAATTTTTTGGATAGTATAGTTGGGGTGTATGATTAATAATTATTATAGTTTGATAAATATTTTCTTGAGTAGTAGTATAGTTTTGGGTAGATAAGTAGTAGAATTAGATGAAGTTTTTCTTCCTAGGGTTCATACCTTGGTGTATTGTCGATGCCCCACAATTCTCTACCTCGTATTCGTTGCTTCACAGCAGGGCGCATCCGATCCATGATAGCCGCAGTTTCTTCTCTCTCTGTTTTTGGGGGTGATATTGTTGACCCGTGCAGGACTAAGGTCTTTTCCTTACATATTTTGCATATTATCTTCTCGTCAACTTTATATGCGTCCATCATTTTGATGAAATTCTACGTTCCATAACCCCCTCCTACACTACTTTTTTCCATGTTTGTCATCAGTTGCAGCTAAGGTCCGATTCTGGAATTTGTTACCATTGGTTTAGTTCACAGCCTTCAACATCAGGCGAAGCTAACGGCTCTGGCAAGCCAGCTTTGTGGGACGCTGTTGTTTTGATGACTCGTATTCTTAAGATCCTTGTAGAGGTTGGTTTCTCGACTTTCAATACATTTTTTTTTGCGCTTTTGTCATTTTTTTTGATAAATTAGAAACTTTGCTGGTTCGTTCACTATTGATGCAGACATGACATCTGTTATTCGCTGGAAGCTAACTTATGTTGAAGACATCAATGAGTAAGTTTTTTTTATCATATCCAGGTGTCCAAATGTCCTGGTGTACAACACGCAACCCATATGTTCTTGTCATTTTAGAACGAATTGACATGTGCTTGATTAATTTTCCCTTTTAAAACTGTTCTCTTGGTTCTCATTCTTTAATTTTTGTGACAGGCCATGGATTATCCACTTTTGCCCCAAGTATATTGAAGTTCTCACTTTCGCTATCAAAGCGCAGTTTTTGGGAGAAGTTGAGCTCGAAATGGAATTATTTGATGTTGTCATTCGTCGCTTTAAGCAAGCTGATGACGATCTTTATTCGCTGGAAGGCCACTTGCGTTGGAGGCACTTTGTTGAATCAGATTTCATGGTGTCTACCACAATATCTGGTGCCCTTTCCACGTACATTTGTTTCTAAAGATGCAGTGCATATTCATTTTTTTCTGCTCTTTTTTTTTTCAGGTGTCACTTCTTGCCGGACTTTTTGACATATCTAACCCAGTACAATGCTCACATTTCTGTGGACGTCATATCCGATATGGAGTCAGCGCTTCTAAAATTGTATGGCTTGGCATACTAACTTCTTTGCTTGTACTGTATTGATTTTGTGTGCGGTCAGCTTTCTGTTTGTGCTTTATTCTTGCTACTTGTTGACCAATTGGTCTTTTGTGTTTTTGGTATTATTAATCTTTTTCTTGTCTCACCTCCTTGCTCCCCCCAGATGTTTTTCCCGGTGCTTCTACAATACCGTTGGGTATGCTTTGCGTGGCGTTTAGGTGACAACACCAGTGTTGTATATGACCCTTGCTGCTCATCGAATATTAGCGGTGCACCCCACATTGCGTACGAGGCCGTCACGAAGTTGTTAAAATCCGCTATGTCGATGTTATCGACTACGCTCTTCCCCTGGTGGATTAATGACTGGGGAAATGCTCGGCTTGAGCTCTATCAAACCAACCCGTCTCTGTCTACTTGGTAAGCTCGCTGGTACATACATATCCTACGTGTGCACATCAGCATGCTGTTTGTTTTTATGTATGTGCTTTGCTCACATTTTTCTTGTCACCTATGCAGTATGAATCGTAGTGGACTGTTTGTGCTATATTTTATACGGTGCTTTGATGGGGAGCGGTTGTCCCCACCGCTTGGCGTGGTACACTTCACTTTTATTTTTCTTTCTTGATGGAGTTCATGAACCATCTGTACTTCCATATTGGGTTTTTGAATTTTTGTTTTTTGGTTCGTCCCAGGGCCAACTCCAAGATTAGGCTTCTATATTGCTTGCAGAGCTGTCATCCCTTTCAGGCAATTTTGGAAGCGTTCCTCCCATGTTCAGGTCGCTGCCTAAAGTAAATATGTAATTGTTTACCACTAACCTCATTAGCGCACACACCACATCTTCTTGCTGTATTACCGGTCTCTTGGCATATCTGTGTTCAATTGTGCGAATGAGTATATATCCGTGAATTTATTTGTTTATGATCGTAGTCCCACCCATCCACGCTCTCAACTATTTTGTTTTCCTGTTAAGTTTGTTGTCCTTCAATGAGGCTCACTCGCACGTTTGGTGTACAATTCTGCGTGCGCACAATATTTGTATTTGTCCCTATTTAAGGTTGCTGATTAACTTGTGATTCCTAATTTTCCGCTACACCTATGCATTGAACTTTTTTTTTGCATGTAATCATTTATTTTTTGCTGGCATTTGGTGCCACAATACCAATTTTATCAATGTTTTTTTTCAAATGTTTCGATTCCACAACGCTCACACACATTGAGTATGGCATCATTTTGCAGTTTTATTTGACAGTAACATCTGAAAACTCCATCTACATGTGGTTATATCACCTAGAGAAATGTATGTTTTTCCCCATCGGGTGCGTCAAAGGTTGTCTCATGGCATCTATCGCAACATCAGTTTTCAGCCAGCTTGTAGTGTTTCTCATCAATGGTGTTGTAGATCATCCCTTCATTGATTAATCCTTCCAACGCCACCCTGCCATGATTATGTTTCAGAACTTGGTTAGCATGTTACTGCCTGTGCAAACCCAAGCCTTTTTTGGAGAAGGCTGATTTCGCAGGAGGGACTCACTGTAGTGTTGCTTCGTCTAGTTCCAAGGCCTCCGCCGTCTCGGTCTCCGATGTCCTGCGGAGCGACAGATTAGTAATGAGTTTTGTTTGTGGACTCCAACAATCTCATCGTGATTTTTAAATATTGTTCTATGTCTAAGTTCTACATGCGTGGTTTCTTGGTTCTCATTTACCTCGCATCATCATCTGTCAGCATAGAAATCATTGCTTCTGCGTGCATAGCCATCGTAGCTTTTGGAGTGCACACTACCATTTGCAGCTTGCTAATGTACCTGCTCTCCATCTCTAAATGCTCATGCACGACGCTCAACAAGTGCTCTGTCACCTCGTTATGGTTTAACACTTGCCTGCAAGTTTTGCGGTAAACCTTTTTTGTTATTTAACACTTGCCTGCAAGTTTTTGCGGTAAATCTTTTTTTAAATGCAAATAGCTTACTTACTTGTTTGTTTATTTTTATGGATAATCATATTTTTTTCATACGTCATCGATCTTACCGAGCGGTGAGAGTGTCCAGTCACAGCGTATTATGTATTGTTGTCACGGTTCCGTTGATGATGTAGTACGCACCTATTCTGTTCAAAGTAACTAGTTGTATTAGCACATTTGCATGGTTTTTTTTGTGCTATTCGGGCATGGCGTGTACTTACATTGACCCACTCAGGTCCGTAAACCCATCCTCCCCCCTAGACCTGCATGCATTAGGTTTGTAAACCCCATGAGGATGTCATATAGACATTGCAAGACTAAATTTTCTTATAATCATTCATCATTGGATATCATCCAATTGATAAATTATTGGGATTTTAGTAGGATCTCCTTATAATTTTTGTTGTGTGCTTACCAAATCCTCCCATTCATGGCTCCCGTTCCGTTGTAGATCACGTAGTCTGTCCAGCCCTCCGTCTGGTCAATCCATGTTAATTTCCTGCACACACGAACCTGTTGCCACCATAAACTTTCTTGTCATGTTCTAAGCTGCTGATATACACATAAAGGCTAGCCCCTCCTCCCCATTTCCGTCGGCCCTGTCACGGAACACCTGTTATTTGTGTGATTGACAAAGTTATTTGCTTGAATCACTCACCGTGTACACTTGGCTGTGGTTTATCACAAGCCTCCCCTGGTCCCGTGGCTGCATGCTTGCATTAACAAAATGTTTGATCATCACCGTCAGCCTGTTTTGATCACGGAATGTCACCACATCCGCACTTCTTCGTAGTGTTGTACTTCTTGCGCTCAAGGATCCCAAGCAATTCTGGCTACCAAGCGACATCCTCCCTTTTTTTTCTGTTGGTTTGGCTAAAACCCCGGTGTCTATTTGGTTTTCAGCTGGCCCCTAAGTCATTGACTCCCCTTTTATACACTCGTCTCGGTTGCAGCTCCTTCCTCAACAAGGTTCTAGCTTTTCTACAAATTTTGAACGATTTCGGATTTGCGCGGGAGGCTTCTTTTTGGCGCCACCTTCTTTTCCGATGCCTCAGTTTTGTGCAAACGCATTGATGTCTTCATTTATGACTATATGCATACTAGCCAACCACACCCATCTAATCACCCTTCTACGTTCTCAGTGTTATTGCAAAATAAACATGTTTCGATTGTATCCACGGTTGCAGATGCGCACTACATTTGTAGTTGTTATTTGAGAAAGTCTTCCCACTCATTGAAGGCCTTGTTCAGTTCGCGAAAATTTTTGGCTTTGGCTACTGTAGCACTTTCGTTTGTTTGTGACAATTATTATCCAATTATGGAGTAACTAGGCTGAAAAGATTCGTCTCGCAAATTACAGACAAACTGTGCAACTAGTTTTTATTTCATCTACATTTAATGCTTCATGCATGTGTATTATAGTCTTTAAGATTCGATGTGACGGGAAATCTTAAAAATTTTTGGTAACTAAACAAGGCCTAATGCAATCACTCGTCGTTACACCAAGTGAGTTTGTGCGTCACCTTAGAACAAGTATTATAGTGGGCTGTAAGCGGGCTAAATGCTGAGGTGGAAGAGAGAAATGAGGAAGGAGAGGAGAAGCAGGCTATAACCTTACAGCAAGCTTAGGCACAGAAACCAAGAAACTTTGTGAGAGAGATAAATAGGCCATGTACTAATAGTGAATAGCTCACTATTGTATGGGTGGGCTGTGAGAAGCCTGTAAGAAACCTTACAGGCACCAAGTAGTCTGTATTATTAATCTTGCTCTTAGAATTTCACCAACTGGGAGAATCTATTTGCAAAATAAAAGGTAAAATCATTGTATAACATAATATATATACCCTCAAACATAGTATCTTTAGGGCACTCACAATACAGACTGTGTCATCTTGTCTAAAGTTATTTATTACCGCGAACAACGTGCACTTAGAGTTTAAATAAGACCTACAACCTTATTTTTATACTTCCTTTCTACAATTAACATGCTGCCACATCAGCATAATATCATAAATAATATGTAAGTAATTGTCTTAGATTTTGTGATCGAGTTTTGCATTGCGAGTAAGCTTTTGGTAGTTTCCTTTCCTCCTTTCTCGGAGATACACAAAATAAACTTGGTGTCACCTTCTCTGTGGGCCCATTCACCGAGATAGTTTTCTTTAGTTCTTTGTTGTTAGACATGGTTAAAAATAGTTATGCAATACTGTTATTTGTTGAGTTATCGGTCATGTCCTTTTTGGGTTACGGTTCTAGGTGGTAGGATTAGTTCTTTCTTGCAAGTATTGGTTTCTTGTGTTCCCTTGGCTATATATACAGCTCGTGTGTGCAGTTCATATGCACCACTCAACTTTCACCATTTACAAGTCTGCCTGACCCTTGCTCTTCCATCCTTCCCAGTCTTTACTCCTTTGTCCACTAGGTGCCCTGATGGCATGTAGTCCGAACGATGGTCACCGCACACCAGCCTCGGCTGCGCTCGCAGCTGAGATCACTGCAGGGAAGCGACCTATGCCAGTTAGCCCCTCAGAATGTACTGATGATTACTCTGGTTTTGTAGACGAGATGGACCATTTCATTGGCCAGTTAGCTTCCGGCGTGCTCGCCGATCCAGCTCTGCAGAACATCATCCACCCGCTGAAACCGTCTTCCATCGAGGAGGTCTGCATGTTTTTTGTGCAGAGACTTGCTCTTGCACTTCTACATTTTTACTTTGCTATATATATTTAGTATGATTACTTGTTTCATGTGTACCTTCTTTTCGTGTAGTCTAAAGACGCTTTTGTGGGAAAAGGACTGACCCACCAAGAGCACGGTGGCATGCTGTTCCACCGCTTTGGCTTTTGTCCCACGCGGTCTCATCTGCTACCTTCAGTGAATCAACCTCACCCAGTACTGTCCCGACTCTACGGCCTGCAATGGAGGCTATGGGACATGCACGCTTTAGACTTGCATCAGTAAGATTCACTCCACCTTCCATCTTAATGCTCCGTTTTTTTTCACTTTCCTTCCTTCTTGGTCTGCTCAAATGCTGCTTTTTGCTCAAAGGCACCAGTGGTAATCTCACTTGTTGCCTTACATCCTTTTTTTTTCAGGTCACCCCACCTCACGCGCCAAATCCATTCTCCGTGCTTGACCCACTCCATCTTCACCGGTCGCGTTCTTTCTTAAGACAGTTTGGACAGGGGTTCAAGTCACGCATAGTGAGCTGCCCCCTTTTCTTCGCTGAGTTTATTTTGTTGCATATTCTCATATGTGCTTACAGTTCCATTTTTCCTATGGTGCAACTGCTCCTGTTGATTTTTTATTTTGCTTTTGAAAGGGTACCCCAAGTGCATTTGTGGACGAATTCCACGCCGAGCTCAGCGACACTGTCCACATACTTGGCGATTCAATGTTCCCATTCAAGCTTGCAATGGTTAATGAAGAGGGACGTTTCTTCCAGGCCGATGGCTGGGCTGATTTTGTTGCTGTTGAGCGCATCTCGTGCTTTGACCTTGGTCTATTTGTTCTAACGAGGCTCCACAGGTTCGTCTTTCGTCTGTACAGCCACTGTTGAAACCAGATCGACAATCACAAGCAATATCACGCAGTGGCTAATCCTAGAATCAAATTGCGCAAGAACACAGATGAACACAATCGGATGAACTCAGTAACCGACAGGGCGTCGGCTCCCCTTTTCACCAAAGTTCAAACACAAATTACAAAATGATCTGAGGCGCTACACCACACCTCTAACTCCTCACTATTTATACCAACACAAGGGGGACACACACATACCACTGGAATACAAAGACTCGATACACCTGACTGAAAACACAACCGCTGACAGACAGACGCAGTCGTGGGCGCGGTCACCCCGCTCCAGCCCATTCCAGCAACCATTCCCGCCAAGGTCTTTATTCAAATTCTGCTGCAGCTCTCACTTAACCAGCTTCACTACAACATGTCTTCCGTCAGTGAACACATCATGCTTGCAACAACAGCCACAACGGTCAGGAGAAGCCAATGTCTCGCCGCCCTCTGCTTGGCGACCCACGCCTGGAGGACACCCCCGTGTCCTCCCCTGCGCAAGTTGATCCCATTTTGGCAGCCCAAGCTCCCCTGCAACTACCGCTCCTGTACGCCTGGTTGCTCATTCACCACTTAGTGCTTCTGTTTCTACTCAGACACGCCCGCAAGCTCCAGTTCATGCACCAGCTCCTGCTCCACAGCCACAGCCAATCCCACCACCAGCACACAACACTGAACCTACTCCACCCAACGCGCACGCGCCAGGATTATTCTACAACCTTTTTTTATGGAGACTTGCTCACATATATATCGTATTTCTATTTTTCAATTCAATGCACTCATGTTTGTTCTGCAACCTTTTTTTATGGAGACTCATGCGTTGTCTCGTCTGAACTTAAATGTTGGCAGTTGCATGTGCATTCGTGACCCCTAGCTAGGCTCTCATCCGCCGGTGTCGGTCTGTGCACCCATCCCTATCCCTCACTCTCTCTGTCTCTCTCTCTTTCCATACTCGGTCCATGCAAAACTCCCAAGGACGCCCGAGATGTGTCGTCTATTTTTGGGTGGCAAACACTTCTCACACTCTTTTCTTTTATTAGTCCTCCCCAGTCCCCCGTAGACTGTGCCTAGTACTACTTCCCTCCTTCTCTAGCGCTCGGTCCTCCCCCTGCCATCACACTGTTCGCTTCCCACACTCTTCTGCAGTAAGCTTCCGCCAGGATGGAGACGGTGCTTACTGCAGACCCCTCCCCCGATGGTGGCGCAGGCGACTCCGATTCGGCCTTCGTCTCCGTCGACACTCGACCGCGCTCGCCGTCCGGCTCACTCTCTGGGTTCACTCACAGGCCTTCGATCATCGATATCAAGTCTGCCTTCCCCTTTCTAAAGGATATTGCCCTACGTGCTTCCCAGCAGCAGAGATCCATCATATGTAGCCTTGGTTTCGAGTTCATCTTCCACCTCCCGAACAACTTCATGGTTAAAAAAAACTCTTCGCCTGGCTATTGTACATTTTCGACCCATCGTTACAATCTTTTTTCTTAGAGTCTGGGGAGCGTATACCAGCCGGTGTAGAGCATGCTCACGCTGTCTTTCCATTTGCGGAAGGCCAGCCCCTGCCGTGTCACAAAAACATCTCGTGTCCCACTGAGCCCCATAGAAAAGTTGCCCTATCCCTATCACATGGCTATCCTGTGCTGAATATCTCCATTAGCAGGGCCGTCGGTGTTGTCGGAACACTGCTCGAGAAGGACCAAATGACCGACGCATAGCGGGCAGCATTCCATGCTGCTACTGTTATCTCAGTAGTTGGACTTTTCCTAGCTCCTCGACCGTGGTCTCACGAGATCGATGCTGAGGTTATTGAATCCATAGCAATCTCGCAAGATGCCGTTCCCTATGATTGGGCTCATTACTCCCTCGGTGTTCTTGCCGAATCCGCAGACTGCCTCAAAAAGCGCCTTAGCAGCAAGAATCGCGGGGATGGTATTCAGCTTGGCGGCTGCCCCGCTATGTTCCTCGTACATGGTGTCTAGTTGTAGAAACCCTTTTTTTCATAATCCTTTCACAACTGCCTCATGTTTTTTTGTTTCGTAGGTTATGTATTACTTGGGCCGTTCCACCTCCAAACCACGGGCCAGTTGGGGTCTTTCCGGGCCCAAGTTCAAGCACTTTGACAGAACTGAGCTAACCAGGCTTGACAAGCTTGACCTGCCAAAGCGTCGTAAAGAGAAATCCTGGAGTCTAGTAGCTGCGAGGCCAGAGGTGCGTGATCTGACCCAGAACCTTCTTTCTTCCTTTTTCATCATCTTTTATTCACTACACCACTCTCACGCACAACAATTCCTACTTCATATTGTATATTTTTTACCCCCTATGACCTTTTTTTCAATAGATTTCTTCATTGGGACTATTAGCAAACGAATTAAGTTTTATGCACTCCCCTGTAATGCAATCTGCAGGCAGATCCACATGCCTTGCTGTCAAGCAGGTACAAACTATCTTTTTCCACTTCCTTCACGTACACCAACGTGGTCCACATTACCGTTTAGTATTTTGTCGACTTGTTAATTGTTACCCCCGTTAGCGTTTGATTTCCATTTTTGTCTACTTTTTTTTGACCAGGCCCTGCAGGCAGCTAACTTGTTCCCCCGACCGCCGTCGCCCCTCCTGCCAAACCACGAGCCTGACGACTGCCATGCCGATCACGTTTGCATCTCCACTCTATCCTCATGCTCCGTCAATTTTTTCTACACATTATCCTACTCCATTCTATCATGCATTGCCATGGCTGTGGTCACCAGCTGACTACACTTGCTCGTTCTTATTTTTTCCAGGCTTCCGACCCAACGACAATGGTTGTGTCTGGTGTCGTTTCTGCAGTGTTCAAAGCTGTCTTATCTGGATCAAATCGTGAAAGTTTCTATCTTACTGATTTCGCCGATCCAAGGATCCATCAGGTACACTCCTCTATGTGCCATCCCAGCTTGATTGTCCAAACAAGTATAGAAGTTTGTACTTGGTTGTTTAGCTTTTCCATCGCATGCTGCAATGACTGCCATGATGTGTTAGCTGCAGCCAATCTTAAAGTCTGTATTCAGCAGAGCAATTTGTGGGTGTTGGTTTTCTTAGGGGAGTTATATCCTGACATTTACTTACAATGCCATCCCTACTCAACAACTTTGACTGGATCTTTTTTGTGTTTTGTATATTTGCTACTGCCACATGCTGCTAGTCTTTTTGGTCACTTACCTTGTCCCGTTGGATTCTTGGTTCCTCTTTTTTATCTGGTTCATTTCCTTTTATAGATAATTTAAGCTTAAGTCAAAACTTTGTGTTCATTTATTTCGCAGGTTCCACCGTAGTTATTTCCTTTTTATCTCATTTGATGTATCTTGTATCCTTGTTTTTTTGCAGATTGATACTGATGTACTGCAGAAGATAACTTCAATGACGGTCAGTCAATTTGAGAAGTGTGTGCATAATTTTTTGTTTCCAGAGGTGTCACGCACTCAAGCTGCATCAAACAGTATGCACTATCCTCTTGTTTCACTTACCTACAATGCTTCTGGCATCCTCTTTCCCCATGTGAACAGCTGTATCCTTCCTAGTTTCGTTGTTCATTAAAAAAGATCCCACATTTCTTTGTTGCTCGGCGTATTTATGCCTTCATGTTTTATGTTACTCTACTATTTGCAGGACCAACCTTCTCAGATGATAATCTGCTTCTGGTGGCCGCAGCAACTCAACTCCAAAGCTGGACACTCCAGCAAGTGTTGGGCCAACTCCTGATCCAGCTGTATTTACAGATGGTAAGTTGGCACACCTTGCGCACAGCTCTCTTTCATGCTTGTAACAATTTTCATTGTCGCGGTTTATTTTCAGTCGTCTTGTTGGTTGTGTACACGCTCAACTTTTCACTGTTATCCAATAACAATTTTTATGCATTCTCCAATTCTTGGATGGTAGGGTCCAACAAGCGCAAGAGCACCATGCGTGGCGTCACTCCTACATCTGTTCCTACCAAATTATTATTATGCGCCGAAAAGATCCCTTCCACTAGCCCGTCAGCTTTTAAATGTATGCTGGGCCAACCACTCGGACTCCCCCCCCATTTTTTCCTGTTTGCCAGTCCATGTTTACCAAAACCCTAGCGATCATCTCACGAACATCAATTGTCATACTGTCCATTCCAATTTTTTCAGGTGCCCGTAGAAGCGATTTTGGGTCTCCTTCTTTTGCCTCACCGACTCTATGCCCTGCATACGATAGAACGCCTTCCAATATAGCTTCACCGCCCCCACACACTGATATTTTGCCGTTAATCATTCATTGAAGTGGGCAGGATGACCAACGTAGCAGCTTTCATGAGATGCCAGTGGAACCTCACCCAACATTCGATCAGTTTGCCTCGTCTACACGTTTGTCTGGTGAGCCTATATTCTCTGTGTCTATATCTTTGGTTATTTCACATTTAAATTTAGCAACTAATGCTTTCAGCTATTAATCTTTGTGTTTGTACAGTCCCCGATCTAAATCTCCCTATTGGGTGGTTTGAGGAAAACTTTGTGTCTGTGGATGAACACAAGCCACCTTTATCAATGTATGGTCTCATAACTAACAGGTTATGCCGTGATAATTTCGTGCGGCATGTGCTCGAGAGTGGTGACTACGAAGTAACCAATTTTAATTGGTGTGTTTTAATTTTCTGTTTTTGCACTGATAACCCTTCCCTTGGTTTTGTTGTTTTTATGTATTACCTCACTTTTTTAATCATGTTCTGGAAATATAATTCTGACCTGGGTCTATAATCACTGAATTTGCACTTCATTGTTTGTGCACACAGCGTATGGATTGAATTCGCCGAGCCTTTGTTCTCTAGTGTTACTGCAGGCGAGGTTCTTGATAACTTTGTGTACCCAACTAGGGTGTCAACCAAGATGATGTCATTTATCATGGCTCTTTGCCAGGAATTGCATTATGAGTTGCATGGCACTCCCAATTCTGAACCAGGAACCAAACATATCTACCTCCCTCTGGATTGGGTGGTGCGTTGTTCCGTTCTTTTTTTCATCTTCTGTGAGTTACTTTCATCTTTTTCTTTTCGGCTCTGACCGTTTGTGCTATGGCTCGATCCAGGAGGATTGCCTTGCCAAGAATGACATGTCCCTTCCCAACAAATTCAATGGTTATTTCTCTAACCCGTATCTCAACTTTGAGCTGCATGAGTATGACATGGTACTTTCTTCAAAAGCTCTATTCCCCCCGTTCATTATCACATGAGTATCTACAGTTTTTTATCCTTCATCTGCTTTTTCATGTACCATTTTTCTTAGTCTGTTTAAATGCCTCACCAGCCAGCTTATGATCAAAGATTTCTCAATCTTACGCTCATAAATTTCCTTTTTTACCTCATATGTCTCCAGATGTTTGTCCCTCTACTTCTTAACGAAGTGTGGGTCTGCTTCTGTTTTGACTTGCGGGGGAAGAAGGCCAAGATGTTCCATCCAAACCACCCCTACTGGGTGCCATATGACCTCCCTAACCGTCTGGTTTCCTTGTCCACCAACTTGCTATTGGGTCTTGATACCGCATTTGGCACTTCACTCCATGTCAACCTATCCCCAGCACACGAGTGGATACATGGCACCGTACGGTGGGATGGCTAGATTCCCCGTAGGTAAGTGAATGCTAAAATTTTGTGCTGAACGCACTTGTCTTTTTTTAGTTAATAATAATGCTACAATTATCACCCTTTTCAATGTCTTGTTCCGCAGCTCATTCAATGGACTCTTGTGTGTGCTGTTTGCACTTTGCTTTGATGGCAACGACATAGCTGCCGACATGCAGTACCTGGTATATGTCATGCAATGTGTTTGTCATTGGTTGCTTGTTGTCGTTTTTCTCAGCTGAATTCTCCTCGTACTTATCCATCGACTGATGCTGAATGTTTGTTAATTCGACATAATGTCATAATGGGTGCTAGTTGAGGACGATCGGTTCAAGTGGACTGTGTGCAGGCTCCTCCTCGACCGTCCTCAGAACTTGGTTTGCTGGGAGTCCGTCGTTGTCCGTCGCCGTTCCATTGAAGGCACCAGCACCCAGTGATTTTTTGTCAGCTCCATTTCGATCACACTGGGCGCATTCTTTGCCTTTTTAGGATCTTTTGCGGATGCTCTGTGTCACTTCTCATCCTTCTTTGTGTAATAAGTCCCCCTGTGGACATCTAGATTTGCTTGGCACCTTGAATCGTCATGGCACCAGTGATAGCAGACAGTGCATTTTTTGCCTGAATCCAGCTTTCGCTTCTTGTTGCGTGCGCTATGTTACTTGAGGACGTATTCAATGTATGATCACGCACTAGGCAACATCCTCATGCATCCTACCCACACGTTGGACCAGTGTTTATTGTGGTTATATGTGCAACCCAAATGTTTTTATGCCAGCCACTTTTCGCACGATGGCACTCCCGTGCTCGTTAGGTTCATAATTCGGTTTCTTCTCGCTCTTCTTTTGACTCCTCCTGTAAGCCTCCAACTACCTTCTCCTCACCTGTCCCAATAACTAAGCCCCTTATTTATATTATAGCTATCACATTCATCCCATTCAGGTCCCTTTGCACAGCGCATTCCTAGTCCTCCTTCGTCACTTGCCTGATATTTTCCCTGCTTCTTCCCTCATTTTAGCTAGCTTAATGGATCACGCTCCTTCAGCCATAGCTACGAACGTTGATTCCACCACTGAAGTGCTCGATCCCGTAGATCCTGTCTCCGGCCTTCCACTCATCATATGTCCTCGTTGCAAGGACACACGCCGGCCTTACTGCTCTTACTTGCGTCCGCAACACCAAGAACGTTGACAAAAGGTTCTTTAAATGGCAGAGGAACAAGGAGAAGGTTTGTATCTGTCTTGAACATTTCTTTATTGCAAGGCTTTTTTTTTCTTCTTTTCCTTTTTACAATTATTAAGCCCATTAGGTCCTTTTTTATTTGCTCACATTCTATAAGTTCATGTGTGCAGGACCCTTTGTCTTGTAAATCCTACTTTTGGCAAGATGACTATGAGGCACATCTTTGTGCCAACGGCTACGTGGTGCAACAGGTTTCGGATCTTACAGAGAGTAGTCTCGGAGGGTCACAGGCACCCCAGTACAAACAGCTGGACACCAGCCCCCAGAACGAGCCCGAATCTACAATTGCTCAGCTAGACACACTCAAGCTTCGGGTGGACCGGCTATTCCACCAAGATCGCTTGATCTACCTAGTTGGCGTGTTTGGGGCTGTACTCACTTTTCTCGCTGCAGCCATCATCGCTCTGCTTGCAGTTCTTATCTATTTTGTGGTTTCCAATTAGATGTAATGGCCCATGGTGGCCCTCGTAATCCGCACCGCTTGTTGACTATTCTGCATGGGGTTATTAGGAAATATGGAGGAAAGGCCCACACGTCGGGTTTACATAGAGATAATAACGTGTGCGCCAATTTTCCGTCAACTAGAAGAGTCCAGAAGCCACACAAATGAGTGGGAGGCCGAGCGGGCCCAACTATAGGGCGCCCGCCCTGCTCCCTAGGGCGCCCGCCCTCCTCTCCTGACCAATCAGCACGAGTCTCACAGATTATGCTCCACCGCCTCTGAGGATCAAGGAAAACCGTTCAATCAAGGTCGATTTGATCCGACGGCCCACGTTCATTTGAGAGGGCTATATAAGCAAGGCCCCTGGCCCCTGGATGAGAGCAATCCCATTATTCATTAGCATATTTTCCAAAGAGGATTCAGAGAGAGAGAGAGGTTCCTTAGGGTTCCAACCTCCTAGGGCTTAGCATCCAATGTGAGATTAGAATTAGTTCTTCTAGATTGAGAGAGATAGAGTGGAGGTGTAGATCGGAGGAAGCCGGCCTATCGGTGTCTACTCCGACGTTGTACCTGCGAGATCAAGTCTTCTAACGCAAGGCTTGCTCCTAGGATTCTTCAGTATTTCGACTTCTAAATTCTAGTAAGTTCTTTGTTTTATCATTCTTTGGTTTATGAGTTTACTTTAATCTCTTCGCGTAGAGTTTAGAGTAATCATCACTAGCGTAAATGTGGTGTTTGGGCTAGGATACTCATAGATATCCCCTGTCTAGCCGGACCGTGGTAGTAGCGAGGAACGTGACACTTCCGTAGCTACCTTTGTAGCCCATAATCCCGTTAGCAGGATCGGTAGGGTTTATAGGTGTGGGTTGAACATCCTTTGTGGTGTCTAGATTCCGTAAGCCTCCTGTTGACGGTTCGTAAGTATTAATTTTAATCATCAAATAAACAAGGAAAATGATCCATATGCAAGCAACACCTAGAATTAGGGTTTGATCTGACAGAATTCCATGAGTTTTGCTGTTTATCTTTTTTTGCAGGGGGGTATCAGGAAATATGGAGGAAAGGCCCACACGTTAGGTTTACATAGAGATATTAACTTGTGCGTCAATTTTCCTTGGACTAGAAGAGTCCAGAAGCCACACGAACGAGCGGGAGGCCGAGCGGGCCCACAGGTAGGGCGCCCGCCCTCCTCTGCTGGCCAATCAGCATGCGTCACGTGGATTATGCTCCACCACCTCTAAGGATCAAGGAAAACCATTCAATCAAGGTCGGTTTGATCCGACGGCTTAGATTCATTTGAGAGGGCTATATAAGCAGGGCCCCTGGCCCCTAGAGAGAGCAATCCCCATTATTCATAAGCATATTTTCCAGAGAGGATTCAGAGAGAGAGGTTCCTTTAGGGTTCCAATCTCCTAGGGCTTAGCATCCAATGTGAGATTAGAATTAGTTCTTCTAGATTGAGAGAGATAGAGTGGAGGTGTAAGCATCCTCTGTGGTGTTTAGGTTCTGTAAGCCTCTCCAATAGAACAGTAGACCATCCTTACCAAGGTTAGAACGAGGGTGCAGTCGTAATCTTCTCTATACATCGCTCACATCAAATCACAGTGGTTGTAGCCTAAAGGTTAGTAGTAATAGATTTGGTTAGTCAGATGCACGCT
>Ga0182004_10000122_pt1 | contig 34458 bp, 24 predicted proteins | sample Sormic07211540_1_FD_120479 | JGI IMG/M metagenome (GOLD analysis project Ga0182004, IMG submission 120479) | Endophyte microbial communities from Sorghum bicolor roots, Mead, Nebraska, USA - 072115-40_1 MetaG | ecosystem: Host-associated > Plants > Roots > Unclassified | place: USA: Nebraska...
ATGGCGCTGGACGGAGGAGCGACCGAGAGTTCTCTCGTCACGTGGTGAACCTGTGGTGGTATCTGGATGCTACACAACCCGACCGGTCCAGCGGTCCTATCCTGTGGCAGTGGCATATATATATACATATATGTGGACGGACCACAATGCCAAAGTCTTCGACGTACGGGCTGCACACAAGACGGCAGCGGCTGATGACCTTGCTTTGTGGATTCATCGGCCGGGTGAGCGAGCGAGCGATGCTGAGGATAGTTAAAACCTAAAGCTTCACAGTTGCTACACCTATATATCTAGCGTAATAACGTAAACATACTATACGTTTTTCAAAGATTAACACCGAGTCAGCAACATATCGGTTGGGGCTACATCATCCGAGATTATACGTGGCCTAGATACACAGCGGATCGAGTTAGGTCTAAACGGCAAGGCTGACTAGCGGAGAGGTAGCAAGAGGTTCGAAAAGCTAGAGGAGAAGAAAAAGAAAGTATAAGGCTTTATCTACTTGGGCTTAACCAGTCGTGATCTCTCATATAAGGTCTTTTTTGGCACAACTTTCATGGACTTTATCTTCCTAGCTGTTCATCTATTATTCAAGTACGATAGCCAAGCCAGTGATGAAGCCCTCAAACCATGGTTTTCACCGGCTACTCCTGTCTCCTAGTCCATTTAAAGTGAAGCTAGCTGCAGCTGTTTTACTACATCCAACAGTGCTATATATAGTGATGTGTTAAAGAAAACCTAAATAGAGGGGTGTTCATATCATAGTAGGACACTTAGATCGATTTTCAAAGAACGAAAACAAGTTTGGAACTCAGACTACCAAAACCAGACTAGGTTGGTTTTTTTCCAGGTCATCACAAAGCCCCTGCCAATCTCGGCTTGGGCTAGTTTTTATAGTCGGCCTAGCAGCACTACATACAACCAACCTAGGCCGACTTCTCTATGATTTGCAAACTTTGCACAATTTGATACAAATTCATTCAAATTTTGCAACAATGTCGGGTTCATCGACTATTTTGGTCTAAGGGTGATGTATACATCTTTCGTGTTGTTCTAAGGGTGATATATGTACATCAGCCGTCCGATCCTTCAAGTAGCTCTAACGAATGTATACATCGCCCATGTTGAAGCTTATGACGTTGCGTCTTTGTCAAGCACGAAGGGCACCACCTTGGTTTGAAGTACTTAGAGTCCATCTTGTAGCTCTTGGCTTCACCTTTATTTGTACTTTGTAGCAACTCCTACCTCCTCTTCTTGTAGAGGATTGACCTAGACTTTCAACTACAATCGACACATCACTTTCATTTACCAGGACTTGTATGGAGCCAATCGTAATTGATGTGAGTAATCTTTATAAAATACTCCCCTCCATCCAAAAATATATAAGGGATCTAAAGTTCAAAATTTGTATAAAATATAAGGTATTCTCGTTCCTCGGTACTTTTTGGAACGAAATATTGAGATTCTTTGTAAATTTGTGTCATCTAAAATGGACAACCAGGAATTAAGGAAAATAACAACTGAACTATGTAATCATATGTCCTAATTAGTGAGGGAGCAAGGTGGTTTAATGCCGGACTCCTTATTTTGCCATAAAATCGCTTGGACACTTTTGAACCTAACAACGAAATGAGTAGAATATATGTAATGACTATTATCATTGATGGTGATGAGAAGTTTACTGTACGTGAATGTTTAGGATTACCTTTTTAGCACGCCCTGTGAGAAAAATAATATGAAGGCTCCATTGGAGACATGCAATTAGTAATACTAGTAGTCCCTCTGTTTTAATACAAGTTTTTTTTTTTTGAAGAAGAAGAAGACTATGTGGGGAGAGGATCTCCACCTGGAAATTTTTATTGCAAAAACGGAGAGTTCAGTTCGATATTTGTCGTCTTTTAGTTGTTGTAAGTCAAATTGTCTTAAAAAATAGATCAGGTTCATAGTGTTCGCAAAAAAAGGAGCAATTAGTTTTACTGTTCACTCTATATTTCAGGACTATTACAAGACGGGGGAAGTATTAGGATGGTGATTAGAATCCAATTTGATAGCTAGATATCATCATAAATTTTTTATGAGAATTTTGTTATGATTTATGGTTTTTTCAAGCGCATCTCGTGAGGATCAGAGCACTACACTGGAGGATCAGAGCACTACACTGGAGCAGAGATAGCCTGGCTTGCGGTGCTTAACTTCAAATCAGTCATTCGGGCTCAAAGACGATCTCCCTTTATTAACTCGCTCAAATCAGCGCATCGATCATGGCCTCCATCCTGCGTACCGGAGCCATGCGCTGCGATGCGATGCGAGGCCCGTGCCGTGCCGTGCCGGCGCTGGCCGCGCCCGCGTCATGGCTTTGCCGAACTGGAGGCGCCGGACCGGGGGCTGCTGCTGCATGCAAAGCGGTCAAGCGATTTGTTTTTGCAGCCGGCGCGCCCCGGCACCAGCGGCCGCTTTATTTATCTCACCTCACCTCCCCTCCCCTTTGCTTTCCTTTGTTGGCTGGCACTGGCGCTGGCCCCCTGTACGTCCCCGGTGTCCGGTGTCCCAGCCAGCCGGAGCCCGCCGCCTTTGAACGCCCGCTTTAGCCGGGCAGCCGGCCGGCCGGCCCGCGCGCGCCTCTGGCCTTGGCCCTGCAATTGCACCTGCCTCCCACCACCACCTCGTCCGTCGCGGATGGGCACTGGCAGGGTGATATGGAACCTGTCCCTTCCTTGCTCGCCTTCCTCATCACTCACCTTTAGCATCTCTCTTTCGCAGTATTGTTTTCTCTTAGTTTTGGGTTTCAGAGTTATTCGTTGCTTCACCACATGAGTAACTAATCTAAACATATCTGCAACCTATGGTTCGAAATATCTGGGTTTTTTTTTATTTTAATTTATTTTATATTACACCAGCCGCTCCTAACACACGCACACTGTGAATGTGATTAACTAATATCGTTTTACTGTGAATGTGATTCATTGTGACTGCGGCGGGGCGCGTAGCTCCTAGCAAAGCGACAATCCAGGAGGTGCACACATCTCCCCGATCCATTTGTTTTTTTGTGCTCTACACAATCATTACCGAAACTCAACTCATAGGGCCGGGCCAGGCCAGCGGCTCCTGTACGTTGATGGAGACCGGAGTGCATTCCTCTTTTGCTGTCGGGCGCTACGGCAATGCCATCATCATCATCATCATCATAATTCAAACAAGCCTTTTTCCTCCAAATACCCCTCTTATTAGTCTTAACCAATAGCACAGAAAAGATTTGAATGAAAACAACCAAAATGCAAATATACCAAAGGGGACCATGTCCTTGGTTGGAGAATTTCAAAGCTCGAAGAAACTCCCCTGGCACACACACAGTGCATGCCACACCCATCCCATCTCTTTTGCCATGGCTGGTTGCTTCCTTGCCTACAAAAAAAAGCTCCCAACAGTTGCCTTCCCCCTCTCCTCCTCCCAAAGAAAAGCAAAGCAAAAAGGAAGGAGATGAGGAGAATCACACCACTGAAAACCAGAGACCTAGCACAGCAGAGCAGAGCAATGCCAATTCACTAGCTAGATAGCAGATCATCAGAGTACTAGTACTGCTGCTGCTCTAGAGTGAGTTGTGAGTGGAGTCTACTCTCGACACCCTTCACCCACACGCCATATATATCTCAAAAGACAGGCCCCTCCTCCTCCTCCTCCTCCATGGCTCCATGCCACGGCGAGCGAACGAGAACGAACGAACATATTCCCCTCGATCGCCCCTGACACTATCCATCATCTTCCACCTCCCAGCTTCACTCTCAAGCCTCCACTCCATCTTCTTGTGAAGCTTCTCAAGATTCTCGCACGCCTTTACCCCCTCCTCCTCGTCCTCTCTCTCTCTCTCTCTGCCCAGCTTACTAATTAAACGACACCTCCAATGCCGGCGCCAATGGCGGCAGCTCAACTCATCCTCTAGCTAGTCTCCCCTGAACAGCAATTCGAAAATCCCAGAGACAAACCCAAGAAACATTCCACGCACCCTGATCAATGAGGCCCTCGCCACCTCTGCTCCTGCTCGCGTTCCTGCATTTCGCGCTCCTGTCCACCACCAATGCCGCCGATGGCAATGGGACCGGGACCGGGACCGGCGACCTGCTGCGCGGCGACGCGATGGCGCTGCTGGCGCTCAAGGCGGCGCTGGGCTGCCGCCCGGGCGCGCTGCGGTCGTGGTCGGCGGCCAATGCCGGGTCCGTGTGCTCCTGGACGGGCGTCCGGTGCGGCGCGGCCGGGCGCGTGGTCGCCGTCGACATCGCCAACATGAACGTGTCCACCGCCGCGGCGCCCGTGTCGGTCCGGGTGCCACCGGGACTCACCGCGCTCGAGACGCTCTCGCTGGCCGGGAACGCCATCGTGGGCGCGGTCACCATCGCGTCGCCGCTCCCGGCGCTGCGCCACGTCAACGTGTCGGGCAACCAGCTGAGCGGCGGGCTCGACGACGACGGCTGGGACTTGGCGTCGCTCCCGGCGCTCGAGGTGCTGGACGCCTACGACAACAACTTCTCGTCGCCGCTCCCGCTCGGCGTCGCGGGGCTCCCGAGGCTCCGGTACCTGGACCTCGGCGGGAACTACTTCACGGGGGAGATCCCGGCGGCGTACGGCGCGATGCCCGCGGTGGAGTACCTGTCCCTCAACGGCAACAACCTGCAGGGCCGGATCCCGCCGGAGCTCGGCAACCTCACCACGCTCCGGGAGCTCTACCTGGGCTACTACAACGTGTTCGACGGCGGCATCCCTCCGGCGCTGGGACGGCTGCGCGGCCTCACCGTGCTGGACGTCTCCAACTGCGGCCTCACGGGGCGGGTGCCCGCGGAGCTCGGCGCGCTCGCGTCGCTCGACACGCTCTTCCTCCACACCAACCAGCTGTCCGGCGCCATCCCGCCGGAGCTCGGCAACCTCACGTCGCTCACCGCGCTGGACCTCTCCAACAACGCGCTCACCGGCGAGGTCCCCCGGTCGCTGGCGTCGCTCACGTCGCTCAGGCTGCTCAACCTGTTCCTGAACCGGCTCCACGGCCCGGTCCCCGACTTCATCGCCGCGCTGCCGCGCCTGGAGACGGTGCAGCTGTTCATGAACAACCTGACCGGCCGCGTCCCCGGGGGGCTCGGCGCCACCGCGCCGCTCCGGCTCGTCGACCTCTCCTCGAACCGCCTCACCGGCGTCATCCCGGAGACGCTGTGCGCGTCGGGGCAGCTCCACACGGCCATCCTCATGAACAATTTCCTCTTCGGCCCCATCCCGGGGTCGCTGGGGTCGTGCACCAGCCTCACCCGTGTCCGGCTCGGCCAGAACTACCTCAACGGCAGCATCCCCGCCGGGCTGCTCTACCTGCCGCGGATCGCCCTGCTGGAGCTCCACAACAACCTGCTCTCCGGCGCCGTGCCGTCGAACCCGAGCGCCGCCAGTTCGTCGTCGCAGCTGGCGCAGCTCAACCTGTCCAACAACCTGCTGTCGGGCCCGCTGCCGAGCACGCTGGCCAACCTCACCGCGCTGCAGACGCTGCTCGCGAGCAACAACCGCATCGGCGGCGCCGTGCCGCCGGAGCTCGGGGAGCTCCGTCGCCTCGTGAAGCTGGACCTCAGCGGCAACCAGCTGTCGGGCCCGATCCCGGGGGCGGCCGTCGCGCAGTGCGGCGAGCTGACGTACCTGGACCTCAGCAGGAACAACCTGTCGAGCGCGATCCCCGAGGCGATCGCGGGCATCCGGGTGCTGAACTACCTGAACCTGTCGCGGAACGCGCTGGAGGACGCGATCCCGGCGGCGATCGGCGCCATGAGCAGCCTGACGGCGGCGGACTTCTCGTACAACGACCTGTCCGGGGAGCTCCCGGACACGGGGCAGCTCGGGTACCTGAACGCGACGGCGTTCGCGGGGAACCCGAGGCTGTGCGGCCCGGTGGTGAGCCGGCCGTGCAGCTACACAGCAGCAGCAACAGGAGTAAGCGGCGGCGTCGCGGGTGGCGTCACGACGACGACGACGCGGCGCGGCGGCGGGGAGCTGAAGCTGGTGCTGGCGCTGGGCCTGCTGGCGTGCTCCGTGGCGTTCGCCGCGGCGGCCGTGGTCCGCGCGCGGTCGTTCCGCGCGGACGGCGAAGGGAATAATAGGTGGCGGTTCACGGCGTTCCACAAGGTGGACTTCGGCGTCGCGGAGGTGATCGAGTGCATGAAGGACGGCAACGTGGTGGGCCGCGGCGGCGCCGGCGTGGTGTACGCGGGGCGCACCCGGTCGGGCGGCGCCATCGCGGTGAAGCGCCTTCAGGGTGGCGGCGGCGGCGGCGGCGGCGACCGCGGGTTCAAAGCGGAGGTCCGGACGCTGGGCAGCATCCGTCACCGGAACATCGTGCGGCTGCTGGCCTTCTGCACGAACCGGGACGCGAACGTGCTGGTGTACGAGTACATGGGCGGCGGCAGCCTCGGCGAGGTGCTCCACGGCCACGGCAAGGGCAAGCAGCGCGGCGGCGCGCCGTCGTTCCTGGCGTGGGAGCGGCGGTACCGGATCGCGCTGGAGGCGGCGCGCGGGCTGTGCTACCTCCACCACGACTGCACCCCGATGATCGTCCACCGCGACGTCAAGTCCAACAACATCCTCCTCGGCGACAACCTCGAGGCTCGCGTCGCCGACTTCGGCCTCGCCAAGTTCCTCCGCGGATCCGGCGCCGCCACCGACGAGTGCATGTCCGCCGTCGCTGGATCCTACGGCTACATCGCCCCTGGTACGTCCGTCTCTGCTCATCGTAGTCATACAATACATGCATGAGGTGTCGTCAATCAGACGGTTAGGATTTGGTTGATCAGTTTACCAGCATGTGCTATCCTATACTACTACAGTAGTAGTAGGTTGTCGCGTTGCACGGTAGGAGGAGCAGTGTAAGGCCGCGGCCGTACGTGGCACGACGGGTTGTCGTCCCTGGGGGGGATGGGGAAATTGGGGCGTTAAGGCGTAGGACCCAGGGCTCAGGGAGAAGTCAATGGTGTGGGGGGGGTGGTGTCAGCAAGCGAACGTGTCAATGGTCAATCGGGACGGGGACGGGACGCGACAGTGGCGCCACAAGCGCTGTCTTGCCTCCGCGCCGGCCGGCACGTCTCTACTGTACATACACCGTAGTAGGGACACATGAGCACAGTGCCGTGAGTCTGTGACTGTGACCTTGGCAGCAGTACGTACGTACACTGCCACGTACCAACGTAGTAGACCCAAGTTGAATAGCCTGCGTACATAATAATAATCCATTTTATTTTTGTCACGAAAAGATGGAGGAAATGTTGTGAAGAAATGATTGAGCCATTATGAAATGGCAAGATCTGGGGTTATATGGCTCCTTGACACTCTAGTCCACACCCTGACACCTGACCCCCGGGGGGCTGCCGCTGCAGGGCACACATACACGTACGAGTACAGTACGTACTACGCGCACACATATTTATAGGAGTACCTAAGCAGCAGCCACGTCAGCACTGAGGGGTGGGGCCCGAACATCGAAAGCGGCCAAAAAGAGGTCCTCTGGGCAGACTCGGGCTCTCGGGCCCAACCGGGCGTCCGCACTCGATCGCCCAATAATTCCCGGCGCGGGCCCCACACAGCGACGATGGTGACTGGACGATGCGGGGGCGTGGGCCCGGTGGGCCTCCTCCGCGGCGGCGTTGTTGGCTCTTGGCCGTTCCCAGCATGACCGTCATGCATGCACGCACGCGGTGCCGATGCGCCCCCCCCCCCCACGGCACGGCAGGGCAGCCCCCTCGGACGCCGCGGCGGTCCCGGCGGCCGGCCGGCGTGCAGGGTCGGGTCGGGCCGGGCCGGGCGCGCGGCGGGGATCCCGTGTCCGTGTACCACCGCTGGTGTACTGTACTACGTACTGTTGGCAGGGGGGACTGGCACGTCAAACAGGCGGGCCGGCCGTGGCCGGGCATGGTCTGATCGGGTCAGCTGAGGCCAGGGCCTGGGCCAGAGAGGCGATGATGGATAGGCCAGTCCAGAGAGGCGCAGAGGAGCAGCATCGGGCTTGGCACCAAACTCCAAAGGCCATCAATGGCTAAAGGCCGCGCGCCTGAGGAGGAACGCAGCTGCGTTGCATGTCCTCCCCTGCCATGGTGGTGCGCGCGGTCCAGATGTCAGATGTCTTTCTTTCTTTTGGCCACCCACCCACCCACCCACACCCAGCATCGATTCGAAAATTGGAGGGTAGACACATACATACGCTGTCACGCTCTCAGTACGTACAGCATCTGAGACGCGTCCCGTGTAGTATGTACTGTACTGTACGTAGCCGCGAGAGATCCGGCTGGCTGGCCAAAAACAATGGTCCCTTTCCTTACCCGCTGCTGTATCTGTATCTGTATCTTTGACCAGCACACAAAAAGGCCTCGTCGTCCGGGTCCGGCGGTCCTCCTCCGCCGCCCCCGGATCGACGGACCGCGCGCATGCATGGGGCTTCGCCAAAGCGGGGCGTGCTCCTGCCTGCCTGCCTCATGCAATGCAACGTCCGTCCGTCGTCGGCAAAGGGAGACGACGGGCCAAGCATGCATGCTTTTTCCAACACTGTTAATGCTTGTGCAGCAGTCACCAACTTTTTTTTTTTACCCATCTTTTCTTTTTGGTAACAGTGACATTCGCTCTTCGATACATACACTAGTTTATTTTTTTCCCGGTTCGTTCATGCGTGCGTGCTCAAAGATACGATTTGGCTGGGATATTGTAGTATCGCCAGGGCATGGGCACGCGTATTAGACAAAGGTTAATTAATTACCCTCCTTCTTGATCCGGATCGGACGACGAATTTTCCTTGGATTTGGCGAAGGTTTAGTTGGGCCATTGTTTTGGGGAAAGATTCCAATGGATTTGACGCTGCTCTCCTCGGCATTCCTCCTGGGATTCGTTGCCCCGTTATAGCTGCGTCTTGTCCTCAATGCACAGGGACCAGGAGTAGTAGCCAGTTTATGCACTATTCAAAATTCATCATGCGAATCTAAGCATGCACTCGTGTTTTAAAAAAACAGCACGTAGCTAGATACACTTGGATTTGGATCCCTGCTTTTAACACGTACTAGTAGTACGTAGTAGTATACGATCATGTTACTATTGCTTTTAATGACCTGCTTATATATATATATATATATATATATATATATATATATAGTACCTAATTAAACTAATCGTGCAAGCTCCTTTTTACGTACAATTTTCAGAGTACGCGTACACGCTGCGGGTGGACGAGAAGAGCGACGTGTACAGCTACGGGGTGGTGCTGCTGGAGCTCATCACGGGGCGGCGCCCCGTGGGCCCGGACTTCGGGGAAGGCGTCGACATCGTGCAGTGGGCGAAGCGGGTCACGGCGGGACGACGGGAGGCCGTGCCGGGGATCCTGGACCGCCGCCTCGTCGTCGGCGGCGGGGCGCCGGCCGACGAGGTGGCGCACCTCTTCTTCGTCGCCATGCTCTGCGTGCAGGACAACAGCGTGGAGCGCCCCACCATGCGGGAGGTGGTGCAGATGCTCGCCGACGAGTTCCCGCGCCACGCGTCGTCGGCGTCGGCGCAGACGTCGCCGTCCACCACCTCCACGTCCTCCTCGGCGGCGCCGGCGCCGGTGGGCGGGGAGGAGAGGAGCTTCAGCCCTGACGACGGCGGTGGGAAGGAGCTGCCGCCTCCGGCCAACAGCTGCTACAAGCTGTTCCCGGACCTGCTGGCCTGACGTACGGCACCTGTGTTTGCTGCCATTGTTACAAGACACAAGAGACTCATCATCATCATCGTGCAGGACTAAAGTTACAGCATGTAGGTCGGCCGACATTGGGGATGGTGTGACAAGAGCTGGGGAGCAATAACAACATGTAACTTTATTATATATTTTTCTTTTTTTGTATCTTTCTTCTCTCTTTTTTTTTCCTCCAAATTCTTTTCTTTTCTTTTTGGTTCATTACTATCTAGCAATTCAAAGGTGTATAGGGTCTGATCATATGCTATCATCGCCTAGCTAGTAGGGGTTTGTGCTGTCCGATGCATGCAACAATAGCATCCCTTCCATCATCATAGCTTTGCAACTTTGTAATCTCCTGGGTAATCTTTAGCCACCATCCATTGTCCACTACTACGACAACTCTACTACTAGCTCTCTCCTCACCTTTACACTAATCCTTGTTTATGTCTAATGAGTACTCCCGGTACTTGTTCATGGCTTTTTGTATTATTTGAGCCATTTTTTTGTCAGCAACAGCCAACAGGTGTGGTGTGATCATCTGTTGGAAGATTCTTGACTGGAGCTTTGGTTTCAGGGAAAGCAAAGCATGAAAGAGAAGTGCGAGAAAAGAGCGCTAGTACTTGACAGTCTTTGAAAACATCTCACTTCCCAACGACGTTTAAAGCACACAAGCTAGACAGACAACTGAATCGCACAACTTTTATGGAAGCAGAGATAGACTGAACCACTGAGACAAAATTCAGAGGTTCATTCATCAACAGATGATGATATCAGTATAATGTAGTATATGGACAGCAACAGCATGGTTCAGGACTTGCAGTGTCAGCATGCAGCTCCAGAATTCACACCAGAAAACCGGTTCGACCGTCGAGCTTATATGTGTAGCTTTAATCATGAAAGTTAAAGGAGAGACAGAAGCTGCAAGTTTTATAAGGGAGGGAAGACGCACGAGATAGAGATGCTTACTGGAACACCTTGTACTTTTGTTAGTCATTTCACCCAACAGGATTGACAGGATGATGGATTTCGAAGAAGCTATAATCGAAAAGAGTGCCAATTTAAAACTGTCACTTGACATGGCAAAAGCACATGTAGCAATGAAAACGAAGAGAGAATATTCAGATTACCTCTGATAGCACGGTCACCGGGAAAGCCGCTGCACCATAAACCAATCTAGGGGATTTGGGTATTTTTTCCGATAGAGCTGCAGCAATCGGGATTTCGTATCAATTGTTTGTATTGGCCACTTAGCTAAATGCTGCTGTAGTTGGTCCTTGTTAGTAATATTCTTGTTGTAGCGCTGTGTGCATCTCTGTTCTGTACTTTCTGATGATACAGCTGGTCCAACGAGTATAGTAGTACATAATATGAAAAGCAAAAGTATCATTAGCATTTTAATGGATAGTAACTAAGCATAAACATGTAGGAGATGTCACAATTATTTGGGAGAAGATCCACTTGTCTGAAAATTGAAGACACAATTGGTCAGAATTCAGCACGTTTTCACTCTGTGAACACAAAACATCTACATATACTGAAACCAGCAGGTGTTAAAATTTGAACATGCTGCTGTTTGACCAGCAATACATTGTCTTTCCACAACCAAAAACAGTGAAGGTTACACGTTTCCCTTTTTTATTCCTTATAACACTACAAGATCACCTTAGTTGTGGTTCTCTGTGAAAACCCCATAGTCATAGGCAGTTAGCCACTTGCTTGTGCCTCAGTGCTCGCCAACCAATGTCACGCCTGAAGAACCCTTCTGGCCAATCAACAGCATCTACCGCATCATATGCTCTTGCCCTTGCTTCTTCGATGTCCTTGCCCTTGGCAGTGACACCAAGAACTCGGCCTCCAACGGCGACAAGATTGCCATCTTCGTCTAGTGCTGTCCCAGCATGGAATATCTTGACAAATGGAGAGACCTGCTCAGCCTTGTCTAGGTTTTTTATTACAGTCCCCTTCTTATAAGAGCCAGGGTATCCCTGGCTTGCCATTACAACCACCATTGCCATTTCAGGTGACCAGGTTAGTGAAACATTGCTTAATCCTCCCCGGCAAGCGGATAACAGAACTTGCGCCAAATCAGATTCTAATCGCATCATCAAAACCTATAACGACAGGAATATAAATTAGTAGAGAAAAGGATAATGGAAATAATATTTCAAAGGTCAGGTACATAATTCTGAGATGTATTGAGAAGCACAACGAAGTTGCAGCAAAGGAAATTTTATAAAGATCATTGAACATATAATTACAATGTAGCAATGCATTAGCATTTTTGGTTACAACAATAGCAATCTGAAGTGATGCTGGCCTGCAATTGAGTTCCTAACTTCCTATGTACTCCCTCCATCCCAATTTATAAGGCATTCCAAGAATCTTGGAGAATCAAAACATCTCAAGTTTGACCAAAATTATAGAAAGAATTATAAAGATTTATGAGATCAAATAGATATACTATGAAAATATAATTAACGAAAAATCTAATGATACTTAGTTGGTATCATAAATGTTATTATTTTATCATATAAATTTGGTCAAACTTGAGGTACTTTGACTCTCCAAGATTTTTGGAAATGACTTATAATTTGGGATGGATGGAGTACTTAGGCCAGTCTCAATGCATAGTTTCATGACACAGTTATCAAGACTATAAACTAACCGAGCCATATGAGTTTCATGGGGATGAAACTCCTCTCTCATCTGATAAAACTCCTTCATTTAATGTCCCTGCCAAGTCAGCAATTTTGCTTATGTGACACCTTATTTAATGTGCATAACACTCTATGAAACATACATTGAGACTGGCCTTAGGTAAACAGGTACTCCTGATACAAAAAAACAATCATACTGGCCAGCAATTGAGTTCCTATGTACTTACATAAACAGCAACTCCTATACAAAAAAACAGTCATACTTGTTTTCTAACATACTTTTAGATTTAATTTTGATAGGTAGTACTTTTAGTCCCGCATGTTTACAGTTCCAGTAGCCCTAAGATTTGTTCTTATTTAGAGGAAAATTATATTGGTTTGTTTCCTTAATTTCAGAAATCAATTCTTTAAGGGTCAACTTGCCCTATGTACAGTATCTCCTCTCATTAAGCATGTATCATAGTTCCTATTTCCCAGTATCTCATCTGTCCCTGCCCTTCTGATGCAGCTACCAGGCAACAGCACAGTCCCACTGTTGGGTTCAGGGCCATCTAAACAGGCCAAACCAAATAGATTATCATTGATATATATGAAAACAAAGATGAAACTTTTTGCAGCAGATAGAGTAAAGTATTGGAGTTTCCACAGTTACATGAATTAGAGAAACTTTATGGTTGTTAATACTGATTAAACAAATAATATGGAACAGTATAATGGCTAGAAAATTAATCCTGGATATGCAGATCTAAAAAAAAGTTATGCATCACAATTACTCACTGGGTTCTGCCATCTTTGTTTTTGCTATACCTCGTATCTCCTTTTTTAGATTGTACATCATATCTCTTGTCACCTAGGCTAACTCCACTATGCTATTGTGTAACACAGAAATGGACCATTCCCATAGAGACGACAGGACTGTAGTCTACTCGGCTTCTCCACAGGAAGAAAATAAAGTGAGCGTTCGTTAAAAAAAATAAAAAATAGAGTGAACTACTGGAGGCAGACCTAGAGAGCAAATCTCAGCACAAAAGTGCACCACAAGGACAGACTCTGTTGGAAAGATATGCAAAATTCATTGCATTCTGTTGTCCAATGAAAATGCCTTGATGATATTGTTATCATGTAAACCAAAAATCAAATTTAGACATGTATATAAACTATAATGCATTGGTCTGTTAGATTGAAAGTCTATTAAACAATCAGATCATTTTATTCTGAAAGATCCTGTAAGCAGATGATCTCTTTCTCTCTTTTTTTTCCATTCAGCCAGAGATCTTTTAACATCCTTGTTTTGTGGCTGCAGATATTTAGTTTGACACTTTTTTTTGTCTGTACTAGATTCTTGCTGGATGCATTCCAACACTCCACTATACAGGAGTTAAACTATATGAACTTTTTGATTTGATCTTATTTTTTACAATTAATATTGTGAAACTTCTTGCCCTGTAAACATACCAAAATAAATACTAGATTTTAGAGATGGGAAACTAACCTGGCATTCTGGGTCACCAAATCTTACATTGTACTCAATAAGCTTAGGCAACCCAGATTTCTTCTCGATCATAAGTCCAGCATATAATACACCAACAAACTTGCACCCTTCAGCCGCCATGCCTTTAACGGTAGGGACAATTATGCTTTCCATGACTATGCGCTTGAGCTCATCTGTCACTATTGGTGCAGGGGAGTATGCACCCATACCGCCAGTATTTGGGCCAACATCACCATCACCAACTCTTTTGTGATCCTGTGCTGATTCAAGAGGCAAAGCATTTTCACCATCTACTAATGCAAAGAAAGATGCTTCTTCACCCTCTAGAAATTCTTCAATGATAACCCGTGAACCAGCAGAACCAAATGAGCCTTCAACCAACATAGAGTCGATGGCTTCGAATGCCTCATCCAAAGTCATCGCAACAACCACACCCTTTCCAGCGGCCAGTCCATCAGCTTTAACAACAATAGGGGCTCCTTCATGTTTGACATATTGTTTAGCTTCCACAGCATCCATGAATGTGCGATACTACAAGAGAGAAGTAGAGAACATAAGTGCTCAGACTAGCAAGGTTTGTATGGCTTGACATCTGAAATTATCAATACATACAAATGAATGATCTGGGTTTTCCTCCTTTTTTTTTTTGTATACTGACTTTTTACATTTTCTGTTTTCCGACTTCCGAGCAACACAGTAACTTCAATTTCAAATATAATTACAAATGGTTCTTTTATATAGTTCAGCCAGAAAATCAGAGATGCCCATGGAAAACAAAAGCTCATTACTCATATTGTATCTGTGTATGTGACTATTTGACATGAGCGTCGGCTAGCAATTGTCTGAAAACAAAGGAAGTGTCTCTATGACAGATTGACAGCACCTAAAATGTTATATTTGATTCATTTCTTAACCTGCAGATACAACCACCTATATGCAACCATCTTTCGTAAACAAAATCCTGTAGTCAGACTGTCAGACCAAGACTAACCTATAGGGCTTAAGCTTAACAGCCAGCATAAATTGTAATAGGAAGTACCTTGGCTGTTGGGATATTGTACTTGTCACATAGCTTCTTCATGAAATCCTTTGATCCTTCTAACGCTGCAGCCTCTGATGAAGGGCCAAAGGTTGGTATCCCAACTTTGACAAGGTCATTCACAAGACCCGCAACAAGTGGGGCTTCAGGACCCACTACAACCATTCCCACTCCCCTCTCACGACAGAACGAGATAACATCAGCACTACTGGAGATGTCCAAATCTGCGATACAAGTTGCATCCCCAGACTGAGCAATACCGGCATTACCAGGGGCACATAGCACTGCACTGCAAGATGGGGAACGGTTCAAGGCATAACAAAGAGCATGCTCCCGGCCTCCACCACCAATGACCAATACAGTTATCCTCTCATCTGAGAAAAAAAGGCAACAAACAGGCGTCAAACCAGCTTGCTCTTGGGTTTTCATTTACATTAACACACATCATTTCAGATTGCTGAGTTGAAGATAACAAAATAACAATAATCCAGTGTCTTATATACCAGAAGCAGCGCCCACTTCGGTTGCTGAAGCTTTCGAGTTAGAGCGCCACCTTGCTGAAGCCCTAACAATCAAGTGACGATGGGATGTGGCATGCCGCATCATAACGGAAGAGCAATTGCTGCTCCACTGCTGAGCTACGGAGTAAGACACCGAAGACTTCAAGCCAATGCACAAGCTATTTTTGGCCAGAACATCAGCGCGGTGCCTTGCAGCGAGCATGAGAGGGTATCTGATACTGTAAGCAACGCACGCCATGGCAGGAGAGGGATCAGCGCGGGGGCGCGGGAGCTCAGCTCAATCCCGCCAATAATTCTGGAAAACAAGCTGCCCCGGCAGCTTGATTGCGCTGAACGGCTGAAGCAACAACTCCTGTACTGTAGTAGCAACCAATGTCGATCCGCTGTAGAAGAACCTAGTTGAGTAAGCCTCTGCGGTGGATGGATTGGATCGAGTTAGAAGGGCACCACGCAGCACAATAATCCTCGATTTGGTTTTGATTGAGAAAAGAGAGCTACTGTAACAGCTAACTGTCAGAGCAAAGGGAATCTATGCAAGCTAAGCTAGGATTACTCACCAAGAACAGAAGAAACAGGCCAACGTCCTGACTAAGGCGGAACGAGAGGGAGCTCAGGTGACCCCGTGACGGCGATGGGGTCGGTGTTTGGTGAGGCAGGAGAGCCGGCGGCGGGTGGTCGGGCAGGTGGAAGGCGGCGGCGCGGCGGTGGTAGCGTAAGTTCAAGGCGGCTTCACTGCCTCAGCGATTCTGAGACCCAGTAATCCAGCCCAACAAAGGGCGCGGAAAGGCCCAGGACGGCCCATCACCTAGGAGGCGGGCAGCCTGACACTTTTTTTTTCCCGCTTCCTTCTCTTGTGTTTCTGTATTGCTAATAAATAGTCAGACTTAGGGGGTGTTTGGGACCTCGTATTTTTCCAGCTCCGTAGTGCCAAACATGTCCAGCTCCAAAAACTCCGCTCTCCAAAAAAGGTGGAGCTAGAGGCCAACTCCACGTTTTTTCTGGAGTACCTCAAGGGGTACTCTAGTTTTTGGAGTTTTGTACTTCCAAGAGGAGTTCTCATGTAATTACCCACCTTGCCACCAATTAATCACCATCCCATCTCCTAACCTTTCAACTCCCATACCTACGTCTCTCTCTCTGCCGCCGCCCGTACGTACTTCTCTCCGCCGCCGCCCTTCTGCTCTACTCCATCTCGCTTCTCTCCTAGGGCTGCAGCATCGGCGCCATGGATGGCTCGAAGGACCAAGGCAATGGCCATATTCCGGACGAGTACGTGTTTGGGCAGCACATCTTCGCCAACAATGATAAGTACGGAAATTAGGATTATTTTATTTGGTTGACTGCAGATCATTTGGATTATTTAGTTGGCTCTATGTTAAACCCTTAGGATTATTTATTTGGCTCTGTGATAGCCCTTTGGATTTATTTGGCCGTATGCTAGCCCCTATGTTATCTATATCACTATATGACATTATCTATATTTGTGTGGTACAATTTTTTTTCCTTGCTGCGTGTATGCTGATTTTATATTGTGTATGAAAACTGATTGTTTGTACGTCTATGCAACTATATGCAAGTGACAGTGATAGTGATGACTCTGACTGTGAGACCATTGCATTTGTCAATATTGTCATTTGTGCTGCTAAAATTGCTCAAACATATCTGGATACATATATTATCAAAAACCCACCTAGGACATCAAACCTAAGTGGTATGGGGTGGTTGATGGAGACACTTCGCATACCTGGTGAGTGTCATTCCCAGCTTCGAATGAGCACGACCATGTTCTATGACCTTCATGACTTACTGGTTGAACGATACAATATGAAACCATCACTTCATATGAACACATATGAGATGCTTGCAATATTCTTGTACACATGTTCTGGAAATGAGTCTAATAGAAGAGTACAAAACCGGTTCAAACACTCTGGTGAAACCATAAGTAAAAAATTTGGCTCTGTCCTCAATTGCTTGATGGCTATGGCTAAAGATTTTATTAGACCAAAGGAGCCTAACTTCCCAACTGTTCATGAGAGGATTAAAAATGACAAAAGAGCATTTCCACACTTCAAAGATTGCATTGGTGCTCTTGATGGCACACATATTTGAGTTGCTTTGTCTCCCGAAGAGCAAGTGAGGTATATTGGAAAATTTGGGATACCTACACAAAATGTTCTAGCAGTTTGTGACTTTGACATGAGATTCACTTATGTGTCGACGGGTCAGCCAGGATCTACGCATGATACAAGTGTGTTGTACAATGCAAAAAGAGTCGATGAAAATTTTTTTCCACATCCCCCCAAAGGTAATATTGATATGAATACGTTTTTTGCGGCACAGGTCACTTTACATGCTTGCAATTGTAAACTGATATTCTCAAAAATTTGTAGGCAAATATTATGTTGTCAATGCAGGATATCCTAATCGTCCTGGCTATCTTTGTCCTTATAAGGGTGAGAGGTATCATACTCCAGAGTGGCATAGAGGAACGGAACCGAAGACTCCAAAGGAAAGGTTCAATCGTGTTCATTCTTCTGTCCGCAATGTTATTGAGAGATCATTTGGACTTCTCAAAATGAAATGGCAAATACTCTACAAGATGGCTCCGTATCCAATGTACAAGCAAAAAATGATTGTTGTGGCTACTATGGTGCTTCACAACTTCATTCGTGACCATGATGGTGTCAACTTGGACTTTGCTCGGTTTGATCGCGATCCAAATTTTGTGCCAATAATTCCAGAAAGGTATAGAAAATATGTAGCGCCATCGAATAGGTCTACTACAGAACCAAATGCTCCTACTATGGATGCATTCCGTGATGAGTTGGCCACTGCTCTCTCTCTTGCTTGGGGCTAGAATTATTGGAACATTTTGATTCATGGTCGTTGTGCTTACCCATGGATAATCATGGTCTTTGTGAAATTTTCGATCATTTATAATTTATCAAACTATTATTTATATTATAATTGTGGCATGCTCAATTTATGTATTTTGATACGTATATTGTTCTCATTGCGTACAAGTAATCATATATGTTCGACCAAGTGTAATTTTCAATCAGGGGTATAATAGACTATTTGCATGATAACAACTCAGTCCTGCAGCTGGAGCAGAGCTGTGTGCCAAACAATACTGTGTGCTCCACAAACTCCACGATGGAGCTGCTCCATGATAGAGTTCGTGGAGCAGAGCTGGAAAAATGGGAGCAGAGTAGTGCCAAACACCCCCTTAGTTGGATCAGCTATATTTTTTTCGATTACAACGTATGAACACTCCCCTCTATTATGAATGTACGCACATAAGACCTACTTATATGAGCATCTTGAAGACTAAGCTAGCAAATCCTTAAAATTGGCAAAGAGACTGAGTTTTCAAAAAAAAAAAACATTGTTGCTAAACCAAGCATGTAAATTAAATTTTGATTCTAATAATTTAATAAATCTTTCAAAACAAACCTAACTTGAATGTATTTAGATAAGATTTTGTTCAAGAATATTTTTCTTGTAAGGATATATAGAACATTTTTCTTTTTGTTAAGCAAGGCAATATTCTAGATTCAAGAAGTAATGTCAAGCCTTCACAGGAAAATTTTTTGGTGTCTAATATTTGAAAAAAATGAGATCATGGATACAACAAAGAGTGCTATGAAATATGTAGAAAATAAAAATATAAACGGGAGAAAAGGCAAAAGGATAAAGAAAATGAAAAATAAAAAAACACAAAAATGGAATAAAAAGGAAAGTAATGATAAAAATAAAGAAGTAAAAGTAAAATTATAGTATATCATGGGACATGAAACATCTTATGGATATCGATTAATATATGATGGAACATCCGATGAATATATACTAGCTACACAACCCAAAACAAACCATAACATGCCTTATGCATAGCATATGAACAATTAAAAATACATCGTAAAAACATCATATAGTTATATAAACAATCCAAAATACACCATTAAATATTTCATGTATACTATTTGAACAATTCAAAATTGATCGTGAAACACTCCATCAAATTCATATTTTCAAATTATAAGACGTTTTGATTTTTCTAGATATATTACTTTTATCTAGACATAGCATGTATTTAAGTGCATTAACAAAACTATAAATTTAGAAAAACTAAAATGTCTTATAGGTTGAAATGGCGAGAGTACATAAACGACAAACAACACTAGATATCATCTCACAAATACACCATATATATATATATACATATATATATATATATATATATATATATATAATAAGCAAAATAAATATGAAGGATGGAAAAATAAAATAATTATCATACTGGGTTTAGAGCAAGTGACCAATACAAGAATCTTTTTATAACTTCTGTATTGATATGAATAAAGATTTTGATAAAAAAAACACTTTAGCCTTGGATCTCCAAATATCTCCATCCACTATTTCTAGTTTTTTCTCTCCAAAGATAAAGAGTAGAGCTTGCTCTTTCAAGAATGTCAGGATATAGAAAAATTATTTGAAATATAAAATAATATAAACAAGTGATTTTGTTAAACATAAAAAGTTCTCTAAACAAGGATTTTTAAATAAAGTTCGTAACATGCATTTGTGTGAGCTTTTGTAGACGAAACGGGCATTGGACCGGATTTACGTGGGAAAATAGAAAACAGAGAGGGCCAGAGCGGGGTCGGGGGGGGTGACTTCCGTCCGGACGGGACGATCGATTCTTGGCGCACCGCCCTGATTCCGATCCGGCCGCGAGCTGCGGAGACCCACCGATCGAGAGGGCGATGAACATCCTCGTGCGCGCGGGGCTTCCCCTTCCTCCGCCGCGTGAGCTCGATCGCTCACTGTTGCCTCTTCGACCTACCGACGGCAGCCGCGCGCGAGCGAGCCCGCAAAGGAACCCAACCAAAAAGGTTATTATCTTCTAGTACTACCCCCTTTCCATATTGATTCTTTTTTTTTTCTTTGCCACTGAAGGGCTTAATTTCTGTCGTTGTCGATTTTGGTGCTCCTCTGTCCCTCTGATTCTTTTAAGAGCGACGCATAGTATTATCTCAATTAATGGTATGTATGCTTACTAGTGCCTCAAGTGATTTTTGATCCTCACGTGCTCTGGATGACAGGGCTCGTGCTATTTCGATGTGTATTGATTGATTTAGGGCACATATATGCTTTCCTGGGGTTCTATTGTTGGTTTGTAGGTCAATTTGGGACCTCTTGCAATGATCGATTGGAGTCATGGGTTTGGGAGAAAGAGTTTTGATGAAGGCTCCAGTGTGTGGTGCGCTCTTCCAGAAATTCTAATGCCCTGCTTTAGTTTTCTCTGCTGAGGTTTTTGGTACTTAATAAAATATACCAAAAGGTTCTAGGTATAACCCTAATAATAATTATGTTCATGACTATAACGATGCAATTCTAGGTTTGGACTGTCAAAAGTAGAAAACAAACATCAATATTTATGTTCATGACTATAATATAAATAAGAATACTACAGAAATATATTCCTCGATGAATCCAATAATAATTATTAGATGACAAAGAATAGATAAATTTAATACCTTTTTGTAGATTTATTTGGTCAAATTTGAGTAAGATTGACTTAAAGGAAACTATATATTTGCATTTTCCCTGGTATGGAAGGAGTAGTTCTTAAGGTGTAGGATGAATGTGAGTTTATGGTTTTCTGATGACTTCAGTATGTGTGGTTTCCTATTGTCACACATGTGCCATAAATGGTTTTCTTCCACACTTTACCTATCGAGTTTAGCTCTAGGGAATTTGAAGTGAAGTGTGTTTCCCTAGAAGTTGTAATGCACTCATAAGATCTTCCATGTCTCTGTAATATGGAACAACACAAACTTCACGTTGCAAATGCTCAAGTTTTATGAGCTGTTTCATAGAGAAGTATATTTTTCTTACTTATTCGTTCTTATGGTCTTGCCCTGATTTTATTAATTGTTTTCAAACCTTCAACTTCACTAAATGCATGCTTGGCAGCTTGTGAAAGTTTGGTTTTTTAGAAATTTAAAATTAGGATTTATGAGTTTATTTGGTCCTAGGCCTCTATGAGAAATAATGTTCTAGGGTTTGTTACGTCATACATGATCTTTTCCTCTGATTGTTCTATGCTCTAATTGCTTTTAACTAAAGGAATCTCAGTGATTGAGTTATGCTCTTGACCTTTTTTTTTTATATCTGGTTCAAATCTCCAAAATATTTAGAGTTGCCATCTAAAGATGAACTGCAAGCACAGCTTATGTTATCCATGCTATTTTTCGCATCCAAATGATCTCCAAGTTTTTTCAGTTCTCTGTATTTTTGTTTTGGAGCCGTCTCAGTTCCATATATTTGTTTTTAAGCTAACAAGTTACACCTTTTAGGAGCACATTCTATTTAGGAATTTATAAAATCTACATTGCAATCCAAAAGGGGCACTGCTAATAAACTTAATGCATGACAAATCTTGAAGGATATATCCTACTGCTACAACTTTTTTTTAGTATACATTTGGTTTGATAAAGTAAGCAGGGATGGTCTAAGATTCCTTACGAAACAGAAAAAGATGTAGGGATCATATGAAACCGGTAAAACAGGGATAAGATTGTAAAAAACATGTATTAGTTGTTCCAGATTAATGCATAATGAGATGAGGGTAAACTGCATGACACTAGTTATACTAGTTGACTTTTGTATAGCATAATGAATCTGTTGGACCAAGCGCCTAACCACCTCTGTAGAGATTGGCATGGCATGGATACAATTAAGAATTCTGGAGTTTTTTTTTTTTGCCCTTGTTTCTTCAAATTAAGTTTTTGGGTAGTGGCTTATTTCTTCCAGAAACACAAACATGGAGCGGGCTTTAAGAGCTTGCTTTGCCATTTGACCTTTAATATGATACCCGATGAAAAGAACATATCATTTTCCTAACATTGTCTATTTCTGTTAGACAAACAAAGTGTGATGTGTCACCAAATTAAATTTCTGATAAGTTTTTCTGGATTCAAATCAAGTGTTCCTGTTTTCATTGTTGTGTTAGTTAATACATGGGCCATCTTCACCATACTGCTTCCCAACCTAGACCGGGTGAAAATTACTTTAAACTGAAGCTATACATGTTCGTCTTGTTTTATTTACACATGATGTGTTATTTTCGTAACTGGAGCTTAGTTGGATTTCAACATAGTTAATTGGCTTCCAGTACGACCATTTCTTAAATGAGTTATTGAATCACAAACCTACATTACAAATTCAGTGATTGTTCAAACCATTCTTTGTCCCAAAACTTTGTTATCGTTAGATAGTGCCTTAGGACTTAGGAGTCGCAGGTGAACACCAACAGCTAAGGAGGATTTGTGGTCACCTTAGTTGGACAGCCTGTTACCCATGAATGTTGCTGGTTGGGGGAATGTAATCTCTCTATAGTAGAAGTATGGAGTTGTATTTGGCCTCGTACGTTCTTAGTGCTGTGAGTGTGCATGGTTGCTTGTTAAGTCGTTAGAAGCCTTTGTTTGGCCTCGCTCTAAGGCCAGAATGCTTAGTACTCTGAGCATCATTTGCGGTGAGTGGCATCATTTTGAGGAAGCTGGAGGGGTTTACACCCCTACAGTAAATTTATTAAAGAAAAACAAAGGCTCCAGAAACAAAGAGCAGGGAGGAAGCTAGGAAACTAGAGAACTACAAGAGGAGTTACAGAGGAGGGAAGAATTAGGAAACAAAGAAAGAAACAATAGAAAGCAGTGACACCACCGCAAGAGCCCAAGCTAGTGAAGATTTGCAATCCATTGGTTAATTCATGGGGAATATTTCCTCTTTGCTCTTAATAAAAGAAGCAGCTCATCCTTGAAAGACTGCTCTGCCAACTGAATGCTTGGGTTTATCTGACGGAAAATTAGACCATTACTTGCCTTCCAAATAACCCAGCACATGAAGATTATTATTTCCATGAAAAAAGGTATTTGCAACTGATCTTCGAAGCTCTGCAGGTTCTCAAAAGGGTCTAGCCTGTGGTGAACCTGAATGTTGATGATAGCCCAACATTGAACGGCAAAAGGACATTCAAGAAAGAGGTGTGTCAAGGATTCTTCAACATTTGCATTGCAAAGAACACAGTTCTCAAAAGGTGAGGGGCGTCGTTACAAAACTGTTAAATGTCTCTGTACTTCCATTGCTGTTTTGGTATGGAAATTTGGCATTATCCATCATGTATGCCTTAGGAAGTATTGGTGCGTTACGGAGTTCTATTTATCCTGCTCTTTATTTATTGTTCTTTATTCATTGTCGTGTGTCCTATCTAGTTTGTCTTAACCTCTTGTTCTGCCATCAATGGTTCTATTTTCTTCGCGATATTAACAGTTGGTTGCATGGCAACATTTTTTACCAGTTTTTTCTTCAGTTCTGCCAAATGACCAGAGGTGGATCTAGTGCTGACAGTTGCAGTGAACTGACTATATCTTGATGTTGTATCAGTTGCACCAACGTGAAACATAATACTACAAGGTAGAGTGGTGGCTGCAAAGTACCTGAACTACATGCGGTAGAGTGGTGGCTGCACAAGTACCTGAACTACATGTGGGTAACCCTTAGAATCATCAACAGACTACAACAGTTGCAACAAAGTGAAACAAAATACAAGTGGTGGCTGCACAAGTATCTGAACTACATGCGGGTAAGTTTCCTTAGATTCATCAACACACCATATATAAGTTGAGACAATTTATTAGTTATATCAAAAAGTTAACATCCACAAACTGGCATGTCATATAAACTCGCTGTTATTTTATTGATATTTACATGTCAACCAATGTGAGGCCTCAAAAATCCCCCACCTACATGGCTAAAGGCTCCTGTGCCAATCTTGCATCTTTTGCTTGGGCCACTATTATAAACTGGCCTGGGCCCACTGCTCTTATGCTTGTGGAGTAATTTACAAGAGTTACATACATATCTCTTTGGCACCTGATCAAAATCACTAATCCCAGCACACCTAGTGTGCTGCCACACATGGCAAGAGTCACAAGACAGCATCCTCTCACCATCATCATCCTTAGCTCCACAAGAGCAATTGACCGTCCATTTATCCACACCTCTCTCCATCCGGTAAATTCCAACCCTGCGTTCACCACCAGCACATCTGCCTTGGACGCGAACAGTTCCATTTGCTCCAAACAAGAGTTTGAGCTGAGTTGACTCACTTGCAGTTCCACAGTCAAGAAGCTGATTGGCTACAAAAGACTGTAACATCAGATAGATGTCATGGAACGTTCTGGTCACCTCCACCTTTAGATCAGCCACAGTTGCTGTCTGTGGAAGAGTTAGGAGCTCTGGTGGGATGCAAGGTGGATCACCAACCTGGTCTAACAGCTCTACTTGGCACCACATGTGCAACATGGATGGGTTTTGAGGCAAGAACTCCTGTTCCAGGTCATAATGCTTCGTGAATTGTTTGCAGTCCAAAAGTATCATGGCAGACCTCTTGGCTTGCTCATAACAGTTTTCCGGTTTGTATGGATGCATTGTATGTGGGTAGAGTAGAGCATCATGCAAGAACTTTATGTCACGGTGAAGATGGTCTTGAGTTGGCATGGATACATTCGGCAGGATGATGGGTTCATCTGTAAGCCTGCAGTAAAGGATTATTTAGATTTTTTATGTTGAAACGAGAACTAGGATAAATCATCAATGCTAGTAATAAACTAATATAATATAACAGGTATACTAATCACCAACCTGTACTCGAGGGTGTTTGTCTCACTGTTGCATCTGACGGCAACCATCATTCCATCAATTGTTCTGGTACCAAGGGTCTTGAGGCAGTAGTCAACTAGCTGCGGTGAACCAATTGGATGGCACATGGCTGCCTTTAGGGTTCGCATGGCCACCCACCTTGTTTTTTCAACAGCGCGAAGAACTTTTATAGCAATTTCTGTTGCACGTTTTATTTCCTCATCAGACCATGTCTCTTGCATATGGGTATGTGAATGCTCCTTATGCATTGATCCATAGTGCATATTTATACCCTTGCTAGTGGCAAGGCCCAGCACATAGAGGAACAGTTCACGAATTGTGGTGAGAGGGTGCTTTGAAAGAGATTGGTAGAATGAAATGGTATCTTGTAGCTGGTTTCGAGGATATCGGGAGTGGGGGAAGAAGTGTGATAATGGAGTTGAGGAAAGGTTGTCTACAGCTTTTAAGTATTCTTTTGATGTGATTCCAAAGCTCCCTTTGTTGAGTTTGAATCCCCATTGGCCATACCAAGAATAACCAGTGGTGATGGCATGTAAGATCCGGTAATCAGTTCCATACTTCTTAGAGACATCCATCAGCGAGACCTTTCTGCAATTAAGCTTTACATGTCAGTTGTGTAGTTCCTAGAGATTATTCTGCACTTAACTAGAAAAGTGAAATCCAGTACAGGTAAAATTGACTTTACAAATTACAATTTGCATTGTAAATAGCTTTGTGTTCTAGTCAGATGTGCAGCATGTTGCAAACTAGGTTCTGTTCTGTTCCCATAGTTCAGTGGAACTACTAAAGTGGTCATCTTGAAAATGTATCCAAGATTATTTTCTAGTGTCCACAACTCTTATTATTTATATCTTAACAACAGCACTTTCCTGATGTTCTTATACCTTTCAAAGTAAGATGTGCTGGGTTGTATTATACTTTTTTTTGTTCAGTTCAGTTAAATGCCACACAGCCAAGAATCATTTTTTTATGTCATAGTTCGATTTCTGGTTATGTCAAGCACAAAGTCCAACCAATGTATGCCACAATATTTTGGTCAACATTTGTGTTGCTTATGTCAAGAACATAGCACACTAGACGATCTTCTTTTTCTGCCACTGTCCATCCATTTCATCATAGCTTGAAAATAATTGGAGAAGCAAAATGAAATTTGTTTCATGTTATGTGAGTCCATGTTTTTTTTCACAACATATTACATATGTGAGTCCATGTTAATACTAGTGTAACGAAATGGTCGGGCGGAAAAGAAATCATTAGACTTTACCTGACTCTAAGATATTTGCAGAGCCGATCCCAGAAACCCATCAGTTGAATCCCCGTCAGAAGACTAGAGCCACCCTCTCTGCCATTTATCCGGACAAGGTGACCAAACCCATTATCATGTACAATGCCATGCAGCAAGTGACGTGGATTATCCAGCTGCCTATAGTCCCAATCTTCCGGATCATCATAGGAGATCCCATTTTTGCATGACGGGCACCTGATTATTAATGATGAAGATGATCAGTTCTTGTAGGGGCTTGCGTTGCTGGATACATGTGTCTCGAGTTGCTTGAATCAAACAATTGCTTGTTGCAGTACTATCTTTTTCACTATTTGGGTTATTATTGTTGAGGGGTTTGATTTTGTATTACACTACAGTAACAATTGATGATTTTACAGGATAGGTTAGCTTACCGTGTTTCAAACAACTGGGCCATAAACCCACAATGCTTGCAGGTTTTGTAGTCTTGCACGTCATATTCATTCCGAATTATGAAATGGTACCTCCTCCCACAAACAGGGTGTCTGCTCCAGCCTATTAAGTTGCAAGACAAAAGGTAATGATATTGAGATTCTCCAGCCATAACAGTCACCATCGCGTTTGATAGAATTTGCTTATTGATTGAAATCTGTAGAAGCAAAAAAAATGTGCACACACGTTCAGGCGAACACACAGAAGCAGGCTGCAGGCAGAGCAATGTGTATGCGGAATTGCGGAGTCAAGGCTACTAAATTTATCTAGTGAAATCAGATGTCCCTACGAAGCAGATTCACAAGAGAACTAAACGCCTACACAGCCAAGAAACAGAGGACGGATCAGCATAAGCAGCTGTCAGCCACGGCGGACGACAGAGTCCGGGACACGGTCACTCACCGGCAACGGTGCAGTGCTCGCAGTAGATCCGCCCGGCCCCGGCCCTAGCCACGTCCTCCTCGACCACCTCCATCCCCACGACCGCCCCGTCCCCGCCCCCTTCCCCGACGCGGAAGGCCACCCGCCACGCGCCGTCGGCGGGCACCGCGGACCGCGCCAGGAACGCGCGCACGCAGTCGCGGAACGCCCCGCGTGGTGGCGGCGGCACCGGCTCGCCGGCGGCCGGGAACGGCCGCAGGTCCAGCGCGCGCGGCCCCGCCGTCACCCGCACGCGCTTCGGCGGCCGCCCGGTGATCACCGCCATGAGCGACGCCGACGGGATCCGGTCGGTCGCTTCCCCTCCCTTGGCGCGGCGCGGGGAGAGCGCGGGTGTGCCGAGTGCGGTGGGGGGAAGGGGTCAGATCCGATCGGGTTTCAAAGGACGGACCCCCGGCGGCCGTTTGAATCCGGAGAGGGGGCGCGGGCGGGAAGGATTTGGGCGGGCGGCGGGCGGGAAATTTTTGGCTGGGAACGGATCTCGCGCGGGAGAGCGGCGGGATTTCGGGCGATTTGGATTTGGATCAGGAGGGGAGAATTGGGGGCGGGGCGTGTGAATTTATATCCGGGAGGGTGGGAGTCGGTTCGTGGCGAGGAATTGACGAGTCTGCCCCTGCGTGACCCGCGTGGGCCCAGAAGTGAGGAGGAGTCGTACGCGTACACGTCAGCGAGTAGTGGAGGGGAGCGGAGGGTGTGAGATGGAAAGCTTTTGGGAAGGTTCTAGGTGGCTTGGGTTAATTTGGGAAAGTCGCAAAATCATGTGGCTGGTTGGGTGGTCGAGGGATATAAAATTAGAAATTGTGTTCGATGGGCCTGGCCTGGGCTCCCATGGGCCGTGAGGCTGGAGGAGTGGAGGGAGGCGGGCCAGGCCTTATCACATGTCACTCTCTTTCTTTTTTTTTCATTTTTTTTGCCGAATGTAACTCTACAGTCCACCCTAGCAAAAAGGAAAAAAAATATGGTGTTGAGGTAAACTCTACGGGTTTTTATAGCTCTTCAAAAACTTGAGTTTTTATAAAAAAAAATGAAGTTGTAGAAAATATTATCCATTATGTTATACATGGTCCTAAAAAAACTTGAGTTTTTATAGCTTAGTTATAGATTTATTTATATTTGGCAAGCATAAACTGAAAGCATACACTCTTATAAAGATAAAGCCCACTAGATGGTTTCTCTCTTTATGCAAGGTGTCCACATCATTTCTCACCAAGTGACCCACTGAGTGTTATATCTCTTCATGCAAGGTGTCCACATCATTCTCCACTAAGTCTATACCATCTCATATTAATTACAAAAAAAATATCCATGTCATCTATATCATCTGTAATACTTTAAATATTTAATCTATTAACATCAATTCATCTATATATGCTATTTGTTTTACCATCTATTCCTCTGTAATATAATCAAATATTTCATTATTTTTCTTCTATTAGCTTAGTGATTGCTTACCAAATCTAATACAATAAAATAACATGTAAGTTAAATTTATATATATGTATACACAATATACTCGATACCAAACAGTAATACTATGTATATAACGATTTATTTTTTAAAAAAATCCCACAACAACGCACGGTGAATCCACCTAGTAAAATTTATAACTAAGTTATACATGATCCAATGAATATGAAATTTTTACTGCAGTTTAAGCATACAATAACTAGCCCACCATAAAAAATTCACCACAATTGAACCATACAAACTATAGCTATAAATTATTTTATTTAATTAAAAAAAGCATAGATCTAAAAGCCACATCAAAAAATTTGTGCTAAATGATATTGTATTATATATTCACTATGTAGATCTACTCATGTGGAGTCCAACAAAATTATTCATTTTATGGTTTTTTTTTTGATTTACTATGGTTTTTTAAAGATTTAGCCGAAATAAATAAAAAAATCACCTTCAAAACTGCTTATAAGAGGGCTAGGGAGGTGCGATGAATGGTTTTAAAAGTTAAGTGAGGTATTTTGCCCAGTTTTATAAAGTTTAGGGAGCAAAAAACAAACTTTTACAAAAGTTGTGGAAGTTAATATGGATTTTTCCTTTTTTTCCTACTATATGAGTAGGTGGATTTGGCCCATTAATGATAGTTAGACTTGTTTTGGCTTTTTCACAAGACGGATAATGAGTTTTTCTTTTGGGCTGATGTAAGATGCTAGCTTTGTCTTGTCGACACGAGTATCTTCCTGTTTTTTTAATTTTACTTAACCTATAAGTTTCATACTAAGCTGCATTAGCCTTAATAGGAAAGGTACATGTATGTTCATAGTATTTTGATTTTTTTTATATCTAATTACTCAATTCATGTCAAATTATAAGATGTTTGACTTTTTTAACATCAAGTTTGACCTCTCGTCTTATTCAAAAGATTTATGCAAAATACTATTTTTTTTATCATGGCTTAGTTTATTAATAAAAGTTCTTTAAGAATGAGTTAAATTTGACTATATTTCCACAAATTCTTTGAATATAAGAAGAGTGGTCTAACTTTGGGTCAAAAAAGTCAAACATTTTATAATTTAGGATGAATGGAGTAACAAACATGCTAGTGCATTAGACTAGGAAAATCATGAAAAATAAACTTTCAAACGTTCATGAGAAACAAGAATGAGAATGCTATGTTTCATCCTCCTATAAAATTTTTAAACTATATATAATTTATTCTATGATGACCATAACATTCTGTAATATACTGTTGACAATAACAGGATAATCTGATTAAAGGCATGATTGGCGGAGATTCACTACTAAAAAAATGAATAGATTCACCATGGATTCAGATCCATATATCGAGGATCTAGGCCTTGTTTAGTTCACCCCGAAAACCAAAAAGTTTTCAAGATTTTCTGTCACATCGAATCTTTCGGCACATGCATGAAGTATTAAATATAGACGAAAATAAAAACTAATTACACAGTTTATCTGTAAATCGCAAGACGAATCTTTTGATCCTAGTTAGTCAATAATTAGACAATGTTTGCCACAAACAAACAAAAATACTACAGTAGCGAAATCCAAAATCTTTTCGCATCTAAACAAGGCCCTACTACGAAAGTGTTTGACAAATTTAGCAGCTACGGATCATTTTGTTAGAATGGCCAGAATTGCCCTTGTGGGCTCTAGTAATCTCTCTATCTTACTAGCAACTTGGGCGCACGTGTTAGCTCTTCTTCCTTCATTCTCTTCCTATATATCGAGCACAGCACATCTGGATCTACCATGGCGGAGGATGAAGGCGCGGGCTTCCTTGTTGGGTGCGGCCACGGAGGACAGACGCGGAGCACATGGGGCTGACGCGTGCAGGCCACGGGGCGTGGCCTCGCCGGAGCTCGCGGGCAGACGTGGCCGAGGAGCGGCATGACTCGCGTGGCCAGGCTCTCCGGCGGCCGGGCCAGTGTGAGGCCAAAGCGTCGAGGCCAGATCCACGAGTTTGCCATGTCGAGGCCGATGTCGGGCAGTGCTCGCAGCCAGAGTTCATCAGGGCAGGGCCGAACGTCGTGACCTCGTGTGGCAACCCTCAGCATCGGTGCTCGCGACAAACGACGAAGGAATGGCGTGCGGCGGAGGTCCCATTTGGGCGGCTTGAGTTGGCAACGAGAAAAGGAAGAAAAGATTTACAATGAACCATTTTTTTTATCTAACCAAGGGTAGCGGTGGGTAATTTCTCTTAACTCTACCTGATTTGAGTTGGTGGAGCACTTCCTAAGTAGCTTCACTATTTTGGTAGCCTCTAGATCCACCAATTTAGTAGACCTGTATTTTGATGGATCTGGATTGTTTCATTAAATTTTAGAGCTGAAACTGAATTCCTGGGAAACAGGCCCTAAGTCTGTATCATCGAATTAAAATACGAACCTTGAAAGATTTTTATTTGCGTCCTTTGCAAAGTACAAAAATATTTGATCCCATTGTAAAACTTGTCAATAATACGACAATGTAGTGCTAAATTTCAGATTTTCCCCTCCCTTTTATGGACATCCATAAATTTTAACTAGTCTAAGTGCAGCAAGAATATCAACACATTCATCATGTGTCATATGAATCTATGGGAAAGTTGATCAATTTTTACCTCATATGAAGATGTAGCAGGAAAAGGATCAAAATTGACATCTTTAACATTAATTCTTAAAACTCCCAGTTGATCCACCTTAAAGCATGCTAATACTCTTGATCCGCAACATCTTAGACATTTGCCCTCTCCTCTGGAATCTTGCGGATCTCCTCAGGACAATGTTCGCCTAAACATGTCTAAATGGTCATCTAGGGTTCATGTACAGTTTACGCCCTAGTAGTTTAATTAAACACTAGATGCATCTAAATGGGCAAACTGGTAAAAAAAAGGGCTCAAGCATGGCATTTTATGGCTCAAGCACGGCTAAACGGGCGCAAATGCCAAAAGATATGTTTAAACAATTGTTTAGGCAATAAACCATGAAAGTTTAGGTGCTAGAAGAACTTTTTGAGCCGGTGAAATTGGGTTTGCACATGTGGAAGGGAAACTTTGGTGCTATTTAAATGATGTCTCTATTATTATATATATGACTATATGTGTAATTTTTTATTGTCTCTGTCAATGTCAAATTATGCAACTATGTTCATGCCTCAAATTGCACTTAAAAAATATATAAAAGTTATAATTTTATTTGTTTATTTACTACTCCCTTAGTCCAAGAAAAAAATGAATTATGAGATCCATGCCAGTCAAAGTAACTTAAGTTTGCTCACAAAAAAAAGTAACTTAAGATTGACCAAGTTTATAAATAATATTAGCATTTATTTTCTCCAAACAAAATTTGTTATAAAAATATATTCTATAACTAATCTAATGGTAATTATTTTATATTATGAACAATAATAGTTTTTTATATAAATTTAGTCAAAGTTTAAACTGTTTGGCTCCTTGAAAAACGAGAATTACATTTTTTTTCTAGATGGAGGGAATAGTACAATGTAAACCGTTTAAGGCCTTGTTTAGTTTCCACCCAAAATTTTTTTATCCCATCCCATTGAATATTTGGATACATGCATGGAGCATTAAATATAGATAAAAAATAATTAATTATACAGTTTGCATGTATTTTATGAGACAAATCTTTTGAGTCTAGTTAATCTATAATTGAACACTAATTGCTATAGTTACAAATGTGCTACAGTATCCTAAAACTTTTCTTTTCCTGAGGTAAACAAGGTCTAAACCTTTTAGCGTCTAAACCGTTTAGCCGGTCGTCTAAACCGTCTAAACACTAAACATGAGGGTGGCTGACTATTTAGTGTTTAGTGTCTTGGATAATTCAGGAAGTTGATTAGCCGAAGGCTTGTTGACGTTCTTAAGATTGTTTGCATCCACTAGTAGATTTATTTGCTTTCATTTGAATTTGAATAACCAAAAAGTGTGTTGATACTAAATCTGGTTACACACTAGCGAGGACTTGATCGTCTGGGTCACATATGGCGAGGCTGACCAGCGCAAGGCCACCTAGAACCGTAGCAATATTTGTAGAGAGATGTCCTAGATGTTGTAAATAAAAGCAATTTAGCGATGTATAAATTAATTCCGATAACTAGAAAAAGACCAACAACATATATCATAGATGTATGAATTAAGACTAGCACTACGATCTGAGACAAAGCCGCGACATCTAGTGCTAGCAACAGAAAGGATGTGATAACGAACACACTACTACAAAAAAAATTAACAGAGGCAGGCGTTTCGAATTTTAAAAGACGGGCGAACAAAACGTCTCCATTTAAAGGTCCTTATAAACCAAGCATTAACTGAGGCGGTTTCCATACCCGCCTTGGTTAATAAAAAAAAGAAAAATCCATGCACAGGCCCGCCGAGCCCATCCACACGCCGCCGCCTACGCCGTCACTAGATGCGGTCACGCCCGGCCTTCATCCGTTGTTGGAGGGCCGCCACTACCAGATCCACGACCGGGAAGGTGGATCCGCACGACCGGAGCTGGATCCACCGCCGGGAAGGTGGATCCGCGCGGTGGGAGCTAGATCCGTGCCATTACAGGTCGCACCATCGTCGTCGCGAGCTCGACCCACTGTGCCGCCGCCGGGAGGGGAGATGAGGCTGGGCCACCATGATCTCTACCCACCGTGCCGCCCACTGTGCCGTGACACCCACGAGGCCAAGACTCCTCACGTCCGCACCGCCGTGCCACGCCTCCGCACCACCGGTTGGTCGCCTTCGCTTTGCGCCTGTTGTAGTGAGGGAGAAAGGGAGAAGAATGAGAGAGGGAGGGAGAGGAGGGGAGGTAGGCTGGAGTCAATTTCTGAGTGAGAGAGGGAATGCAGTGGGTGCGGCTAGTGAGGGAGTGGGAGAGAGTGAGTGTTAGGGTTTGGCATATATATTCTGCAAAGAGTTATCGGGCCTTGCCTAGATCCATTAGGCCTCAGGAATATTAACCGAGCCAGGCCTTATAACCTGCTCGCCTCGTTTAATAGGCCTATTTCTATAGGCGGGCTCTTTTATAAATAACCGCTTCCGTAAATATATTTTGCGAGGTTAATAAAAAGTGACCACCTCAATTAATGCTAGGCATTAACCGAGATGATTTATATTCCTGCCCGCCTCAGAGAGTGTTTTGAAAAGGTCATGGTAAATATTTTTTGTAGTAGTCACAACAAAGAGAAGATAGACATCCCATTATTGTCGGCACGGAGGAAGAAGGAGACCGTCGATAGGGATCGGCGAACACCGGGCGTAGAGGGAAGAAGACGTCCAGCGAGTAGTCGCGACGACGCTTCCCAAAAACCTGATACGCCACTACTCTGTGCAGGGATGCGAGGAGACGTAGGCTTCAGAGCCTGCTCTCCTGACACCGACGGCACATCGACGATGGGATGGGGAAGACGGTGGCAGCGCAACAATGTGGCGAGAAAGAGATGAATCTTTTGGTATTAAGGACGATGTCTCGCCCCATATTTATACACACGTCGCAGCGCAGCTTAGGAAAGCAATTAGCCGATCAATCACAATATTATGGCAATTAGTGTTGGGAATATGCCCTAGAGGTAATCATAGAGATGATGATATTACGATTGTATCCATGACATATATTATGAGTTCAGTGAATATCCATTATAGACAAACTTGTATTGATTAACAATTATG
>Ga0182004_10000123_pt1 | contig 34256 bp, 31 predicted proteins | sample Sormic07211540_1_FD_120479 | JGI IMG/M metagenome (GOLD analysis project Ga0182004, IMG submission 120479) | Endophyte microbial communities from Sorghum bicolor roots, Mead, Nebraska, USA - 072115-40_1 MetaG | ecosystem: Host-associated > Plants > Roots > Unclassified | place: USA: Nebraska...
CTTGCAATGACCCTTCAGCGGTTTGCATTTACTGTTTCGCCATCTTATGCTCATGCACCGATGCAGATGTTAACCCTCCAACCCCAGTTCGGTGCTCAAGTTCTTGTCCGGAAGATATGAGCTTTCTACGTGATAACTAATAAGGTCATAAGCAGGCTTCTATATCTTTGTGAGTAGTCTGAAGAAGCCACGAGGCCTATACTTTTTCCAATCCTGTTTATGAAAGACTTGTATATAGACTTGTTCTCTACAGTAATCCGCCACTTGGGCCAAAGTGACATGTATTGTTCAAAAGCCACATCTAAGAACCTGCATGAATCTACCACAAATACGATTTGTAAATGTAAGCCCCGTCTTTATCTTTTTGGAAGAGGAATTGTGTGCTTGGGTTTGTAACTGGCATCTGTATCTGCTCGTCTGTTGTAAGGTTTCTGATTGTCATTTTTGTTTGTTATTGTAGAATATCAAATCAAACCAAATCCCAATGCCGTTAATTATTGCCTTCTTGGCCAAATTTCTTCAGAGAACATTGGCCACTTACAAGTTGCATAATATCCAATGAGATTTCTAGAACAAACCTAAGTTTTCCTTTTCGTGAACCTGGCATACTTTAATTTCTGTCAATTTTTTTAGAGTAAGGTAAACCCTCCCCTCAATTTAGAAGGCGAGGCAAGGAAGGGGAGTATTTACAGATGAGATTCACATTCGAGCACAAAATCGAGTGAGAAGCGGTGGGGATTTTTTAGCTTAGCATGTTTTGCTTCCTGTCTGTCTGTCTGTCTCTGACGGCTTGTTTCGGAACAGGAACAGTTCGCGGTGCCACCGCTTCTGGCCTCCCTTTTGTCCTTCACAAAAACATCAGGCAAAGGGAGGCATTCTGAAGCCGGCGCCGCCCGGGCCGCACGGGAGCTGCAAACCGAGAAGAAATCGATGGAAAGAGACACCCACGCATCTGAACCTTGCGTGCGCACGTGTTGCTGGGCTCATGGGCAGCCATGGCGCCGTCCATTGCTCTTCTTTTTTTTTTTACAATTGTGCCTGGCCTTATTACGCGTCAATGGAGCCCCAGCAGCCGCCGAAGCTCCCGCGTGGCGGCGTCGTCCACGCCTGGCACCGTCGCGTCGTCGTCGGCGACCGTCCTAGAGGAGAACCACCGTGGCAGCGGCAGCGCGCGCGGCGACGGCGACATGGCGCCGAACGCCGGCCCCGCGTACGCGTCCGCCGCCGCCACCTTGGTCCGTGCGACGACCTGCCTCGGCACCGTCACTGCCGCCGAGGGGCTCCGCTTGTCGCCACGCGCGCCACGGCCCTGGTACTGGCCCTGGCGCGCCGCCGCCGTCCTCCTCCCGGCGGCAGGGCGCAGCGGCCGCGGCCGCCTAGAGCGGGCGAGGCAATCGTGCGGGCGGAGCACCTCTGTTCCCATGGCGCTAGCTGATGCGTGCGTGTGTGGAGGAGGAGGAGGGGAGGCGCTGCGGCGAGGGAAGCGAGGGAGGCTTCCTCCTCCACCCCCTCTCCCGGCGCCGGTCGTGCCTAAACGGTTGCTTCTACGTGCTCGGCCCCCGTGCGTTCCTCCGTCGCTTTAAAGGCCTCTCTCTCGCCGTTGCCGGGGGTGGCGGGTGCCTTTGCTGGCTGGCGCACCGCGGAATGGAACGGACGAAGGCGCGGCGGGGACGCAGGGGCTGGCGCCGGGAAGCGCGCATGCGCACGCGCACCACTTCTTTTTGGGCAGTTCTTCCCCCCGCGGCAGGCGGCCACGGTCCCAGGCCGGTAAGCGGGCTGGGCCTCTTCGCCCACGCCGATTTGGTGGACCAGTCTGTTTCGTTTGCGTCATGAGGCCGTGCGGAATGTACCGATCCTGGTACGGACGCGAGCCCAGCTGTCTGGCTAGTTTCGTATCATCGAATCGAATCATCCTGTCATGAAATGAAACCGTTCTGTGTAGTAGCACTTGGACGTGCCTACGGACATGGACCAGGTGGTTCTGCGAGAAAAAGCTCCGGACGAGTCCATGCCATGCTGTACGGCTTGGATCTCCAAGCAACACACGTTGATGACACCGGCGGCCCAATAGTTAGGCCGGGCTATAAAAGGAAAAGTTCTTTTCACCCCTCGACTTTAGCTGTCGTCTAAGGCTTCGTAAAAATTTTCAAGATTCTTCGTCACATCAAATCTTGATCGCATGCATGAAGCATTAAATATAAACAAAAATAAAAACTAATTGTACAGTTTACCTGTAATTTATGAGATGAATCTTTTGAGCCTAGTTACTCCGTGATTGGATAATGTTTGTCAAATAAAAACGAAAGTGCTACAGTAGCCAAAACCCAAAACTTTTGTGAACTAAACAAGGCCTAATTTACCTTCTTTCATTTACAAAAACCGATTTTTTTTATCCTCCCTCAAATTTTCAAAGCCGTTTGTTTTTTTTAAACCTAGACAGTTTGAGATCAGTATGAAAACTAAAAAGAAAAGGATAAAAGAATCCCTTAGCTTTTAAATATTATGCATGCAAAACATGCCCGTGTGTTGTAACAATTTATTTATTTTATATTTTTTTTATAAAAATGTTAAATCAAAATTTATTTATTTTATGATGATCATGATATTGATGTTGGTAAAAATATAACAACATCCTATTAAACTTATATTGAATTAAATAACAACCTTCATAGATGTTTTCTTTTCCATTGCAAAATGCTGAAATATTTAGATATAAATATATCATAACTTTAATTTTCATACTATCCATGTGTTGCCTCAACTAAAATATTGAGTTTCGTGACTCTTTTAGGACCCTTAGATATATGTAATTATAATATGATTAAATATAGCAAGGAGTTGGTTTCCAACTTATTACGAATTGGTCTATCCACTGATGATTATGTCGGGAGAGACATCTCTAGATTTTCCACATTGTAGTCCTCTCAAAGCACTAAGTATTTAGACAGAAATATATCTTAAATTTAATTTTCATACTATCCATGTGTTACCACAATGGAATATTAAGCTTCATCACTTTTTTGATGACCCATAATTTAATTCTAATTCTACTCGTCGATGATGACTACAGAAAACATCTCTAATTTTCACATTGTAATCCTTCTAGGGGTTTGCAACATTTATTTAGACTAGATTAGACAACAAACTGTTTAAGATTTTAATTCATAGTTTGATTTGTTGAACCACTAGTTGATCTATATTTTAATAAAAAATGAGTTTTGTTTTTAATTCAAACTATAATATATTTTTATGGAAGGATCAATGATTCAGAAGACAATACTATTGTATTTATTATTTGTTATTTACATTTATGAGAAATAAAAAAAACAGAATTGAGTTCAAGAAGGAAAAGCGGAATAAGAAAAAGAAAACACCAGATAGGAAACTGAGTGGTGCCGGAATGGAGAAACAACGAAAAGAAAAAAAAAACTAAAAAACAACGTAAAGAAGACAAAATACCCTACTAAAAGACGGAGTCGGAATGGAGAAACAACAAAAAGAAGAAGAAAAACACAGAACTAAAAAACAACGGAAACAAGACAAAATACCAGACTAAAAGGCCAAGCTGCAAGCAGAGTCCGAAGGAGAGCCAAGCAGAAAACAAGAGGCTGAAAATCACGGACACAGAGCAGCCGGGAAAAAACAGTAAAAGGTGGACAATAAAAATATGAGAAGCAGAAAAAAAGAGGAAGAAATTTTAGCTCCTTAATATTAGGTACATATATGTGTGTGTTTGTCCGGCTACTCGATTTTGAGAATAGAATTGGTATGGTTGGTTGTTGGAGCGTTGACAGAATCGAAATATGGAAACGATGAGCAAGACATCACTCATTGAAGATTACAAGTAACTGTAGCACTTTCGTTTATTTATGGTAATTATTGGCCAATTATGGACTAACTAGGCTCAAAAGATTCGTCTCGTAAATTTCGACCAAACTGTGTAATTATTTTTTATTTTTGTCTATATTTAATACTCCATGCGTGCGTCTAAAGATTCGATGTGACTAGAAATCTTAAAAAAGTTTAAGTTTTGAGTGGAAGTAAACAAGGCCTTGGCAAAACTGCTAAGCTATTACTCCCTCCATCTCAAATTTTTATAAGACATTTAGTCAAAGCATCTCAGTTTAACCAAAATTTGAAATGAGGGAGTACTATTTATAAAATTTCAATATGCATCATTTCATATTTACAGGTTTACTAGCAACTTTGTAACGGAACATATCATCGCTAAACGCGAGTTATTCTAACTTTTATGACTCAATACATCTTTGAATCAGACTCCGTATCACGCTATAGGGACGAACTAATTGCTAAGATTCTAAAGTACTGTTTCTACAATCATTTACTATTTATATATCTACATTAATTAAAACTAAAAGAATAGCGAAACGTTTCCGCTCTTATCAGAGTTTTTGTTTTGGAACAAAAGAAAAGAAAAAAAAGCTCTGTATCCACGAATCCACATGCGTCCAATACTGATAGACGTACCGGCATCCATGCTGCGTAAACTGTAGCCACTCGCGCGGCAGAGCCCAGGAGGCCCCGGCCGGAGCTCTGGATGAGGGTGTGTTTGCCGAAATTGCCTGGAGCCAGGAGCCTCGTCGTCCGGAGCCACAGGGCCGCGAGACGACGGGATAAGGTGAGCCCAGCCGCTGCTGCGATGGGGGCGCGTGTGAACCCCGTAGCTCGACGCTGACGGTATAAGACTAAAGGCAACTAAAGGCATTCCTCGCTCAACTTTCCGCAGACCCTCACTCTGCCCCTTCGCGCGCGCGCACGCACGCAAGCACGCTCCCCTGCCCTGCCCTGCCACACAGCAGGCACGCTCGCTCGGGTCGATCGATCGATCGAGCTCTCCCGTTAGCGCGCGGAAGGATGGCGGCGTCGGTTTCCGGGGCCACCATCTGCCTTCAGAAGCCTGGCTCCAAAAGCAGGAGGGCCAGGGATGCGACCTCCTCCTTCGCGCGCCGATCGGTCGCGGCGCCGAGGTCCCCGCACGCCGCCAAGGCGAGCGTCATCCGCTCCGACGCCGGCGCGGGACGGGGCCAGCATTGCGCGCCGCTCAGGGCCGTCGTTGACGCCGCGCCGATTGCCACGAAAAAGGTATATACCTTGCAGCTCTTGTATCACAAACTGATGGAATTTGCGAGGCAGCCATGCTTATTGGCCCGAGCTAGCATTTTATTGGCCGGATACATGTTAATTGCCATGACGTGCATGGCCGCATGGGTACGCGTATATATATATATATAGGGATAAAATTAAACGCACAGGAACACAGGTAAATATATACGGACGAAAAGTCTGAAAATTAAATTAAAACCGCATAATTTAATATTTTCACGTATGCACGCTAAAGTCACAATAATATACACATAGAAACCGGTCTAATATTCACTTGCATGCATGCCATGTGTGTTAATATATTAATATGCATATTTGGTGGCTAATATATTAATATTAACCTAACATAAGGACATGTGATTGTTACGTATATGACACATAGATTGAAAACGGGATAGACACAAGTCCATCCCGTATCAGGATCTCCCAAAGCAAAAACGAACAGAAAACCAGCCTATCCTAATTATACACATTCGAAAACAGATTTTTGCAAATATAGAAACGGGACAGAATTTTTGCGTCCCATTTTCATCCGTCTAGGTATTCCGTCCCGTTTTCTTACGTCTAGGTACGCATGCGCGCACCATCACACATCCCCGGCATCGAGCGCGAGCTCATGTCTTCCCACCAAGGCCAAGGTGATGTCCTCGTAAGCATGGAAATGAACAAGTACTGCTTATTTCCGAGCTCACTAGCATATTATGGACAATTCCAACCTGGTGAGCAAGCTGGTCTCCAGGACTAACGCTGCCCACCAAGGTTTGATGTTTCCATTTTGTTTTGCTTGGGCCGGTTTGGGGACCGTTCCGTTGCGTTACAGCATCTTTAGTCCTTATGAGCACCTTTGGTTCAATTTAAACACAATTATTAGATGGAGCCCGGCCAACTTAACATAGTAAGGCCCGGTTTGGTTCCTAGTAGATGTTAGCTATCTAATAATTATCTCTTTTAGATCCAAACATTTATAGATAGTAGACTAGCTAACTATTAGCCAAACCTTTAGATAACAACTATCTTATTAGCTAGACCAAATCAGATAATAGTAGCTAATAGGTGGATCAACAACCCAATCTTATAAATTAGCTGAGTATCCAAACACTTCTCTTAGATAATAGGTAGCTAGCTAGGCTAGCTAATATTACTAGCTATGTGCTATTAACTAGGACCTAAGATACTCTCCTCAACTGGAAAAAAAGGGAGGCCAGTGAGGGCCTTTGAACATTGTTCGGTTAATGTGAAACAATGTTCACAACTGATCCTAACATTGTCCACTATTTAGAACTTTTTATGCTAGTAGATTGTAAGAACTCCCAAACATATTGTTAGATTTTTTTTGTCCAAAAAACATTCAATTTTTCATCATAATAAGTTCTTCTTTTTTACTCCAAACGTGGGTCTAACTAGATTTGAGGATATTGGGCTTGGGTCACAATTGGTCTGGCCCAAAAAGACCCATAAGGTAGGCCTGTTCAAGTTGTTGGAGGTGTTTGGGTTAGGAAAACAGGCATGAGCCCAAATAAATAGCATGAGTGCACAATTATTTTTTATTTCTCGTAGTGTAATGTAGGCCGATGGCTTGAGCCCAACCCAAAGCCTGGTTCAAATAGAGGGCCCAATCATGTCAAATGCGAAGTGAAATTTCTTTCTCAACTCAAGAGCATCTCCAATAATTGTAAAAAGTCATTAATAAACTAATGAGTTTTCTAAGTTACTAAAAAAGTTAAAAACATATATCCCTCCTTTGCACCACGAGTTCTAGACTATTTCCAAATACCACTTTTAAACTATTTTTCCTTCCTCTTCAAAATTCTAGAAAAAAAACATGTGACAACAGGGTTTAAACTCTAGTGTGTAACGTCCCACTAGACTATCCTACCACCAGACCAGTGGCCCTTTCACTTTGAAACCTTTATTACAACAAGACAAACTGCCGCACGACTATCAATATAGAGTGATGCCGTCTATTTTGTGGCGATACTAATTACCTCAGGTAAGATTAATTTAAGAATTAGATAAACTGCTGGGCAGTACGTTTGCCCCTATACTGCAGAGAGAGAGAGAGAGAGAGAGAGAGTCCATGCCCATGGTTTTCGCCAAAACCAGGCGAGCACAATGCTATCATGCTACAACCACGGCAAAGAATTTTTCCATGGCTCAGTTGTCAGTACATCCGCACATACATCAAGAATGTGAACGGAATCGAGTATGGAATCCACCACGGAATGGATAGTAGACAGGGGCGCCATCAGATCAGATGCACCTTGGCAACCTAGCCATTTGATTATCACGGTAGGATCGCTCGGCCATCCGGCAAGTGGCCTCGCTCGCTCTCTTTGTGATGACGCAGAGCTAAAAAACAAGAACCGGAGGTGTACCTTTTCTTTTGCCCTATCTATGCGGCTAAATCCAAGAAATCACGGGGACTTTTGTTGGTTCAGCAAGGTTCGCTTCACTTGGCACAATCAACTGGACTAGGGACGTGTTATACGGCGCAATTTTCTTTGCCCATTCGTGCCAATGAGACAATGGCATCTCTTCACTTCCCCCACAAATTCTACCGACAATAATCAGGGGCGAACTCTGGCTTCAAATAGAAGCAGCCATTTAATTACTAGCAACAGTGGTGGCAGGCAGACATGCTGATGAGAGGTAGTACTCCTGCTTGTGGCCATTGTTTGTCTTGTCTCAGTTTTGTCCAGTGTTTGTGTCCCAGGACTTGCAAGTTTCAACTTCACTAATGTGTTTGCGATGTGAGGTCAGATATGGATCCTAAGGTCATGCCCTCATAGGACCCATATATATGGCCATAGGAGCAAGATCCAAGAGCAGTTGTATGACTTTATATCCTTCCCAATTCTTTTTTTTAGAGCACGCCAATCCTTCCCAATTCTTATGAATAGGGATTTTGATTAACAAAAATCTTCCTATGCCTTTTTAGATTTTCAAATATAAACATCCTCTATTTTGGATTTCTCACTTGCCAAAGATGAAAAAGGAGCGGGGATATAACTGTACGTGGGATGTAATGGCACTGCCTCGGTGTGGCAATGCAAATAATCCACTAACCCTAAGACAGCGGATAATGTTTTAAAATACATTTTTGTCAAACCGGGAAGCTCACTCTAATTTGAGTTGCCCCATTTTATTTGGTTACAACATGGAACACGTTGTGCATATAGGTTTTTTTTTTTGGTCCCTCTACGTAAGATTACCTAGCTAAAAATCTAGTTTTTGAAAATTTTCAACGGACGCACTCCGTTTTTCCGTTGTCATACGTAGCTAGCTAGCGGTCCACCTCATTCACTGATACGAAGCTCCCAACGGCGTACTCCTTTTGCCCAACTGAAACGACGGCGTCATCAGTCGTCACGTCCACTCCACCATGTGTTGGCCCTCCGTCCCTGTTTGGTGTTTATACATACAGTAGAAGAATTTGGTTAAAAATTGCAAGTGACAGCCCAAAAGTCTATATAACCATTATTTACCGTACCGTGCGACGCACACATGGATGGTATACTGTAGTAGTTTACCAAAGCCACGCAGCAGAGAGCGGCTCGCAGCGGCACTCGATTCGTGCGGGCGCGGGGCGCGTGCAATGCAAATTAAACGACGGCCATCCGTGCGCTCTCCGTCTCCTTGTGGCTTTTGTGCAGTGCAGTCGCCCCACATGGACGCACGGTGGCTCTGCTTCTCGCCCGAACGCCGCCGTGACGGGAGGCGGAGACAGACGTACGGACGGCCGCGCGCCGCCCGCCGGTGCTGCTCTCTCTCCCCTTGCCCGCCGGGGGCGCCTTCTTCGGTCGCCCTGAGCGCGTAGCGTGTCACCAACAACCAAGCAGTTACTATGGACTCACGCTTCCAAAAGAACCGTTTTTTTTTTCTCATCTACTATTGCTGCTGTCCAGCTACTCGTATAACTCAAGTGACATCACAGTAGTCAAGAAACGATCGGATTGCACGTAAGCTCCTGATGCGAGAAGACGACAATTTAAATAAAAAGGGGGAAATCAAATATAATCCTTGCCGAGATCAGGGCCGGGTCGTGTAGTGTACCTGCGCTGCGATCCCATCATCGTCTAACGCGGACGCAACGACGAGACCCATCCTGACACGACCAACAACGCTATCCGCTTCGCTTGCTTTGCGCACCCATGCGTGGCCATGGCCTGCCGGCGTGTGATTGACAGACAGGGTATTTTGTTCGATAAAAAAGAATAATATGCCCGTTCACACCTTGAGCTAGCTACCTGCTGGTGGCAATTTTTCGTAGCTTGGCTTGCGAAAATTCCACATGTTCATCCCAGCAATGCAAATGTCTGGCCACTAGTCCATCTCTGGAACACACAATATACACAAAATGCGAGTAGCAGAGAGAGAGAGAGAGAGAGAGCTCCGTCCAGTGTCGATCACAACAAATTAAAGCTAGTAAATAAAAGCCTAACAACACTGAAGCAAGCAAGCAGGCAAACGTTCGTCAGCGCGTCGTCCTTGCGAAACAGAAAGCGCGCTAGCTAGCTGCTGCACCGTACGTGTCTACCGCGTCATGTTGTTGCATTGGTGGCGCGGTGCGTGCGTGGATGCGTGTTGACACGACAGCGTGAGTCACAGAAGCGGCGCCACTGGACGCTAGCAGCATTGATCAATTCAGTTTTCAGTTTTTTCTTGGCTGGACGATGCATCACGCACGCATGGAACAAGAAAGGGTGACACGGCCGGCGGTGCCGGTGGTGGTTCTTGCATGCATTGGACTAAGGCTATGACGAGCGCAGGCGTTGGGTAGTAGGAGTACAAGTGTAGTTGGGTTGGCATGCCATTTAGTTACCACTTCCAATTTTTCCAAGCTTTAGTTCATCGTTCTCTCGTACTCCTTACGTCCTTAAGTAACTTTTTTTTTGCTTTTACATCTTATTTGATCACTTATCTTATTCAAAATTTTTATGTAAATTATAAAATAAATAAATCATTATTCAAGTATCTTTAAAATATAATAAGTCATAACAAGATAGATAGTATTTATATAAAAGATAAGGCAGACAATCAAACAAGATATCTAAAAAAAATACTTATTTTAGAATGGAGAGAGTACGAAGCATCAAGTACTTAGTACTCCTAGTTTGGTGTGACTGAGGGTCCTGCGGCAAATTAAAATAGCTTCATGGCATTATATATTATGACAAAATGCTTCAAAGACATTTTGTTGTACAAAAAGAAGAATCCGCCACATCACTAGTTTTCTTACACTCAGTTTCACTCAGAAAAGGTTAATTAAACAGTGTGCGCAGCTAGGGGTTATTTTGGAAAACAAATTAAATCAAAACCACCTGCACGTACGTACGTACATACGAGAGCAAGCAGTGCACACATCAACTAGTTTGTCCTGGATGTAACAGAAAGGGGCGGGCCACTGTAGGTAAGCAAAGGCAGTAGTGGCTATGGTGATGTGGCCGCGGGCGTCCGGATATGTTAGCTGGGAAGGGGCAAGCGTGTGTTCACTTGCTTGACACCGTTTCTAACTTTGCCAACAACAACTACTACTATAGTATACGTGTAAAGCTCATCCAGCCATCTGAACATGTTGATAAAGAAAAAAAGTCATCCTAACACGATGGATTTTTGCTCAACCGATTTTGTGCCAAAATGACTCGTCATTTATTGTTTACAAGGGGCACCCCCTGGGTTTGTGAAAAAAAAGTGTTACGTGCTTGCAAGTTTTGTGCTGCTGCTGCGCACGCTCGCCCTGTCACGTCATCACTCGCAGCCAAGGCTCGGGTGCCGCCGCCGCTGCTATAAATAGAGCCGCGGGGGAGGCCCTGCTTCATTCATCAGTCACACACAGCGGCTGTGTTGTGTATTTTGTCACTGATCAGTGAGTGATCAGCTGCCTCGTGTTTGTTTCGTGTGTGTGCTAATGGCGCCCGCTCAATGTGACCGTTCGCAGAGGGTGTTCTACTTCGGCAAGGGCAAGAGCGAGGGCGACAAGAGCATGAAGGAACTGGTGAGTGAGAAGCTGTTTTCTTTTTTTTTTATGATTAAATTATGTGCTGCATGCTGTTATGTTACATACATACATACATACATATACTGATGGACGGTGGATCATCAATCAGCTGGGTGGCAAGGGCGCGAACCTGGCGGAGATGTCGAGCATCGGGCTGTCGGTGCCGCCGGGGTTCACGGTGTCGACGGAGGCGTGCAAGCAGTACCAGGACGCCGGGTGCATCCTCCCGGCGGGGCTGTGGGCCGAGATCCTGGACGGCCTGCAGTTCGTGGAGGAGTACATGGGCGCCACCCTCGGCGACCCGCAGCGGCCGCTCCTGCTCTCCGTCCGCTCCGGCGCCGCCGTGTCCATGCCAGGCATGATGGACACCGTGCTCAACCTCGGGCTCAACGACGAGGTCGCCGCCGGCCTCGCCGCCAAGAGCGGCGAGCGCTTCGCCTACGACTCCTTCCGCCGCTTCCTCGACATGTTCGGCAACGTCGTGAGTATTTCCTTCCTTCGACCAGCACGTCGATCGTCGGTTCCATTTTCCGTCCGTCCGGCTTGTGGTCACCGCTACTGCTTGTCCCACTAGCCATGGATGCCTAGTTTTGCGCGCAATCTCATCGACGACCCATATCCCATGGTCCATCCTCCATGGCTGCCGTGTGCCGTGGCCTGGCTGCCCTGGCCTGGTGCTTGCTGCCGCCGGACGGATGGGTCCACCAAGGCTGGAGTTTTTGTCTGTTTGCCAGGCGAGGTAGGGCCAGCCGTCGTAGGGCGTGTGCCGTTTCCTTGGGTTAAACGAACGTGGTTGGGGCCTTGGGCCTTGGGGGTTGTTGGATTATTCGGCCCGTCAGGCCAGTCATCATCGTGCCTACTACGATGTGTATCAAATTCATTCACGCTCACGCGTTGGAGACAGCGATTGGACTAAGTGCTCCTCTTGTTTTATTACCACCAATACTATTATACTAGGAGGAGTATTTTCCCAGTTGCAAACTTGAGCTTTGGTCTAAATAAAATTGCTTTAATTTTAATCAATTTTTTTAGAAAAGTATACTAACACACAGATTTTAAGAAGATTTTTTTTTTAAAAAAAAAGATAATTTAATTTAATGTTGTGGATGCAGGTCTATTTTTTTGATGAACTTCATAAAAAAAACTACTTTAACAGTTCCATGACCTGAGGAAGATGTTTTTTGTCACACAAATGCAAGTTTTGATGATGTAAAAAAAAAGAAGCGACTTTTTGAGGAAAAATAAAAGGTGAACATAGTTTCGTCAGATAATAACAAGAATCTTGTAGGCCAATGCGCACAAATGTATGTATATTCCGCGCAGAATTAACCTAGAGGTCGTTGTCAGTGTTGAAGCTCACGCTACCAACTAACTAGATTCATATACGGAATGTAAACTTGGTTTGTCGCTTGTCGGACTCGAGGAAAGAACGATGATGACTCAAATTGCTCTCATCAGATTTTGTTTTTTCCAAATGTAGGAACTGCTGCTTAATTAATCTACGGATCCTTTATATTTATTGTTTATTTCCTGGCCAGGTCATGGACATTCCCCGCTCACTGTTCGAAGAGAAGCTTGAGCACATGAAGGAATCCAAGGGGGTGAAGAATGACACTGACCTCACTGCCGCTGACCTCAAGGAGCTTGTGGGTCAGTACAAGGAAGTCTACCTTACAGCTAAGGGAGAGCCATTCCCCTCAGGTACCATCCTCAGTCACTCAACAGTGTCTGTATGAAACAAATCTCCTGATACTACTGGAGCTGTTTTCCTAATTGTGCACCAAAATCATGTGCTACAACACAACCTTAATAAATTACTGTGCTTGCCTTGCTTGCAGACCCCAAGAAGCAGCTTGAGTTGGCAGTGCGGGCTGTGTTCAACTCGTGGGAGAGCCCCAGGGCAAAGAAGTACAGGAGCATCAACCAGATCACCGGCCTGGTCGGCACTGCCGTGAACGTGCAGTCCATGGTGTTTGGCAACATGGGCAACACTTCTGGTACTGGCGTGCTCTTCACTAGGAACCCTAACACTGGAGAGAAGAAGCTGTATGGCGAGTTCCTGATCAATGCTCAGGTATACTTATGGTGACCTCAGTCAGGCTTCCATCCATTGCTAGCTCCTGTTTGATCCTGAACCTTAATTAGCTTCTGTGTTCTGTTCATACATGACTACTTGACACATGTCCTGGTTGGTAAACGAAACATGCTGTGGACCGGAGTCAAATAATGAATTTGCCATCATACAATTTTGTTTCCTATATATTCAGGGTGAGGATGTGGTTGCTGGAATTAGAACCCCAGAGGATCTTGATGCCATGAAGGACGTCATGCCACAGGCTTATGAAGAGCTAGTTGAGAACTGCAACATACTGGAGAGCCACTACAAAGAGATGCAGGTACGTACATTAGCTTTTCTGCCTTGAGATTCTGCGAGACAATGTAGTACTACTTCCTTTGCTATGAATGAACTCAGGCTGACTTGGTTTTTGATATGTGTGTGATGCAGGATATCGAATTCACTGTTCAGGAGAACAGGCTGTGGATGTTGCAGTGCAGAACAGGAAAACGTACAGGCGCAGGTGCCGTAAAGATTGCTGTGGACATGGTTAGCGAGGGCCTTGTTGAGCGCCGTCAAGCGATTAAGATGGTAGAACCAGGCCACCTGGACCAGCTTCTTCATCCTCAGGTAATCAATCGTACTAACCATGAACGGCTTATCAAATCAACGTGTCCTAGATGTTTGTATATTAATTAAGTAGTTGATATGCATGCATTGATACCTTTTTCCTCTTGTCTTATGGAAAACCAGTTTGAGAACCCAGCGTTATACAAGGATAAAGTTATTGCCACGGGACTGCCAGCCTCACCTGGGGCTGCTGTGGGCCAGATTGTGTTTACTGCTGAGGATGCTGAAGCATGGCATGCCCAGGGGAAAGCTGCTATTTTGGTAAGTAATATCCTTTTCATCCTCTGTAAAAAATAGCTCTTCTGTATTTATTCAGTGATAATTTTTTTCCTTTGGAAATACTCCTATGTAGGTGAGGGCGGAGACCAGCCCTGAGGATGTTGGTGGCATGCACGCAGCTGCTGGGATTCTTACAGAAAGGGGTGGCATGACTTCCCATGCTGCTGTGGTCGCCCGTGGGTGGGGAAAATGCTGTGTCTCGGGATGCTCAGCCATTCGTGTCAATGATGCTGAGAAGGTGAGCTGAGTTCTTGTTTGCAGAAGCCAAAACATGCTGAGAAGTAAAAGCTTGTAATGAGATTGTGATATGGATGCTTACTTTGCTATGTTTATATTTATAGACTGTAGCGATTGGAGACCATGTGCTGAGCGAAGGTGAGTGGCTATCGCTGAATGGATCAACTGGTGAAGTGATCCTTGGAAAGCAGCCGCTTTCCCCACCAGCCCTCAGTGGTGATTTGGGAACTTTCATGTCCTGGGTGGATGATGTTAGAAAGCTCAAGGTATAATCTCAGAAATACTAACCAATATGTACTACTCCATTAGTCAAAACACAGACATAATTTTCTTTCAAGTTCAGACCATGTACTATAATCATTGTCTATTTAGAGATCAGAAATGATTGTTTGTGCATATGTTGTAGGTTCTGGCTAATGCGGATACCCCTGAGGATGCATTGGCTGCACGGAACAATGGGGCACAAGGAATTGGACTATGCCGGACAGAGCACATGGTATCTATTTAGTACTTGGTTATAGTTACACCCAACATATTATGGCTAGGATATATACTTGGACATTTTACACTTTCTTTATTTAACTTCTTTGTTATAGACAAGGAAATAAATAGTTTCATGTTTTTTCTCCTGTACTTTGGCAGTTCTTTGCTTCAGATGAGAGGATTAAGGCTGTAAGGCAGATGATTATGGCTCCCACAGTTGAACTGAGGCAGCAGGCACTAGATCGTCTTTTGCCTTACCAGAGGTCTGACTTTGAGGGCATTTTCCGTGCTATGGATGGTAAGTGAAAATCACAGTGCATTCATTTACAGATTTCGTATTGAACTGGATGCACTAGTTTTACTGAACAAAACAGGAGTAAGCAACCTTCTCTCAATTAAGCAAACATTGACTATGTATTTTCAGAAAATAAATAACTAAATTAGGCTTGAACATAAGTGATAGCTACTCCAGAGTCCAGACTGTATTTTTGAAGTGTGCAGGACTGGTTTGAACTTTTTTTTTTGGTTTGTGTTTCAGGACTTTCGGTGACTATTAGACTTCTGGACCCTCCTCTCCACGAGTTCCTTCCAGAAGGGAATGTTGAGGAAATTGTGCGTGAATTATGTGCTGAAACGGGAGCCAATGAGGAAGAAGCCCTTGAACGAGTTGAAAAGCTTGCAGAAGTAAATCCCATGCTTGGTTTCCGTGGGTGCAGGTTGGTTTTCTGCTATTCTATTTTTCACAGAAAAATCCGTTTCCACCCGTGCCTGATCCATTTGGTTGTATGCTCTCTCTGTTCTTTTATAGCTGCATTTTTATGGAGTATTTAGCAGGTTTTCTTGTGTTAGTGAAATATTGAGAAAGAACAAACTCACTGTACATTTATGTATACCTTGACTAATGTTGGAACTGCCAAAATTTTCAGGCTTGGTATCTCGTACCCTGAATTAACAGAAATGCAAGCCCGTGCCATCTTTGAAGCTGCTATAGCAATGTCCAACCAGGGTGTTGAAGTTTTCCCAGAGATCATGGTTCCTCTTGTTGGAACACCACAGGCATGCATCTTCTTTATTTTCGTATTAATGTATATAGTATCTCTGCAGTTCAAAATGACAAAATCCATTTGATGCCAAAATTGCATAAACAACTAATTTCTGTACACATTTAAGTTTCGCTTGTCTGGTCACTTACACCCAGTTTGTCTTCCACCAAATTCATTTTCTTGAAATACTTTTTCGATATTTTAAGTTTGTTACAGTGACCTGAGTTTCCTTTAGACAACTGACATTTGATATTTCCAGGAATTGGGACATCAAGTGAATGTTATCAAACAAACTGCTGAGAAAGTTTTCGCCAATGCGGGTAAAACTATTGGCTACAAAATTGGAACTATGATTGAAATTCCCAGGGCAGCTCTAGTGGCTGATCAGGTAGGAAACAACTAACTCCCTTATTTCAGAAAATTTAAAGGATGACTATTTAGATTGGCTTTGTAGATTATATTTTATTCCTATGCTAATTTGACATCTTTCATTGTTGTTTTGGTTTCACAACCTGGCAGATAGCAGAGCAGGCTGAGTTCTTCTCTTTTGGAACGAACGACCTCACACAGATGACTTTTGGCTACAGCAGGGATGATGTGGGAAAGTTTATTCCCATTTACCTGGCTCAGGGTATCCTCCAACATGACCCCTTTGAGGTAACTGTTGCAACTCTGTCACCCTCTCATCTGAGGTCATACTTGTATTTTTCTATCATTTGCAGATGTGTATCTCCTGTCGTCTTGCCATTATGCATATCCCCCCTGACTTTCGAATGTCCATAAACTTATCAGGTTCTCGACCAGAGAGGAGTGGGCGAACTGGTTAAGTTTGCTACAGAGAGGGGCCGCCAAACTAGGCCTAACTTGAAGGTTAGTTTCGGGATCTGTGGACATTGTTTCGTTTCCTTAGAAACCATGGTTTGATTGTTTGGTGTTGTATGTAAACAGGTGGGCATTTGTGGAGAACATGGTGGAGAGCCTTCGTCAGTTGCTTTCTTCGCCAAGGTTGGGCTGGATTACGTTTCTTGCTCCCCTTTCAGGTTGGTCAAGTGATAAACTCATGATCCAATCCAACAAGTATATCTCTTTACATCCCGGTTATGTTAACGGCAGCAAAATCTTAACTGGTTTTTATATGAAATACCTTCTGCAGGGTTCCCATTGCTAGGCTAGCTGCAGCTCAGGTGCTTGTCTGAGGGTGCTGAGGGTGCCTCCTCATTCGCAACCGGATGATCGCCTGCTGTTGGCGCATCTGGTGATTAATAATATTGTTACAGAGCCATGATCTGTGAAGATAATTAGTAGCAGGGCTCATAAAAGCTACAATTCCATCCCTTTTTGCAGTTATGTAAAACTTTCAAACTGTTTATGCTCAAAAACTCTGTTCTTCAATGGATCATCAATTATCGATTATATATGTGTCAAGGGCTTCTTCTTTTCTTTTCTGGGTGTGTGTTTATGGTTTTCTTGGTGTGTGAGGTGTGCATGTTGTTGAGGCCATTGCTGCACATACCACCTATTGAGGCCTCCTCAAATTAAGCCTCAAAAAGCTGATACTTTTTAGAACTCTGGACTCTGGTGAATGCAACTGACTGCTGGTTTGCTTCTGAGGCTCTTCGTGTATTCATGCAAGAAGCTAAAGGAATGATCTATAACAGCAGAAACCCCTCTTCCAAAGTGATCGTTCCTAAGCCTTGACGTGTCTTCAGTGTTTTTCTTCCCCAATTGTGAGCCAGTTATAAGTCACACAAATAACCACTTACAGTTCAGTGGTAACGACCCATGATCAGCCAATTATGTGTGACTTACACGTATCTATGAGTACTATGTATGCCATGTTTTGAGCATTTGGCAACTGCAGCTGCCAGTTATAAGTCACAAATAACTGGCCATGTTTTGAGCATTTGGCAATTGGCATACATACTACTCATAGACTCTCCACGTGTACAAGATACTCATTTCGGGTCCCTGAGAACAATGATGACTCGATTCCCACGGAGGAAAATCTTGCTTATGAACCTGTCTTTGTTCACTGGAAGAGCCGCCTTCTTGCCTTTACCGGTCTTTGGCACCTGTAACACAAGTAAAACATAAACACAACAGTTTTCAAGCCAGGGAAACTGTACAAAAGCTAAGAGACCATTCGACATACCTCAGTCCACACATCTCCCTAACGTTCTCGAGAAACATGTTGCAATGCCGATCAAAGGCACTCACGCGACCAAGTTATAGAAGGGTATTGTAGGGCAAATACACCGCACACCCAAAGGGGTGGCCCTTCATTATATAGCTTGAACGGCTTGGGGTACAAGCCTGATCGGCTGGGTACAAGCCTGGTTGGCTTGAGGTACAAATCGTGTACAACACGTATACTATGAGTTAGCTATATATATCTAATATATATCTATGTATAACTTTAATACCCGTCCTTAGTCATAGCGGGAAAATCTCGGACGCAAAGACTAGTCCTAAAATCAGTAAACAACTGTACAGATAAGCCTTTGGTCATGATGTCCGCAAACTGGTGCGACGAGGGAACATGGAGCACTCGGACTTGACCTAGAGCAACCTTGTCACAGACAGAATGAATGCCAATCTCAAATTGCTTCGTGCGCCAATGATGAACAGGATTCCCGGTCATGTATACTGCGCTGACATTGTCACAGTAAACAATCGTCGCCGAAGGTAGCGAAGTATGTAGCTCCTGGAGTAACTGACGAAGCCAACATGTCTCTGCAACAGCGTGTGCTACAGCCTTGTATTCCACCTCAGCGCTGGAGAGAGAGACAGTGGTCTGCCGCTTAGAAGACCAACCATGTAGAAGGGTATTGTAGGGTAAATACACCGCACACCCAAAGGGGTGACCTTTCATTATATAGCCTGAACGGCTTGGGGTACAAGCCTGATCGGCTTAGGGTACAAGTCGTGTACAACACGTATACTATGAGTTAGCTATACATATCTAATATATATCTATGTATAGCTCTAATACAAGTAACTTGTTGTTGTTCCAGCAGTTGATACGAAGGTCGTGTTGGAACCGTGTTTTCCGTGGTGGCTGCCAACAAAATCACGGAATCCCTCCAAATCCTACCAAATAGGTTGCGCTTAGCTCGGTTCTCCCTATTGCTGCAGACTGAACCACCGTCGAATTGAATTGAATAGAGATTAAATTCTTCGTACGACGTCTCTCTCGCCATGGCTCGCACACCAACGTCTCTCTCGCCGTGGCTCGCACACCGCACTGTGCAGTCAAAGGACGTGGTCCCAAACAGGACCGAGACAATACATTATCAAAATAAGGAGCAGTCAGCAGTATGCAACCTGGCACGACGCATAATATGTGATACGTAAGAGAAATAAAAATACATCAATTGAGTAACAATGGCGCGGCATAGCGATCACACTCTAGGAAACAATGGCTTAGAGCAAGTACAATAAAAGAGTCAAGTACTTTTGGCTATAAGATAAGACATATATAACAACCAAGTTATACAAACAATGAACATTTCACTTGTCTCTACAGTTAGTTTGTATTCTCTATAAATTCTAGTTTATGTTGATGAACTCCTCATCTTAGAGCAAGTATACTAATCGACTGCTAGCCGGCGGAGAGGGGGAGTTCAGAAAACAGCCACGTCAGAAAAGAGATTAAGGAGCGGGTGCTATTCTTTTCGCCCGGCTGTAGCGCAGCGTACGAGAAAAAAAGGCCGTCTTCCAGCCTGATGCGAGTGAGAAGCCAGCGCTTCATCCTCCAGTCTCTGTCCTTTCCGATACCGTGCTCCGCCTCTCGTCTTTAAGTGTCATGTCTTGGTGCTATGCCACCTTATCATTATTGTATTGTTGTTTGAGATTTGAAATTTATTTGGTATTGTTTCTTGTATTTTACTACCCTCATAAATGTTGCTTGGCAATGGCATGAATGTACGTATCTATTTTTCTAGATGAATGAGCACATACATATGGCCACAAAGATGTAGGACACACTAGATTGTATATGGTCCTGGGAACATTAAATATGTATCATCTCCACTGCAACTAGTTAAATAGCCAACCCATAATACTATCAGGTTGATTGTAAATGACATAGTATGTGCTTACAACCGGCTCAGCTAAATTATAGTACTTGCTCTTATACCACACTTTAAAGCTGCTGCTTTTGTTGGAACGCGTGACGAGCTGATCGCATTTTGCGCCAAGGGCCCTTCTCTTTCCTCCTCTCCAACCCAGCTCATGTGCAGTACTGCCATGTTAGCCGATGTGCCCCTTGTTGGGCTTGCTCTTAGGGTTATATACTTATTATATGTGCACATTTGTTAGAATGAAGAACCTACGACTTTTGTCATATATGTCTCTTGCCTTGATTATCCAAACAATTGATTGACTCATTTCTTGGGACGATGGCGGTAAAGTGAACTTATGCGTAAATTATCACCAACGAGCCAGATTTGATCATGCCCTCTTTTATATATATTTATTTATCTTTGTTTGCTATATGTAATATGTAATCATGTCTAATTTCGATATTAGTGTTGAGTCTTTAGTATCCATGATTTATTTTTGCACAATTTTACTAATTTTGTAGATTTGTGTATGCTTTGGTTTCATTCTTATGGCCCTCATGCATCAGCACTAGTTTAAAATATATATAATATGTTGTCTTCTATGTTGATTAAAAGGATGATTTTTATGAAATAGTAGCCCCTCAATTTTTTTCTCAATTTGAGTTTAGGAATCGTCGTACTATAAAGAGGGATGCAAATCTCACTGGTCTAGAGAAGATAGAGCGTGCATGCTCAAATACCAAGTTAAAATCAATTGAGAAACACTTGATCGTAGCACTACCACCTTGGGCTTGTTTTTAGAGTTTGTCTCATCAGAAGTTCCAATAGGCGTATGTAGTTCCAACGGTTGGAAGTTCCGACGAGCGTTGGAAGTTTCGACGTAGCCTTTGCACACTAAACTCACAGCTCAGCAAAAGTATGTTGCTTACTTCTGATCGTCAAAAATTCTGACAAGCATCGAAAGTTCTGACATAGCCCGTGCACAACCAAGTTTAGAAGCCATCGGAAGTAAGTTGCTTACTTCAAACATGGAAAGTTTTGAGGATCCCTATACTTAGACAATTTGACCCTATCCATACTGCTCATTGTACGAAACCTAGACGGAGGAAGTTCCCAAGTTCAGGTCTGAGAACTTCTGACAGCTATAAGAATGGCTAGATTGAGCTAGAAGTATAAATACCACTCCCACTCACTTTCTAACTATTGCCTGCCATTTATTACGACTAAACTTTAGACGAAACTCCTCTCTAGCATTCAAAGCCCTCTCCTCTTTGCTCCTTAATCAAATGCTGGCTAGAGGTTTGAGTTGAGAGTGGGGATTTGGTGAGAGAAACTAAGAAGCAAAGCATGAGCACTTGATTTCTTCATTAAGCCAGTTAGATTTGTGTTTGTTACTCTTAGAGCTTTGTCCCTAGCGGGCTAGGCATCGCCCATGAGCTCCCAATCTGTGGGAGATCCCCGTGAGATTTGTATTATCCTTGAATTTTTAATGAAGAACTTGAGTTGACCTTTGTGGTTGTTTGAGAGAGGCAAGGAGGCTCCGACCTTTGTGTGGTTGTTTGAGAGAGGCAAGGAGGTGAAAGAGGCTCAACAATGATGACGTAGGCACTCTTTAGTGGTGTAGATGAACTTCAAGATAAGTACTATATACATATACATATAGGCCCTCGGCTGCAGCACTTGTTGTCGTCCAAGCAACGAGCCTGAACACGACACCTGCATGGAAGTGATGCCTACACCAAATATTTTCACCGTCAAGCATGCCACCAACATCACAAAAACTACATGTTCGCCATCACGCATGATGGCCAGACTTTCAGCGAAGAAGAAGCTAAGGCTGATGTCATCTTCTCCTACTATAACAGTTTGCTTGGCTCAGGCCTTCATCAGGCAACATTGTATTGACCTGACACAACTGGATTTGCCATAGTTGGACCTCACGGAGCTGGCAACCCCATTTTCAGTGGAGGAGGTCACGCACATTGTCCACGTGTCGCCAGCAAATAAAGCGCTTGGTCTGGACGGATTTAATGGTACCTTCTTTAGGGCCGCCTAGGAGGTGGTCGGCCCTGATGTTGTGCGTGTCTTTCGGGCGCTCTAGGAGTTTGGATTTTAGGAGCTTCCACTCCTTCAATGGGTCGTCATGGTGTTGTTGCATAAAACTGAAGCACCCCATTGGCCTCAAAGATTATATGCCCATAAGCTTGATCTACTTCATCGGGAAGCTGTTCGTCAAGGGACTTACCTTGCGCCTGGTGCCTAGGATGCCACAAATTGTGAAGGACAAGCAGTCAGCCTTCATCCAAGGGTGCAAGATCCACAAAAATTTCCGTACTATGCTACTTGCTTGTTGCTGGCTTCACGCACGTCGATGTCCAATGATTTTGATCAAGGTGGATCTCACGAAAGCCTTTAACACAGTCGCTTGCCCTTTCCTCTAAAGTGCTCGAATATGTCGGCTTCCCCCTGCGTTGGGGGGGTCTTCCAGTCCGGCCGTTCGGACCATAAACGTTGTCCGGCAATTTTTCCCGCCCGCCAGTGCGCGCGCTTCTGGCCCAAGTCAACTCAGCTTCCATACGCACGCGCTTCCTGCCCACCCGCACACACTTCCGGCCCACCTGGCACGTTCCAGCTCCCACCCGCATCACTGGAATCGGGCCTGTTCCAGCTACAGATATTTTTTAGAAAATAAAAAAAGCAAAATTAGTCTAGGTTGCGAATCGAACTCAAGACCTAAAGGTATTAAGTCATCACACATCACCACTACACCATCAACATGATTGTGAGTCATCACACATCACCACTACACCATCAACATGATTGTGATAATTGTGTAATAGTTTCTTTATTAAATACAGAGCACCATTTAAAGTAAAAAATTAATTTTTCAACCATCGTAAGAAATAATATTTTATATTAAAAATACCAAAAGATATTTCATGAAAACATGGAAAAAAAATCTAAGCAATGGGAAATACAAATAAATTACATAAAATCAAGAGTAAAATATAAGGAAAAAAACAAAAACACATATTAGAGAAAATTTTAAAAGAATCTCATATGAATATTTTTCAAACATCCTAAAATATACTATAGAACATCACTAGACACATCATAGAACATCACTACATATATTATAGAACATTACATGTATATTAAGTGAACATCACATATATACTATGTGAACATTACAAAATATATTATAGAACATCACTAATTATAGAACATCACATATATATACCACGTGAACATCAAATTAAATTTCGATTATACCATCGGTTTTGTTACAATAAATCCTTCAAAAGAAGATCCCACATGAATATGTTTAGATAAAATTTTATTACGAACATTAATCTTATGAAGGTATAATATTATTGAGGAGAAATAATGTTCTACTTTCATAGAATAATGTTCCATCTTCAACAACAAAATGTTCTCAGTTTCAAAAAATAATATTCTAATTAAGGTTCATGATAATATGACATAACAATAAAAAACATAAATAAATAATATTTAAATCTAGAGCAAAGCATAAGAAATAAGTATAATAGAGAAAAATTTAAAAAGAATATCATATGCATACTTTTCAAACATCTTAAAATAGGCTATAGAATATCACATATATACTAAGTGAATAACATAAAATACACCTAAAATATCACTAAATATTTTACGGAATATAACATATATATTACATGAACATGAGTAAAAACATCAAAAAAATCACATGTATACTGTGTAAATATAAAAAAGTATAATAGAACATCATTATATGCTACGTGAACAACACTAAATAAACTATATAACATCACACAAATACAATATAGAACATCATGTATACAGTAAGTGAACACCGCTAAATAGATCATAAAACATCACAAAAAACATAACAGAACACCACATATACACTACATAAACATCACAAAAAACATAATAGAACACCACATATACACTACATAAACATCACATAATACATCATAGAACACTATTATATACTACATGAACATTACATATATACTACATAAATATCATATAAATACATCATAGAACATTATATTTATACCACGTGAACATAAAAAAAACATAGAACATCATATTTGTAACACGTGAACATCATAAAAAATATCACGGAACATCACATTTATACTAAATAAACATCATAAAAAATCACAGAACAACACTATATACTATATAAATATCAAAAAAACATCATATATTAAATGAACATAACATCATGGAAGTAGAATAGAAAAAAAATAAACATAAAAATAATCAATTATAGTAAAAAAAATAATAATATAAAAATAAAAAGAAGAGCAAAGAAGACAAAACGTACAATAACAATTAATAAATATATAAGAAAATAAAAAATGAATAGTATATGGAATAATAATTAATTAGAATAAAATAACATAAAATACAAAATAAGAAGAGAAAAAAGAAAAATAAGAAAAATAAGAAATAAAAAAGAGCGACTAACGTAACAGTTTACTAGGAGTTAATTAAGAATAAAATAAATAGAAAAAAAGATGCCAAATATAGCCTATATTGAGAGAAGAAAAGAAACATACATGTGTTGGGCACATAGAAAATAAAATATGAAAATAATAACATGACACGAGAAGTAAAAGATAAAATAAAAATAAATTTATATAAATAATAAGAAGAAGAAAATAAAAGAAAAGAAAAAGAAATAGAAGAGACACACAAAATATAAAGAAGTGAAAAGAATAATAAAAATAACTACATAAAAAATAAAAATGAAGCACGAACAGGAAAAAGAGAAATCAAATATGAAAGAAAAGAAAAGATAAAGAAAAGAAAAGGAAAAGAAAGAATAAGAGAATAAGAAAAAGAACTAACGGAAGGCCGCCGATTCCGCGCTTATTCCGGCTCCCGCGGCAGGTCTCCACCACGTGAAAACAGTCACACGCGGGAAATATTGGCGGGAATCATCGGACGACGGTTCCCGTCCGAACGTTCGGACGGGAAGAATTCCGCTGCGTTGGTGTGACCGGATATCCTCCATCCTGGCCTCCTCGCAGCACCAAGGTCCTTGTCATCGGGCACCCTGGACACCACATTTGCCATGCTCGTGGTCTTAGGCAGGGTGAACGTCTTCCTGTTTCTCATTATTGTGATGAAGGTTCTGAATGCTCTGATTGCTGAAGTGGCCGTCGTGCGATGCTTACACCCCTACCATAAGAAGACCGTCAAATGTCACTCATTGATCTATGTGGATGACCTTGTGGTGTTCTTACACCCCCTCCGCCCAAGACTTCATTTGCATTCACCAAATTCTCGAATTGTTCGCGAGAGCCTCAGGCCTCTCCACCAACCTAGACAAATGCATGATGACACCCATTCGTTGCTCCCAGATCACATCCAGGCTGTGCAGCAGGTGTTCCCATGCTAGGTATAGGAGTTCGCGACGAAGTACCTAGGTGCGCCCCTCTCTTTGTCCAAGCTCAGTCGCGATGATGAGCAACTCGTCGTCGATAAGATAGTAGCCCGAATCCCAATCTGGAAGGGTGGGTTGCTGACAAGTGCAGGAAGGGCTACGCTTACTCAGACAACACTCTCAGCCATCTCAATCCATGTTTCAATTTGCTGCAACTTCTTGGCTTGGTCCATCAAGAAAATCGATAAGAGGAGGCGGGCATTCCTGTGGACAGGCTTTGACTCTATCACCGGTGGCTGTTGTAAGGTGGCATTGCCCATTGTGTGCTCGTCCAAGGATCGTGGGGGCCTAGGAATGCCTGACCTTAGAGTTCTTAGGTTCGTGCTACGCCTTCTGGGAATGACTACGGCGCACATGCTCGAACGCGGCCTGGGCACAACTGTGCCTGAGCGCGTGGTCACCACCATGTTCAATGCCTCAGTTACGGTCCGTGCAGGGGATGGCGCCACTGCTCGCTTTAGGACAAATGCTTGGCTTCTAGAGAGTGTGATGTGCTCTTTCGCGCCCAACCTGTTTCGCGCCATCAGTGCTCATCGACGTAATCGCATGGTGCGGGAGGTCTTGCTCAACCACCAATGGGCAAGAGGTGTCACCGGTGCACGGACAGCTCTGTGAATACGTCCTCCTCTGGGAAAAGCTCGATGCCATCCTCTTCTCTCCATCGGTGTCTGACCGTTTTTGTTTGGAAGTGGATGGAAGGCTGCGGTGCCAAGCACATGACGTCCATGACCAGTGCCAAGCACATTTGGAAGGCTGCGGTGCCACCCAAAGTGAAGTTCTTCTTTTTTGGCTCGCCCTACATGGCCGTCTCTGGACTGCTGAGCGTCACAAGCACCACGGCGTGCAGCTAGATGCTACCTGTGCGCTCTGTGATCAACTTGATGAAACCACCGATCACCTGCTCATCTCCTGCGTCTTTCTCCCGCGAGGTGTGGCACCGATTGCTATGTCGAGTAGGGATGCATCAGTTGGTGCCACCTAATCCCTCCTGCCTAACTGGTTGGTGGTAAAACACCAGAGTGACTCTCCCGAAGCAATTAAGAAAGAGGCTTCGACTCGCTCATGCTCCTTGTCTCTTGGATGATTTGGAAAGAGTGAAATTGTAGGACGTTCGACAAACTCTCAAGTACACCGATGTAGGTGACCTCCCTCATCCTAAAGAAGGCAGACGACTGGATCGTTGCAGGCTTCCGCTCCCTTGCATCGCTGATTCTGCTGGCCACCTAATATTGCGCTTCAGTTTTCTAGTTAGTACAGCCTCTTTGCCCCGCTGTTTGAGCCAATGCCCTTTGTAAGTGTTTTCTGGCTGCTAGCTATGGTATCTTGATGTAGCTAACACTGTCTGTGTATTTGATCATTCCCCTCTTAATGAAGCACGTGCCAAGCACGCTTTTTTTTTAAAAAAAAACATGTGTGCTAAGATGTGGATGGTGATGAATTTTTAATTTCTACATCCAGCTTTAGTGCGTGTTTTCGCCCGTTGTTATCTATGAGTGATGCTTGACAGCTGACAGCATATACGCCAGCCAAGCCTTAGAATGCAGGTATCTACTAATTGGTTGCTTCTTAGGCTTTATGGGCTGGCTATGCTCATGCAAAAGCGCTCCTCAGAGATAGACTCGGCAAATACGAGCAATTACCAAATAATAATATTGTTAGTGCGTGACAGCGATCATTAAATAATATTAATATATATTCAAATAATATTAAGAAATAATCAGATAAATTAAGGGTAACAAAAATGGTTATAAATAATAACTATGGTAATTGTGTTTATTTACTTCATTTATCTCATACAGTAATTTTTATGCGAACAACCAAACATCATCTTAACTCAGCTAGACTAACTAGCCACAGCTATGCAAGTAATTAAACATGGTATTTCGCAAAAAAAGGTAATTAGACACGGTAGCATTATTGTAATTAGACATGGTAGTATTATTGTAATTTGTATGTGTTCAGGGCAGTCCCAATGGCTATTAATGATGGTTTCTATCTTCATTTAATAACTTGCCAGCTAGACAAAAATGTTGTGATGGCAGCCTGATTAACGAGGAAAGAGAAGAAAAATAATAGAAACCGTTTCATCCAGAGAAACCACGTCAACTCTTGAACTGGAAGAAACCACGTCTACTCTTGAACCGAGGCGAGAAGAAATGACCATCTCACCGTTGGGAAGAAACCAGTGATTTCTAGCCCGAGATGGAACCGGAAGTGCTCGTGGGATCCTTCTTCGTGCTCGTCCACGCTCGCCGGCCGTCCTGTGCGCTCGCCCGCCTGCCTGGGCCTCCACGGTCGCGTGCGCTTGTCCGCTGGCGCCGCTCGCCCATGCCATCTTGCGCGCTCGCTCGCCCGCCCAGCGCCGTGCTCGCCCATCGACGCCGCCGCGCTCGTCGTGCTGTGCGCTCGCCCCCCAGTAACTCACGCGCCCGCCTGCGCCTCCGTCCTCCGCGGTCCGCGCTCGCGTGCGGTCACCAGTGACATGCTCGCGTGCTGGCCGCCCCATGCGGTCGCCCGTGTGCGCTCGGCAGCGCTGCGTAGCCCGTGCGCGCGCCCGCACCTCACCTTGTTGGCTCTGCAGGCACTCGCGCTTGTGTGCTACTTCTTCATCTGATTTGGTTGGTGGAGAACGAAGATAAACTAGCAGTTGCTGTGTGCTCCTTCTCCATCTGATTTGGTTGGTGGAGAAAGAGAAAGGAAGAGAAAAAATAACTAACATTTATTACTACTAGAACATACTCTCCATTGTGTGAGATAGTTTCTATTGCTGACGTGGTATCATGGAATATGTGTCTCGTTTCTACCATTGGGACTGCCCTCATACATATACTCCCTCCGTCCCAAAGAGTGTCGTTTTAGAATTTCAGACATCTTATTTGATTATTCGTCTTATTCAATTTTTTACATAAACATTATATATTTTGTTAAGACTTATTTTGTTATTAGAGATATTTTGCTCATGATTAATTTATTTTATATTTTAGATAAAATTTTTGAATAAAATGAACGGTTAAACACGATGTCTTAAAAGTAAAAAAGTCACTCTTTTTTATACGGAGGGAGATACCAGTCCAGACCCATAGAAATACGAGCTCCGGACCCTCTCAGGCCCTCCTCCCCTCACATATATACAGATAGAGCCCGTCGGTTCCCCAATTCCCGCATCGCCTCGATCGCCTGTGCCCCCTGCCACCTCGCCGCCGGCATGACGACGGGGTCGACCCCGGGTTCGCCACCCTCTCAAGGATCTCAGGTCTGCACTCCCTCGCACTCTTCCCCACAGATCGCTGGTACCTTGTTTGTTTGTGGATTGATATGCGGTGTAGCGTTGGCTTCTTCCCCTGTCCCTTCTTGCCCTGCGGTCCTAGCCGCCTGTATATTATGTGGGTGGTTCGTTCATCTGGTTGTTTTGTTTGCAGAGGCTTGTGCGGGCGCTAGATCGTAGGTATGCATTTGGAAAATATTGTGTACAATTTTAGTTCCAAAGACATGGGGATTAGGGTTGGGTCGATTCACTCGTAGGTTCTTCCGCAATACATTTTGATAAAAAAAAGTATCTTTTCGAAATTGGTTCTAAAGCACCAAATGGTTTGCTCTTTTGAGTGCTGTATAATCAATTGTCTGTTGCTTTCATGTCATGGACAGTTTTTATTAGGTGAATCGATGCAGACGAGAAATCTGGCTTTGAGTTCTTGATATGTTTTACATCTATTGTTACAGAAGTTGCTGGTGTGCTGTTATGCGTTGTTTCAGATTTTAGGTGTAAATGTTTAAGGCTATTTGCTAGTAACAGGAAGGGAGGAATTTAAGAGAACAAAGGCTGTTCTTAGAAATTCAAGTGATTCATAGTCTAAATCCATTTAGGCAGGTTTTGAAATGCATGTGTTCCTGTGACCCGGGCACCCAGCAGTTCTTAGGATTCCAAGATAATTTACGTTCTATAACCAGCAATGAGCAGTAGAGTATGAAATAAAAGTAGTGGTTTAGTTTGCCAAAAGTGCTTTTTTTTAGCTACACAGAAGACAATAATATAGGAAATCACTATGGCTAAATTAGGGATGTTTTAGGCAAATGAGCACAACAGTATAGATAGATCATTGCTATCTTACCTGTTCTATGGAAGATAAATATGTATTTGCAATATATTCATCATTTGTTTAATATTTCCCTTACTTTGATGTTCATGAGGTTGGCATGCACCATTTTGTTTTCATTGAAGGGGTAACTATGCTGCATGTATTCATATTTATGTTGTTTGACACAAGGCATACACATTTTGTGCCAATCATGTACAGTTGGGAGATGGAAGAGGAACAACTGAAAGCTTAGGTACTTTAAAAGTTGTTTATGCCATAGCTCTTACACCAATGTTTGTTTGTGAAGCTACTTTAGTCAGGGGCGGATATGGGCCTAGGGCCACTAGGGCCGTGATATAGAAACTCCATATAGTCCTCTGAAATTTTTATCGTGTCAACAGCCCAGCAGCAAAGGGAAAAGGCCCATACCTCCATCGCATTCCTCATCTCAGCCATCAGCCTGCTCTACGTCAACCCCGTGTTCTTGTTGCCTCCCTCAATTTCCTTCACAGTAGTTTGCGACTCACCCACTTCCCTATTACCATCGCGAAATCGACAAACCCTAGCGACCACCGCGACACATGCAGGCACATAGACCCTCCCCAATCAACAATTCCCCACCCGGCCACCAAGTGCATCCTTGCTCGATGCCAAATTCCACCTGCATTCTTGGGAGGCACGACCGCTGGCCAGTGACCCAGCGTCACAGCATGAGGCGTGGGCGGCTGGCGGCAGACGGCTGCAGTGGGGCTCACCGGCTCGGAGCTGTGGCGGGCACACCGCAGCGGCGCATGGCCGACAACCTGGTACACCTCACACAACAGTAGCTAGAGGCTGGCTAATTTTAATGTTTTTTTTTGAAAATTAATTTTAATGTTGTGTGTACTTGATAAGGCAGCTAGAGAGGATAAATTCCCAATTTCTCAACCCAAGTTGTATTTTAATGTTTAATTTCCCAATTCAGACATTCTCATGTTGGTTCCCATATATGAATGAATGAGATGTTTTTTAACAATAAACTGGTACTGTTATTATTCAATATTTTTGGGCATTTCACCCATTACACAAGATCTGAAATGGGAGTTTATTAATTATATATGGTGTGGGTTCAAGCGTATGAATGAAATATCATCTAAAATCATGCATTTATGCATTAGTTTTATGGAAATATTGGTATTTGACCCAATATAGACATCTTACATACTTAGTGGCTGGCCCTAGGCGTGAAAATTGACCAGCTCTGCCACTGACTTTAGTTATGTGTTCTAAGCATAATTTGAACAAATGGTGGAAGAAATTGGGGGATTCTACCTTATTTTAAGTTGGATCCACTTCCTCTTCTTCTTTTGCCTTTTTTTAACGGAAACATATGCTTCCATTAACAACTGGCAAGCTTGTTGCTGGAGCCCAAGTGTTCTACAAAGTTCAGTGTCTGACTCATGAACTCTTGTGATCCAGGGATTAAATTACTAGGGCAACTAAGCAGTCAGCAACCAGATTTTTGCTTCTAGAGCATACAGAAACTTCACAGTGGTACATGAGCTCCTGTTTGTTCCTAAACAAAGCACCACACAGATGTTGATCCATGTCTCTTGATTTAAGAGCATCTGTCTCCAAAATTACCTTTGTCATGCCAAGATCAGCTGCACGACAGACTCCAGTAGACCAGTACGCAGCCAATGCCTCTGCATGCAGTGGGCTTGACACCCTTTTGAGTTTTCCAGCACTTCCCTCTAGGTACTCTCCTATACAGATATGGGCTATGAAATCCTATCCTCCTTTCTTGAAAGCTGACCTCCATCTCCACAGCAGCAGCCAGATCTTGTATTCCATATTTCTCCAGCACTTCTTTCCTTGATTGACCTAATTCCAGGCTAGATCTTTTGCCACAGTTACTTGTATGCGATGGAATATTGACTTCTGTGCAACTATATGCAAAAGGTTGCTATAAACACTGTGCAGCATAAAGTGGTGTTAAGCTAAAGCCATTTTATGCAATGGAATATTAGCAAGTTTCATTTCATTGTCCTGTGTTACGGAAATGGTCTGTTGTAGTATTATATATTTATATATTTGTATGGCAGCTTTCATTTTCACTGTGGTTGTTGTAAAGATTTTCTATTATTCTGCTTTGTCATGCAAACATCTCTGTCGCATTTGTTCCTTTTGCCACAATCTTTGCTGATTAGAGTGAGATTTTCTTTTGTCTTTAAATAAATAAAGAAAATAACAAAGACCCATTTTATTTGACAGAGAAAGCGGGGTTCTACCAAAGATTCTGTTGCCTTGTATGCAGTGCAATGCTATAAGTGCTACAAATGGAGTACGGTTCCAAAAGAAGAATTTGAGACACTTCGTGAGAACTTCACTAAGGATCCATGGTTCTGCAGCAGACGACCAGACTGCTCTTGTGCAGATGATGCTGACATTGAGTATGACAGCAGCCGCATCTGGGTTTTGGACAAGCCCAACATACCAAAGCCTCCACCAGGGACAGAGAGGCTAGTGATTTTGAGGAGTGACTACAGCAAAATGGACACATATTATGTAATGCCCAATGGGAAGCGTGCAAGGTGTGCTGGTGATGTGGATAAGTTTCTGGAGGCAAATCCAGAGTACAAAAACAGCATATCTGTTTCAGATTTCAGCTTTGCACCACCCAAGGTTGTTGAGGAGACTGTTTCTCACAACTCTGCCTGGAAGGCTGCCAAGGCCAAGAAGCAGGAGAAGGCAGAGGCACAAAAGTGATTGATGCTCTGAACCGTGCCTGTGCTATGTTTAGGTGATAGTCCCCTCAAGATCATGCCCCATCCTGTCTAGTATAGTTGTCTATCTGGACTGAAGTTAATGTAGGTCTTTTTCGCTGATTTGGCTCTGCATGCTCTGTTGCAACCAAGCCCCTGCGTGTTAATTCCTGGGGGATATCTGAGATGTTTAATAAGTGCTGTAGAGTGTAGACCTGCTCTTTTATAATCAGCTGCTTAGGCCTTAAACTGTGCTTCCATAATTTTTGCTTCTGTTGTTCAGTATATGCATGGTGTCGTCGTTAGCTAGCAGCGTAGTAGATTAATGTTGCCCAATCCAGGGCATTTATATTATAGTCATTTGATTGCATCTCATTTCATCGAGCATTACCTGACATCTAGATGACTGTGTACATAAAGTTTCAGCCGAATCCATTTTCATATAGTGTAGTCATGATAAGAAACTAATATCTGACTAGGAGGGAGCATTGAGTAACAATATAGAACCAAGAATGTGTGAAGACTAGCAGAGTTTCTTTGACCTGATATTGGCATGGCAAAGAGTTCTTTCGCGTTGATGGTGTCGGCTTCGGCATGCTAGGGAGTTCTTTTGACAACCTTGATGGTGCACTGGTTGCCATCAATCATGTTGTTATCCCTGCGGAACTCCTTCCAACCTTAAGGCTGTGTTTGGATGCCATATAAGTATGGGAAGGTATATCTGTGGCTAGTTACTGGCTATGGCAGCTTAAATTAGTCGTGGTTGGTTACCTAGCTGCCTAACAACTAGCTGAAGACTTAGCTAAAAAATTAGTCTGTCTATTAGCTCTTCTGTTTGAACGCATTAGAGCTAATTTTGATTAATTTTTAGCTAGCCAGCAATTGGCTTCATCAAAATAGGCCATTATTTGAAGCGCAGTAGGTGTTGACTGTCCCTGAAGTTTGCCTTAATGATCTCTTGCTCCTTGCTGATGTTATCAATGTGACCCTACATCTTGTAGGTCAACCAAAGCACATTGTGAATTAGAACTGCATGAGGGATTATCATAAGACATTTCTGCAGATCGAATTCCCTTGGGGTGTGGTGAAAAAGAACCTCTAGTTCTGTATCTGCATTATCGAGTTGGAGGCGAATAGGAGACAGAGCAGAGCTCAGGAATCTGTTTGAGGGCAGCAGCAGTAATAATCTTGGTGATCAAATGGACTGGCTTTTGATTTGCCATCAGTTTATGCACATAAGTTAGCAAGCATTCTGGCTTCTTATCTCCTGTACTGTGCTAGTTGCGCTTCTAATTATGCGCTCTCTCTTTTTTCAAGAAAAGGTGTGAAATAAAATATACAACTGAGCACATGATTTGCAATCATCTCCACTATTCCAGCTTCCGGTCAGAGAATTTGCTTACCTGTCTGTGTTTGTGGTCAATCACGCGGTGTTTCTCATCAGCAACATCTGCTGAAAAATGCTGTGCCTTTGTACACTTTCTGCATCCCATTTGCCTTGAACACTACCATTGAGATTTGTGAACATCATGTTCCCCTTCGCACTCGAACAGCAGAAGGTGGCCATGAGGCATGAGCCGTCAGAAACTCTGCCCAGCCACTACCGAAGAACGTAGGATCGATGGCGTTTTCGATCCTAGTGTGCCAAAACCTGAAAACTTGCCTTTGGGTAGGCTTCGTCTTGGGCCATATGATTTAACGCAAACAATGGAGGAATTGGCTGCAACAATGATTTATCATCAGAACAGGCTTTATAGGCAGCATGAGACATTCTCAAGGGAATAATGTGTGCGGCAATTATTGACAGGAGAAGAGTTCCGATGAACTGTGACCTCCGACTTCAGTTTCGGCTCCGGTTCTGCTCCTCTGTTTTTCACTACAAAACATCTCCGGGCTCCGGAGGAATCGGAGTAAAGATGGGGGTAGAGCAGAGCGGGTCGATCCAGAGGATCATTGAACCGACCCAAACAATAGAATTAAATGGTCCCCTAATGTAATCTATAACATTGCAGAGGAGCAATGGATTAGAACCACCCGAAGCAACCGATCGAGCCTGGTACA
>Ga0182004_10000124_pt1 | contig 34243 bp, 22 predicted proteins | sample Sormic07211540_1_FD_120479 | JGI IMG/M metagenome (GOLD analysis project Ga0182004, IMG submission 120479) | Endophyte microbial communities from Sorghum bicolor roots, Mead, Nebraska, USA - 072115-40_1 MetaG | ecosystem: Host-associated > Plants > Roots > Unclassified | place: USA: Nebraska...
AAAAAAAAAACTAAAACTGAGTTGAAATCTTGAATAATCTGGTCTAAATAAATATATCTCTATAATACTTAACGAGAGCTAACTCTTGTTAGTTTTGATCAAATTTTATTACATATTTTTATAGGTCTTCAAAGAGCTCGATATTAATTATACTAACATATGGATAATAAAAAATATAGCTGTGATAGAAGAAAGAAACAAGTTTGTACTTTAATTCGATATAGGTAAATAGTAAATTGTCACATTATTGCCAACGCAAAATTTTAATTTTACACATTAATATGGTTAAACATAAATAAGATATGTATCAATCATATTGTCATTTCTAAAAATGTTAGCTATTTTTTCCTGCCAAGATAACACTAGCAAAACTCCCACTACGTATAACCGACGGCGGGAATACACATGCATACGCCTATAATAACTCTAAAAATGTCGCTAGGAAAATCTTCTACAGCATTATCTTGTGCTCTAAGTACTCTCGTTCAATATTTTGCCAAATAATATAACAAAAGAAGTGTAGACAAGATTGCACTGAACAAGTGCGGGAAAATAAATGGCGTACTAGGGCATAAACAAAGAAAATAGCTAGCTTGGTTAGAAAATTATATCTAGGCGCAAGATTGTAGGGATGGCTGATAATGCCAACAGTCCCTACAAATTATAAGGATATGATGACTCGTTTGAGAAGTATTTATAGGGGTATTTTTAGATTGAGCTGTCTCTAAATAAAGAGGTGTTACTACAAATCCGTTTTATAGCAGTGCATGCAAAGCATGTGTTAAAGTGTGATAAAGATAAAAACACATAATTAAGGACCAGCTCTCCTTTCAGAATCTGCAAAACTTCAACGACCAGCTCCAAGTCCCCTTCTTTATAGAGATCATCATTCTCATGTGTTGGTGCATCTTGAAGGTAAGAAATTATTGGATCTTCAGGCAGGTTCCCCTAACCTGCAACTCTCTAAGGTCGTCTGTTTCAGAGATGAGTTTCATCTGCTTTTTTTAAGGATGAAGAGAAGAAATCCGACAGACTTCAACCAATGGATTGCAAACCTTGTTTAGTGTGGTTGGTCTTTGGTCCTAAAGGCCATTTTTTTTGTCCTGAGCTGGTTTTTTACCGGCCTGCCTACTTCTTTTCCTTTTTTATTTTCTTTTCTTGTAATTTTTGTGTTGTAACTTTACTTTTGCCTTTGTCTAATAAAACATTTTAGGGGTGTGCACCTCTCCATCTCCAGTTTTACTTTAAAAAAAAAACAAGGTGGCCCGTGCGCAAGGGAGCGAGAGAGAAAACAAGGCTTTCCTCACCTTCCTGCGACTTCAGGGTAAAAGGGAGATCGGCGGCGGCGGCGGCGGCGGCGGCTTGGCAGCTATCAGGTCACGTCTCGGTAGTCTCGGCACGAGTCCGTGCCATGGATTCGGGCAAGAGACTTGAAACCGGAGTGCAGGTGCCAGGTGGCGTCGGCAAAAGGGACTTCCGAGTTCCAACCGATGCCCGGCCGGATGGGACTCAGGTCGCCCGGCTCGTGCGCCCCTCAGGCCTCAGCCCACTGAACTCTCTTTTTTTTTTCTGTTATTGGGCTTTATTTAGTTGTAAAAAATTTTATAAAATGAACATTGTATCATTTTCGTTTGTATTGGACAAATATTATCCAATCATGGTCTAACTAGACTCAAAAGATTTATCCCGTAAATTACAGACAAACTGTGCAATTAGTTATTTATTTAATCTATATTTAATGTTCCATATATGTGTAGTAAGATTTAATGTAACGGAGAATCTAAAAATTTTGCAAAATTCTTTGGGAACTAAACAAGGCCTTAGTTCCACCTAATAACTAAAAACTTTTCAAGATTCCCCATCATGCATGGAGTATTAAATATAGATAAAAAAAATAACTAATTGCACAGTTTGCTTTTAATTTGTGAGATAAATCTTTTAAGTCTAGTTAGTCCATGGTTGAACAATAATTGTCAAATACAAATGAAAGTGCTACCGTGACCAAAATTTTTCGTCGGAGAACTAAATAAGGCATTGGTAGGATAGAGTGAGTAGTGCTGCTAGTGATGACTGATGACATAATAATACAAGAAATCAATTCTCTCATAATTCTTGGGGTATAGACTATATGGACTCATCGCAATAGGTGTGTTTTCAATGGAGTAATTCCTGATATTGCAAGACCTCTGATCATTGCTGGAGAAGAGCGAAAACTATGGTTTTTGACAAGGGCTCAAGTAATTTTCCTTCTGACTGCCCCCCATTTAAAAAGTTAGGTTCATAGTACTGGTGTTGGTCGTCCTTTGAAACAGACACGGGCACGCTTGTATCCTAAGGACCAGAGGGTTTAGGGGAGTTCGGCGTGAGTGTGTGTTTTGTGTCCCTGGGGCTTGCCTTTTGGCTAGCCTGGGTTGTGTTATATACGAGTTTTCTCATTGTTACTTCTTGATATCGTGATGCGTAGCTTTCCTAAGTTTTTGACGAAAAAATCCTGATGAGATTGAATGATTAGCTTGGTGCATCTCCAATGGGTCGAAGTTTGGGAAAAACCTTGTCAAAAAAAAGAAGTTTGGGAAATCTTGTATTTCTTTTAGCAATTAGCCATGGCGATAGGGCTGTGACACTATGAGGCTTTGTTTAGTTGGTGAATCTCGCAAATTACAAGTAAACTATGTAATTAATTATAATTTTTATCTATATTTAATACTATATACATATGTCTAAAGTTTTAATACGACGAGAAATCTTTAAAAAAATTAAAACTAAAATGGACCCGTTCAGCATGAGTGCGTGACATGACAAGTAGCATTTGATGCAGACGAGCTTTCACATCTAGCGACTTAGCGAGGGTACACATTTATTTGCTGCATTTTTTTCTGCATATTGGGCACACACGTACGATGACAGGAGGCAGGACCTTATATTATCGACACAAAATTAAAAATGCATGTTTGCTCAACGGTAACTACTAGTAACGACTTTGAATATCCTAACTACTCTTGCATTGGTCCTCGTGCGAATTCCATTTGAATGCTGTGAAGGGAAGAAAACGTGTTGCATGGGGAGCACGTATCACCCCGATGGATCCCTTCATGGATGCGATGTGACAATGTGAATATGGTCGGCACTTGGTCAATTTCGCATCCATCTTGCCTGGTTTAGATACACCCAAAAATCTAAAACTTTACAAAATTTCCCATCATAGATAAAAAAGATAATTAATTGCATAGTTTACCTATAAATCACGAGACGAATCTTTTAAGTCTAGTTGCTCTAAAATTGGATAATATTTGTCAAATAAAAACGAAAGTGCTACAGTGTCAAAATCCAAAAAGTTTTTGGATCTAAACAAGGCCTTAGTTCTAAAAAATTTTAAGATTTTTTGTCACATCAAATTTTACGGCATAACATAGTCTATTAAATATAAATATAAATATAAATTAATTATACAATTTACTCATAATTTACGAGACGATTTTTTTAAGCTTAGTTTTTTTTTCGAACATAAACTTAGTTAGTCTATGATTAAATAATAATTATCAAATATAAATAAAAATACTACAATACTTAAAATCCAAAATTTTTAACAAACTGAACGAGGCCTCATTCTGAACGACGCTCATCACCCTATCCGGTCTCTTCTCGTTCAGACAAACATGTCCGCCGTTCAATTTTGCGTCCATTTTTTTTTTATTAGAAAACTTTTGCATCATCCATAATAGCTCCAGATATTCTCCAGCTAGCGCTGGTTACCCTGTTTCTGAACTATAGGAATTTCACGGAAATTTTACCTTGTAAGGGGGACTGCTTAAATATTATACTATTATATAAAAGACATTATAGTTTCCTCAATAGTGGTTGGATGAAATAATAATGTGAACGCTTTAAATGATTATTGTTGGGGGCTAATGGTGGATCATCAAGGTCCCGGCTTTTTTTATGAAGGAATAGGAGGGCCAAGGAGCCCCTACTAGAATGTATTAAAGCCCTGTTTGACATAGCTCAGGTTCACTAGTAAAACTATTCTTTCTGCAAAACAATTTTATGAGCAACTTCAACTTTGTGCATAGATAGGAGAGAGAAATATGAGAGAGAGAGTTAAGATAAGCTATTTTTTAGTTTCATTCATGAAACTGTTTTGAAATGAGTGTTTGGAAAAAATATCTCATAATAACTCATAAAGATATTATGAGCTATGTCAAACAGGTCCAAAATAATGAAATAGTTTTTTACATGAAGAGATATCAGAAAAAATGTCCCATCTAATTATAGTGTACTAGAAACATACCTCATGTTGATGCAAGGATCCCAAATGAATTTTAGCAAATGATGGGTATAGTGGCATGCTAGACACTTGGAGATAGAATCTTGTCAGGAAATAGGTTCGCTGCCGAGAGCACATGACTTTGCCGAGGGCCTAATATTAGGCTCTCGGCAAAGTATTCTTTACAGAGAGCCGACCGTCGGCAACGCCTACCATCGGCAAAATGTTCTTTGTTGAAGGCTGGGCCGTCGACAAACCCTATTCTTTGCCGTGGGCCATGCTCTCGGCAAGGGTTTGCCGTCTGCAAATTAGGACGGCACGCAAACGGCCGTCACCTGCCGTCTTCTTTGCTGAGAGCCCACAATACGGCGCTCAGCAAAGAGAATCTTTGCCAAGGGCCTAGTCCAGACCCTCGGCAAAAAAAAAACTGGTTTATTTTCTTCCAAATTTTTCTCTAGATTTACCATTGTACCTTAAAGTACATATTAAAATTTGTCGTATTTTACACTTATGGCACCGTAAATATGCTTGGAGATTTGTTTGTGAGTTTGAACTTGGAGACTATACACTTCTTTGTGATGTAGATGTGAACTATGTGATGCCGATGTGGTTTATGCGATGTGGATGTTCTTAATGTGATGTGGATGTGATGTATAGGTTATGCATTGTGATATATGTGTTTATTTTGTGAATGGAAATGCAAAAAAAATCCCTATGGCTTTGTCGAGGGCTATGGTTATGCCCTCGGCAAAGCTGAGAATTTTAGAATACACAGATTTCCAACTTTGTCGAGAGTATGACCATAGCTCTCACCAAGAGTATGACCATAGCTCTCAGTAAAGAGAGAGACTTTGCCGAGGGTATGGTCATAGCTCTCAACAACGATTTTTTTAAAAAAAATAAAAAATTCTTTGATGAGAGCTAAGGTGTTAGGCTCTTGACAAAGATTTAAAAAATCAAAAATTCTTTGTTGAGAGCTAGCTTGGGCTCTCGACAAAGACTGATGTTACCGTCATCTCTAAGGGCCGCTGATGCTCGGCGAAGGTTTTGCCGATAGCCGAATATGCGGCTTTCGGCAAATAAGCATTTGCCGATTAGAGCACTGCCGAGACACTTTTGCCGAAAGCAACGGTTGGTAAAGTCTTTGCCAAGTGCAAAGCCCTCTTTTGGAAAGCGTTTCGGACCCTCTGGCAAAACCTGGACCTAGGTCTAGTAGGTGGATACAGGTATTAATGGAAGACAAAATCTTGTTCTAATAAAATTTTATACCTTGTTTAGTTCCGAAAAGATTTCAGATTTCGGTACTGTAGTATTTTTGTTTTTATTTGATAAATATTATCTAATCATAGACTAACTAGGCTCAAAAGATTCATCTCGTGATTTACAGTCAAACTGTGTGATTAGTTTTTGTTTTCATCTATATTTAATGCTTCATGCATGTGCCGCAAGATTCGATATGACAAAGAATCTTAAAAACTTTTTTTATTTTGGGGTGTACCGAAATCCGCGTGTGTGTTCTGTTTACGTACCAACCACGTGTGGCCTCGCATGCATGTTTTCCAGCCGCCATTAGCAGGAGCAGCATTCTCATGCATGCATGCATATGTTCTATTCATATATTCTACGGAGACCGTGTAGTCAAGTCTCCAGGCCTTTCCCAAAATATTCTATAAAAAATTTTAGATTTTCTGTCACATCAAATTTTGCAACATATGTATAAAACATTAAATATAAATGAAAACAAAAACTAATTTTACAGTTTGCCTGTAAATCATGAGATAAATCTTTTGAGTCTAGTTAGTCTGTGATTGGACAATATTTACTAAATAAAAATAAAAATGCTATAGTAACCAAAACCAAAAAGAATTTGAAACTTGTTTAGTTGCAAAAAAATTTGGAAAAAATGGCACTATAGCACTTTCGTTTGTATGTGATAAATATTGTCCAATTATAGACTAACTAGACTTAAAAGATTCGTCTCGCAAATTACAGACAAACTGTGAGTTTCTATTTTTATCTATATTTAATGCTCTATGCATCTGTCCATCTATTCGATGTGACAGAAAATCTTAAAAAAAAGATTTTAGTGAGGAACTAAACAAGGCCTAGTCTAGAATACACACATAGTCCGGAGTATGCAATACTATATTTATAGTACTATTGTCCAACTTTGCTTTGAATTAATTGGTGGCTTCCCGGAGAAGGGGATAAAATTATTGAAGGAAGAAGAGTGAAGACGTGTGCCGTATCATCGGATCTAGCGTCATGGCTCCTGCTCCGGATTGACGAGGCATGCATGGAAGTCCTCCAAAATTGAAGTCTGAAGACATGTAGGAGTATGACCGCAAGTGCTCAAGCCTATGGTCTAGGTCTACTCCGTAGGTCAGTTGGCAACCTACTAGCTTCTTTTTTTTTTGAATGAAGGCTTCAAGCTAAATTGAATTCGTATAATGTGAAATATTGGACGATCTATGTGTGTGCAAGGGGAACACTGCACTGTCATGCCTGCTCAGCTCTAGCACCACAAGTGATTCAAGATAGAGAAATAATATTCGCCTAAACACTCTTTAATAACCAGTAATAATTCTAGTTTGTTATTTTTTATGTTATCTTGTAATGGTACCATTTACATGTATCCTACTACATTAATTTGCAGGAGCAATTAGAATTGTTACGAACGCTATTTAGAATCGTACAGGAACACATGGATAAATTAAAACAATAGTACATCTACATTTTTCCTTAGCTACTTCTAGCATTAGGCTCAACTAATAACCAATCGCAGATAAAAATATTTTTTTTCGTATGCTAAAAATCATTCATATTCAAGAATATCCATACATAAATTTATATTCATTTCAAAATATGGATATAAATATTAAAAGTGCGCTATCTGATCCAATATCTATAGACGATGCCAAGGACAATGGTACTTAACGGTGCGTGTCCATCTCAAATCGCAAGTAGTGCTAGAGGTGACGAGATGTGACAATGCGGCGTTCCATGTAGAACAAGGACGAATCTGAGCCATGAAATGTTTAAAGACTAAAATGTATTTTGATAATTTATGGATGAAAATGTCTCTGGAATATAAAGTTTAGGCACTAAATCGCTTAGTTCGTGGATGAAACTGAGCCCAAAAGAAATATTTGGACTAAAATGCACATTTGAAAGTTTGGGGATGGAATCGAGCCTTGTGTAATAGTTGAAGGACTAAAATATGTATTCTGCCTAGTCTTTAACTCTTTATAAAGGAAAAGGTTTTGGTCTCGCCATCATCTCACAAGACGCGATGTATTTCTGAGGAAGTCGTGGAAAAAGTGGACAGGAAGCATGTGTTTGGCCACTGAAGTGCTTTTCTTATGAAACATATTTGTTTGGCTCGTGCTAATACTTCGTATTTGGCTGATCGTTTCTAGAGTGATTTGTTTTGAGAGAAAAAACATTGTTCCGTGACTAAAGTATGGTTGATAAGCTCAAGTGAATAGACATAGTTTGAACTATGGTTTTATTATTATTGCTTCTAAAAACCAATAAACACATAATTTTTTAAACTACCTTTTCAGACTAATTTGCACATGTCTTTAGTCTAAATAAATACTTTAAGAATAATTGATAGTCAAGTTCTAAGACATTGGCCTTGTCCAAACGACAAGCATTATATGGCCTTGTTTACTTGAATTTTTTTTTTTGCAAAATGTGAATAGTAGCACTTTCGTTTGTATTTGACAAATATTGTCTAATCATAAGCTAAGTAGGCTCAAAAGATTCGTCTCGCAAATTATATGCAAACTGTATAATTAGTTATCTTTTTTACCTATATTTAATGCTTCATCCATGTGCCGCAAGATTTGATGTGACGGGAAATCTGAAAAATTTTGTAAAATTTTTTAGGAACTAAACAAGGCCTATGTAACTCGACGAGCAATTTTACAAGGGAGGAGCAAGAACAAGACATAAGCAAACTCAGGCCCTGTTTGATTTGCATCGGTAAACTTTAACTCTCGTCGATCTGTCATATCGAATGTTTGGACACATGCATAGAGTATTAAATATAGACTATTTACGAAACTAAAATCACAGCTAGAGAGTAATTTGCGAGACCAAACTTTTGAGCCTAAATAGTCAATAATTGGACATTAATTGCCAAATAAAACGAAAGAGCTACAGTACATGTTAAAGTTTAACACCTCCAACCAAACACCCTCTCAGTGTAGATCGGTTGTTTATGTCAAGTTTCTTGTAGTACTAGGATCTATGTCCCTAAGAGTTGGCATGTGTGTTCGCATTTCCTAAATTTATTTTAAGATATAGTAACACTATTTTTTATAGGTAGGTGACACGTATGTTGAAAATGAGATATTTATGGTAACTTTGTCAACCTTGAGTCCCTCATAGATGCAAGAGAGACAAAGGCGGTGTTGACTGAAAAACAAACCAAGTTAAAATTTGACACATAAGAGTGTTATCAGTAGACGATTCGTGCTTGCACCGCATATGTCATTGCCACGGTTTACTTGCACTGAGACGACTAAAACGATGATGACATGCATGTTGTAAAAGTTATTTAATACATTATCTCAATATTTACTTACTTCATCCGGTTCCATAATTCCTGTCATTTTAGAATTGACGTACGTGCTTCACAATCACAATATAGCTTTGTCTATGTTTTGCTACTATATATATCATATATACAATCAACAATATAATTTTACTAAAATATTTCTAAACTAATCTATACATGTTGCCTTTGTGTCTTCAAACTAATATCTTCAGAAGTCATTGATAGTCGAAGTTCCAAAAAGGAAAAAAAGAAAAGATGTCCTCTAATAAAGATATACTTGTAAAGAAAATAACATCGAATTTTTGTACAAACATTTCTTGGTCATGGATCGATTGACTACCATTATTTGCAGGCAGCATAATCTTGACTGATGAACAAGACTAAATGAGCTAGTAAGTACATGAATTAACCATGTCGGTCTGCAAGAATCACAATGCCGACAGAAAGTCGCTGTCTTGCTCCATGCATCGCATGCCATTACTGGCGGCAACGACTAGAGGTACCTCGAGAGCAGGTATGCGCTGACGCAGGGCGACCCGCTCCAGACGCCGGAGTGCAGCCTGAGCACGGCGCGCGCCGCCTCCTTGACGGCGGCGTCGCAGTCCGCCTGCAGCACGCAGCAGAGCTTCCCGACGGCGCCGACGCGCGCCATCTCCCGCAGCACCTCGGGGGAGGCCGCCCGGCCGCCGACGGCCGCGAGCACGCGCACGGCGCAGGCGTCGGCGGCCGCGGACACGCGCAGCAGCCGCCGCGCCACCACGGCGACGCCCGCCGGGTGCGCCGCCACGGCCGCGCGCCCGTCCGCGCACGCGCACAGCTCCGCCAGCAGCGCCATGGCCAGCTCCGTCACCCTCCTGCCCCCGCCGCCCGCGCTCGCGGGCGAGGACGACGGCGGCGGCGCGTCGAGCTCCAGCTCGATGGCCTCGTGCGCGGCGCCGGCGTCCACGACCAGCGCGCGGTTCCGGCCCAGCGGGCACGCGTGCAGTAGCACCCGCAGCGCGCACCGCATCGCGCCGGGGGACACCCTGTCGCGCACCACCGCCGTGACGGCGCGGAAGAGCTCCGGCCGCAGCCGCTCCAGCACCGCCGAGCTGGCCGCCTCCGTGACGGAATCCAGCAGCCGGACCACGCTCTCCCTCGCCGTGTCCGTGTCTCCGCCGGAGGTGCCGACGGGCTCGAGGGCCACCAACACGTCCGTTACCGCGTCGAGGAGGTTGTGCACGTGGGTATCGGCGACGACCAGCGGCCGGAGCTCGTCGCCGGAGACGGCGAGAGCGCGGACGAGATCAAGTCCGGCCTCGACGGTGCGCGTGGCCTCTAAGCTCCTCCTCACCTGGTGTTCGGGATAGGTGCTCTTGATGACCTCGCTGGCGCTCGACACGATGACGCGGAGCACGCGCTGGAGGACACCGGCGTCCACCATGTACCGCCGCGCCACGTCGCTCTCGGACGCAACCTCCGCGGCCTCGCGGAGCACGTCAACGGATGGGCAAGCAACCGTACACAGCAGCTTCTTCACGACGACGTCGGCGGCGGCGACCTCCGGCGGCCGTTGCTGCTGCTCTACTACGTCGTCTGCCAGCAGCTTGGCTTCACCCGCGTCCGGCGCCGGCGGCGTGGAGGTGGAGGAAGGCAGGCGCCAGGACTGGATGAGCCTCCGGAGCGTGTGGTTCGGGGTGAGGTCGGCGAGGGCGAGTGGCTGGCCGGTGACCGGGCAGGTGGCGTGGCCGGCGGCGAGCCAGCGCTCGATGGCGCGGCGGTCGTAGGTGATGCCGGTGGGCGCCGTGACGGGGTCCTGCATGGGCTGCAGCGAGATGGGGCACATCAGGTGTTGACGCATGCCGCTCAAGTCCTCCATTGTTTGTCACCGGGAATATAATGGGAACGTGACCTATAACTAAAACGCATACAGGACGTCTCTCTATATATAGCGACGGACTGATGGCGATGCATATCAGGTTTTGGGTTTTGACCGTTATGAAACAAGAACAAGGCTAACCTGCCGCAACATTTTTTTTTCAGTCAAACGAGTTCGGATTAATGAACGTGCATGGGAAAATAATATGGATAGCCTGCCGAAATAGTTGTGGTCAGGTGTGTTTCGTGAAAACGATTTTCCATCGGCTTCACATTGGAAAACGGAAACAAATTTAACAGGCTGGACAAAAAGTATCTGTTCAAATTCCTTTCTGAAGAGATTTTGTTCAATTCACAAATGCTTCGACTTTCTTTGGCTGCCACACACCAGATCCTAGTGCATTTTTCGAATTCAGAAGGATTATAGAAATCGGCCAATCCAAACACGGCTGATTCTGATGAAGATTATAGAATTCACCGTCGAGATTCTTATAATCCCATGATGGTCTCTCTCCGTGCTACTATTTTTGAGATTATTGACACGACCAACCACCGAGATCTACAGCTATTTCTAATCTCTTCTAGTTCTAGCAAATGTCCCCGTGAGTTGGAACGCAACATACAGCTTGTGGCGCCCTTGAAGATTTGTGGTGTAGAGATTTGTTCGTGTCATCTATTTTAATATTCTTGAAATCAAACTTCGTATCATTGTTGATTGTGTTTCTAACTTGTATAAAGTTTGAGTCATGAGTTCGGGACACATACGGGATATAGTGAGTTTTCGTTCGGTCGCTAGATGCGTCATGGAATGGACTCATACAGCCGTTGAACGCACGTTGTTCTAACTCGTATGAGCATAGGTCATGAGTCCCTATCACATAGGGACAACAAGTTTCTATCCTAACGCTAGACAGTCTTGGAATCATATTCTCTACCGTCGCGAAAAATATGTTGTTTTCCCCTCACGGGCATTTTCATCATCATCTATAACGACTTGGGTGGGTCAGCGTCGTCGTGGATTGGCAGGCAGTAAGTAGTGCAACCAACATTGGCCATGGCTAGAGTGACTCCATGAAAGACACAGTGATGCCCAAGCTCTCAGACTAAACCTCCTCACCTTGATCCCAGCCTCCACCGCCTCCGTGGCCCCTTCCCCCTCCCATCGTCGTCATGGCCTCTACACTTTACACTGACGTAACTCTTCATGTGCCAGGATAGCACCACAGACGACGAGAGAGGGTCCTCGCGCCCACCTTGCTAGTATCGCCTCCACTGAAGGGTGCTAGGCACGAAGCCTAGTGCCACCGCCTCGAACTTTGGTGTCTGAGACATACAAAGTTGCCCCTCACGTCGACCATGCAGACATGGCAGTGGCTGAACTGACAACCGCATATGTGTAAGGCTGACAAGTGGTGCACGGCTAGGGCACCTCTCTAGTGAGTGGCGCAGCCACCGTTGTAGTGGAGGAGACGACGCGAGGCAAGGTGAGCCGAGAGGGGGTAGTGTGGCGAAATTGGCAGCACGTGGAGAAGAAGAATGGGAAAAGATGATAAGTGGGACCTATGTGTTAATGAGTGGACCGAGGGAGAGTAGTAGAGTCATTTTGGTCCATGGCACACGAGCCAACGTCGTCCGCCGACGTAAAGAATGGCATGTTTTAGGTTCTGAATGGATTATAATGGTACTAGCTCTCTTAGGCGAGGAATATTGATATCTATCAAATTTACTTTTAGAAAGAAGAGAAAATATTTCATTAACAATATCGTTCTAATTAACCTAAAATGAAAGCCAACCGATGGGTCACAAACTACTAGTACTAGTACTACTACGGGCTTGTTTGGTACAGCTCAACTTCACTAGTAAAGCTGTTTTTTTTAGAAAATAGCTTCATGAGTGACTTTCTAGATAAAGCTGGGCTGTTTTGGAGAAAGTGTTTGGCAAAATAGCTTCACCAACTACTTCATGCATAGTTGAGAGAGAAAAATGAGGAAGAAGCGTACCGAAATCCGAAATCTTTTCGGAACTAAACAAGGCCTCATATTGGCAACAACATATCCGGCTTGATGTCTGCCTGCAACTGCAAGCAATGGATAATGGTTTCTCCAGAAATCGTCTTGTCAAAATCGTGACGTGAACACATTGAAGAGGAGACGACGACGACGACGACGACGCGAACTGGCTGCCACTGCTCTAATGAATGGTGTGCGCGTTCCGGCACCGGCACAGCTGGGCCTGGGGGCGCAATACTTTGACCAGCAGACGTCTTTGGTGGAGTGGTTGACCGCAGCTCTGTTTGCTCTGCCGGTGCCGTGCGTACGCTTGGGCGCAAGGCCGTAGCAGGCCTAGCGGCGGTCGTTGCAGCACGGTACTCTCCGCCGGCGCCTACTGTCCACATGGAGGCTTCGTGCATGCCGACCATGTGTTGTTGCCCGCTCACCTCCTCTCCTAAACTGGTGCTACAATATTTTTCAGAAAAGAATTTGAAGGCAGGGTCAAACGAAAAAAAATGAAAATAAAAAACTAGGCCAATTTGTCTGTTAACATGGCCATTCATGTTCTCATATCTTCCTTAATACTAACTCCGTGCTAAAAAGAATCTTGTTTTTTGAGTCAAACACCTTTAGTTTTGATCAGTTTTGTAGAAAAAAAATATCAACATCGATCTATGACAGCGATAAGAGCAACTTCAAGAGACACTCTATATCATTCATAATTGCTATAGGTCTTATGAATAGAGATTTTGATTAAAAAAATAATCTCTTACATCTTACTTATTTTGTTGTATTCAAATATAGACATCTTCTATTCCAGATTCCTCGCTAGCCAAAGATACAAGAGAATAGATCTCTAAAGTGAACATACTATGTAAAAAAGTTGTTGGAGAGTAAAAAAAATACAGAAAACCATTTTTTATGTAAATGACTCGAAATGATGATTTATAGAGCGAGTGGGCTTTAGGAAAACTCCGGTAGATACTCTAAGTATAGTGAACCTATTTGGAGAAATAAATATTGATACCATTTTCTATATATTTGTTTTCATATTACTTCTAATCATATCTATGAATTTTAGTCGATTTCGATAAAAAGAAATTAGAGTGTCAACATAAGCTTACTTTTATTTTCATGGTCCCACTTTCCGTGTAGGACCCACATATTGATCTTGACGCGTAAAAATTGGTGCAGAGTAGAGTCGTAACAAGCAGATCTTGTCACACTATTATCCATGGACCTGAGCATTTGGTAATTTGCGGGCGCTTTCCCGTCCACCATGTCCGTGTACGAGAATGACCGGGTCGTGCCGCACTTCTATTCCACGTCGTGCATGCAAATAAAGCCCACCAGACCGGTGGTTTGCGCTCTGGTTTTGAGCGGGCCAGCCTGAGTAGCATTTGGCGCATTGCATTGCAGTTCCATGTGCAGAGTGTCTTGGGCCTTGTTTAGTTCACTCCGAAACCAAAAAGTTTTAAAAATTCCTCATCACATCAGATCATGTGGCATATACATAAAACAATAAATATAGATACACAGTTTATCTGTAAATCGCAAAACGAATCTTTTGATCCTAGTTAATCTACAATTAGACAATATTTGCCACAAACAAACGAAAGTGCTACAGTAGCAAAATCCAAAAAAGTTTCACATCTAAACAAGGCCTTGATGAAAAAAAATCCGACCCAACTATTGGTTGACGTTAGAACATTTCAGGATGGTGGCACTGTTTTCAGTACCAAATGCAATGCGCAAATGAGGAAACAAAATAAAAAAAAAAGAGACTGAAAACCAAATGCAGCACATGGAAAATAGAGTGCGTTGCAATCGAAAGATGGTAACTTTATGCACCGGATATATATAACTCAAGCCTTCAACAACTATCAAGCGAGTCAAACATCAAAGCTTAGCCAATTGCATCAACAGCTACTCGAATGAATGTATATGCTAATATGCTCCTAAAACTAGAGTATGCACAGAATATTTTCATGGCTCAGCTTCGTTTCTCAATTCAAACTTTTAAATACGTATGCCATCCATAAACAATTACGTAATTTACTGAACAGAAGCCGACTGTACCAAAAAATGCTTTGAGGTCATTAAGACCGTGCTTCAGTGAATACACTTCTTAGGTAAAGAACTTGGTAGTTGAAATTGACAATCAGTATCAACTGGTGGAGAAGTCTATTATAATGCTTACTGATTTGTTTAGCTAGCACATAATGACATAAATGATACATTTCAAAAACAAATTTCATCTAGTTTCCTATAGCATGATGCTTCTATATTCCATACAGCTAAGTGAATAACAGATTTACAGTTAGTACATTCACAAAATGGAAGATAGCAACCTATTTCTTCTGTTGCTAGGTTGGGTGTCTATGTTTACTGCCTAGATGAACAAGTCATTAACATACAACAATCAGTATAAGAGACATGAGCTTCAGATATTCACACGTCAATGACACTACACCTTTCAGAAATTGCTTCCACCACCAAATTGCGATGGTGGCTGAACTGCGCCATAAGCAGAATATTCCTGTCACAATTCACAAGTTCAGTAAACTCACTAAACTAGTAAAAGCTGAAAGAATCAAAGCAACTAAAGTGAGACCAGTACAAAAAGGAACAGGAAATGTTTACTAGCATGTACTCCCTCCATTCCAAATTTTGGCTTTTCTAGATACATAGCTCTTGTTATGCATTTAGATATACACAATATCTAGATACATAGTAAAAGCAATGTACCTAGAAAAGCCAAAATGTCTCATAATTTGGAACAGGAGTAGAAAACTAGACTCTGTGATAGAAGGGTCATAAGTTCGAAGGTCAATACCCCAACTGAAGAAGTGAGGAGACAAGGATATACACACTCTGAACAAAAAAAGGCTTGTAGTATCTAGAAACTAAACCAAGCTAGTACAAAAACCTTGTTCATTTGGTGCAAAGTTTGTCTTGATAGATAGTTAGAACTTCAAAGCAAGTTTTGTGTATGTCTTGGAAGTTTGAGAATAAAAGAAAAGAGTAAGAAAAGATGACATGTTAGCTTATTACATGTATTCATTTGCTTAATGTTAAGAATGCTCATATTAATTGTAGTTTTACTAGGAAGGCTTTCCAGTTGCCAATTGCATCTAATCCTTAATACATGCCACCAACAACATGGATAAGATATAGAATAAAAAAGCTCATTTATGCACCTGAGATGCACACTGAGGCTCAGAATGCATATTTGTATGCCCTTGAATCTGACTTGTTGAAACAACAGTCGCAGGATATCCCTAAAAAGCAAAGGTGGATTCAGTAATTTGGAAGCAGTTAATAAAACAATAATCCTAAAGAAACAAGGTAGTATCACTACCTGGTAGAAGTAAGGTCTACCAACAGATGAGTTTGATGCAATATCTTCTGCAGCAAAATATTGATCTTGATTTGGGGGGTCGACAAAAACCGGGTCAGCTGGCTGGGGCAAAACCACTTGTTTCACATTTCCTAAAAAACAATTATTTTTATTCAATCGAACTTAATCATTGCTGAAGCAAGATGAATGCAAGTGAAAAAGGAGATACTTGATTGTTTCTCTTGCTTAGTTGATTTTTTCTTTCTCTTTTCAACCCTACTTCCATCTTTCTCTTTTCCCACCGGATTCATATGCAATCTTTTGAGGTCACACATATTTTCCAGTGATTTTTCTCCGTTTTCAAGTACATCCAGAATTAGTTTTCTTGTATTATGATGACTTTTGCTCTTTGTCAGCAGATCATAAACAAACCACATAGCCCTATTATGATACACAGATGCAGCTTCTGTGCGATCTTGTTCTGCAAATTCATCAACTGGAAATGGATATGTTCCTTTTCTGGCATATTTTGTCCAACGGTTTAAAATATACCTTTCAGGAATCCTATCGACGTTCTTGAGACCAAGTGCATTTAGAGCATGTAGACAAAGTACACCCATGGTCTCAAATTTTTTGCAAGTACAGCTCAACTCCATGGTAGATGTGTTAAGGAAAACTACCCAAACATTTGGACTACTTTGCAGAACAAACTCGAACTTATACAACGTTTCATTACACTGAACTTCCTGATATGAAGTTGCACCAGTTCCATCTAGAAAATCTGTTTCAAGATACTTATAGACCTTGTGTGTGTAAACTTCAGCGGCATGTTGCAAAATTCTGTTATGCTTAACTGTACACTGCGGAGCAGCCTGGTTGCACTGAATGTCCTCTAAAGACTCAGTTTTACGCCAACTACCTGCAATTTTATCCAACTCAAGAACAAAAGAGGCAAGTGAAGTTGATTCATCATCAATGTTGCCCAAAACATTGTTCAAACCCTCATTCCTATCCATCGATTCGATCCCACCATCAAACGCATCCTTGTGAAGAGCTGTGCACCATTTATGCCTTTGCTGATACAGATCAGTGAGCCACGTGTGTTCCTGCATATTATACTCATGATGCATCATCGCCCATGTTGCATCAAATTCTGCTTCTGACTCACATCCTCTCATGCACTTTATCAGCAAGCTATGACATGTTCCAGAATCATTGATAGTGCCTAAATGGGACAGCATGTTCTTTTCAATGAGCCGTTGACAAAGACAATGACGTGTCCCAGGAAGAACATTTTCAGTTGCCTTGGAGATAAATTCATTCTGATCAGTAAAGATTGTTTTAGGAGGACGACCACCCACTGACTCCAAGAATGACTTAAATAACCATTCATAGGATGTTAGGGACTCGTCTAACAAAAATGCACAGCCCAACATGACATTTTGTCGGTGGTGATTCACACCAATAAATGTGGCACATATCATATTATACTTGTTGGTGCGATATGATGTGTCAAATATCACAACATCTCCGAAACTATCATAGTCAACCCGGCTTTTCCCATCCCTCCAGAAAAAATTAGTCATTCGTCCTTCTTGATCTACTTCTACATCCCAATAGAACATACCTTGTTCATTTGACCTGCGCTTGAAATATCCAACAAGGGCCTCACATTCCTCTGGTTCAAGCAGAGTGTAACTACGGATGCTAAGCTGGCTGTGGCATTCTGTACCATCTTCATTTATATGCAAACTGTCATGCATTGCTTGGATTTCAGCATTCACCATTGCATTCAGCACACCAGATTTCGGAACTGAAAGAGTCCTCACTGATCTCAGTAAGTGTATCTCTTCCGGTCGAACTAGCTCATGATTGTGCTCAGGAACTATTTGAATAACTCGCCATTGACCTTCAGAATCAACCCTAAAACGTACCATCGCTTTGCAATTAGTCCTGGTCTCCGGCTTATTAAAGTTCGCTTCAGTAAGCTGCTCATCATCCTTCAAGCCTTCTTTTGAGCAGTAATAATCTTTAGTACGGATGGTTTTGGTTCCAGTAAAGTAGTACTGCTTTCCCTTCCGAACACTAAAGCCCATACGGTGCCCATAGTCACAGTACAACCTGTAAGCTTCTTCCTCACTATATGCGACTTTATTTCGTAATTCTTCAGTCAACTCCTCACGGCTCGGGATTATAGAACTATGTTCCCTATCCTCTTCTTCATTTCCTGCAGGATCTTCCTCCCTCCTCTGTTCTTGGTTGTCAAAGGCTACTTGCTCCCCATTTTCAGTACTGTAAATTATTTGCTGCATTTCTCCATTCTCCTCAGCTTCTTGTTCATTATCTTCGACACTGCCAAGACAGATGGCCTCCCCATCAATCTCAATAGCAATTGTAGTACCTTCCATCACTGCATCACGAAAGGCAATGTATTGGTATGGTACAAATACCAGGAAAGTATGAGAACAGACCTACTACTGAAACAATTGAAACAAAGACATAGAAGCTTCTTTTTATATTTTGGGTTCAACCCCACAACCACACACAGTGGTGGGCCAACAATTTTAAGGTTTGTCATCCAAAATGTGAAGGGCTATCGAAAGATTTTTTTTAACAACCTAAAGCCTAATATTTGTCATGTATAATACCACGTAATAATAGAGATATAATACATAATTGAGCATGGTTTAATAAATTCGTATAGAATTGAATATAACTAGACATTGTTTTACATGTAGAACTGTCCCAGTTTAACAAAATATTTAAGAAATATATGTAACACATCATCAGTGAGTTAATATCAGTTTCACAAACATTCCCAAATTGCAATGAGCTGATCTAATATAGTGAAACGGAAAGCCAATTCACCAAATTAACTTACAAATCGGATTCACACCTGGTGGCTGCTCCAATGGAGAATCAACAGAGTACCAGACCAGCACAAGCTGCTCTCCTCCTGCCTCAGGACGGTCGAGGCTCGAACTTTAGCGCCGCTGCCCGCTGCCGCAGGCCTCCCACGCCCAGCACCCCGGTTGCTTGCCGCTGCCGACTTGCCCCTGGCCCCTGGCCACGGGCCGCCCCAGCCCTCCGCAGCCACCCGGCGCCCCCAGGCAGCGCACCTGCTTCCGCCCAAGCCCTGTGAGTACAGCGTGGCTGCGCCCGCTGCCACCTAGCCGGAGATTCGGCCCTAGGCCTAGGGTTTGGAATGGAACGGGAAAGAGAAGCAGAGAAGCCGCAGGCGCTGTTCCGCGCGACTGCGCCAAACGCCGAAAGACGAAACGGCGATGTGGGGGACCTAGCGGCTAGCGTTTCTCGCGACTGCGAGGCCACGGGAGAGAAAACGGAGCTAGATGGGCCGTCGCCGGGTTAAGGGAGGGAGAGCGCCGGGACAATTTGTGAACACCTGTTACGTTTTTTCTTTTTTTGTTTTTTGTTTTTTGTTCTCCTAAAATAACACGTACTCTCTCTATCCGCAATTATAAGACGTTTAACTTTTTTAACCTCAAGTTTAACGACTCATCTTATTCAAAAATTTTATACAAATATAGTCAAATTCAAATCATTTCTGAAGAACTTTTATTAATAAACCAAGACACGATAAAAGAAGTGTTATTTTGTAAATTTTTTTAATATGACGAGTAGTCAAATTTAGTGTTGAAAAAGTCAAATATTTTATAATTTAGAATAGATTAAGTACGTAGTTATGTACCCTGTTTTAGAAAAAAAAAAGATAATATAAGTATTAGCAAAAGTGACTTGCAACGGAACCCAAGATACAAAGAAATTGGACACTATATAATCGCTAGACGTGAGTTGATCTAGTTTATATATGTGCACGTGTCATGAGTTCAGCACATACAGATACTGATGACGTAACCACCCAATATATATTTGAATTGGATTCTATATACATTATCACTATACGTGGTTGTGCTAACTCGTATGAGTATAGATTATAAGTATGGTTTAATAAGTAAAAAAAGCAAAACAGAAGAAACTCTCCAATATCGAGACAATTAGGAAGAAGTTGACAAAAAAAATAAAAGAAAGGTGTTGCTAAAGCATGCATACGCAGGATTTGGAGGTTCCGCGCGTATACCTCCTTGAACACTAGTCTTTGGTCAAAAAAACACAACAACTCTCTTTCCTGACTCCGGCACCCTCGCCCTCGCCCTCACCCCCGCTGTCACTATCGTCCTGCTGCGGCGAGCTAGGTTTGCTCCAGTGAAACCCTAGCTCGCTCACGGCACCACCTCCTTCCCCTCCCCCTGGCTGCCATGGCCACCACCACCACCATGGTCGGAGCTTGACCGCCTAAACCTGGCCCGACCGCCCTGTCGTCGCCAGCTCCCCTAAGCCACCCATCGACCATTTCCCACAGCCTAGCCTACCTGCCTCCCCCCGACCAGCCATTCTATAGCCCATCGAAGTTGGGGGAGAAGAAGAGAGAGCTCACCGAAACCCTAAAGGAGAGAGGAGAGAAAGAGAGGACAATGCCTACCTAGCGCCGCCATCGTCGGATCTAGCAGATCCACCACCGCATTGCCATGGCCGACACATGGGAGAAGCAGTGGGGCAAGGTGAGGTGAGGGTGCGGGCTTTGGGGAGGTTGTCGCCGGGGAAAAGAGAGTGGGAGAGGAGGAGTGAGCACTCCTCATAGCGCGAGGGTGTGTGCTTATAATTAAAGTAGTATTTAGAATTAAAAAATAAGAATGGTACCCTTGAATTTAAGTAGGCCAGCCCCCATGTACCTCTCGCTAGCTAGTAGGCGTTGGGTTATAGGCGAACCCACGAAACAACATGGGGGTACACCGTACACATGTACAACGAATAAATTTTGCAAAAACAAAAAACAAAGTAGCAAGCATAATAATATACATTTATTATACACTTGAAATCAGATCAGATCCAAATACAAATAGGGCCTTGTTCAGATGCGAAAACTTTTTGGATTTCGCTACTGTAGCACTTTCGTTTGTTTGTGGCAAATATTATCCAATCATAGACTAACTAGGACTAAAAGATTCGTCTCGTGATTTACAGCTAAACTATGCAATCAATTTTTATTTTTATCTATATTTAATGTTTTATGCATGTGCCACAGAATTCGATATGATGAGAAATTTTAAAAACTTTTTGGTTTTAGAATAAACTAAACAAGGCCTAGGCAAATAGCTGGTGCATACCTGGTGGGTATTCATTGGCGGCTACAAAGACCTGCCGAAGGGACAGGGAGACCTGAGCTGCAGTTGCCCAGTGTTGTCGACACGAGAGAGAGAGAGAGAGAGAGAGGAAGCGAGTGCAGGCTGAGGAGGATATATCAGAGATTTCGTTATCTACAACGTTTTAAATAGTGGCATAATACAAACTATAAATAAAAGCTACTCGGCTCTAAACGCACGATCTTTCTTCAATCTCTCGAGTCTTTTCATTTGAAGTCATCAGTCCTACTTTTTAATTATGGGACAGTGTTTTTTCTTACAAAAAATCAGCACTAGCAGCCTTTTTTAAGTTAGCTGAACAGAATTGATTGATGAAGCTAACGACAAAGTTCAACCATGTTTGGAGTGCATAATTTTTTCTTGAATCCAGTGTTTTTATTCGAAATCATATTGATTTCTATAAATTTTTTCGTGCAAAATTTTTTATCCCCGACAGGCTACTTCCCCAAATATTTTGCAAAATGTTTCAGATTTTCCGTCACATCGAATCTTACGGCACATGTATGAAGCATTAAATATAGATAAAAACGGTAACTAATTACACAGTTTGCATGTAATTTAAGGGACGAATCTTTTGAGGCTAGTTAGCCTATGATAGAACAATATTTGTCAAATACAAATGAAAGTGTCAAATATAAACTAATTTTTTGCAAGTAAACAAGGCCCTGCATGCATTTTGCTTCACAGGGTCTACTGTCACATCGTTTTGGAACAGCATACACTGAAAAAAAAAATGGGGTACAAATGTCTTCGCAACAAGATGGGGGCAGTACCTCAGCTGGCCGGCACCCCTTTTTTCAGTAATGGCAGCTTTGGGTTCTATGCCTCTATAGCTTCACCCTGTCACTGGAGAATAGATGCACATCTAATCTGTAGCCATAAAAGATGAACCTCTCCTTTTACCAACTGGTATTATATATGCTTTTCTTTCATTATTTTTTGATGGTATGGACGTTAACCATGTCATATTATAGCGCTGACAATGAATTGCATCCATCTTATACCTTGTTTAGATCCAAAATTTTTTTAATTTAGTTTTTAACAATTAATATCCAATCATAGACTAACTAGACTTAAAAGATTCATCTCACGATTTACAGACAAATTGTGCAATTAATTATTTTTTAATCTATATTTAATGTTTCATGCATACATTTAAAAATTCGATGTGATGAAAAATCTTATAAACTTTTGGAATTTTGAAGTCATCTAAACAAGGCCTTAACCCATGAAACCTCTTGATGGATAGGCACACGAGAATTTGGGAGAACAAAGAAAGAGAGTCTTATTACTTGGTAAACAGTAAAACTAGTTTCTCATTAGTAATCACACAGGAACACTTGGTAAAAAAGAGAGCTCCGACTTCGAGTCAGTACCAGAACAAGGCCTACAATTCAACTCAGAATTTCCATTCAGCAGCAGAACATAACAAAATTCACTAATATGCAGAAGAACAAAAGGCAAAGGCATCAGCAACAAACAGAAACTAAGATTATACAGTCAAAACATCGATCTTCTAATGATCATCCGCCGAACCAACTATCCATGTCTCCATTCCCGTCTACTGTTAGGCTTTCTGAATGCACACTGCAGGGACGATGCACTGGATGCCGTCACGAGATTCCAGCTCGTCCTGGGTTGACAATGCTAGTCATGGCAGAAGTGGGTCGACCCCCGCTCTTAGCATTTCAAAGATGGCTCCTGTGATCTTTGCGCTTGCTGGCTCACCTAAGATGACCTGTTGCAGGGATTACAGGATAACGCACAATCCCAAGCGGCATTTTTGTGTTGTTATTAGGATTCTCTCCTGCTCCACTGCCGTCACAACTCGGTTCCAGCAAGCGCATTAGGGAAAGGAAGATTTCCATTCTAGTCACATCCCTGTTGGCCTGCATAAACAAAGCAAAATAAGAACTTCCATAAAACAGAAAGTGGAGGAAGCAAAAGAAATCTTAAGTCATGGGACATATTATAACATGCTCTGAGGGGAAGCTATTCTAGCCTTCTGAGTTCTCAGCCAACCTAGAGAACTTTCATAATGCATTGAACTGCTTACCTCAACAGTGAACCGTGCCCAGATTTTATTTTTGCGTGCTTCCATAACGCCCCTTAAGATGGTTAATCCTAGTCCTTTAATAAAGTCAGCTATCTCCAAGAAGATACCTCTATCCTCACAGAGCATCTACAGAGGCAACACCATCAGCAATATGCAAGCATTGACAAAAATAAGAGTTGAAAGAACCAGCAATAGCATAATCATTTACCTCCACAAGCATCTGACGAGGCCGCTCAAGATCCTCAACAATGATTGGACATGTCATAGATTGACTACCAACATCAAAGGCCCAAGTTGCACCACCTTCGAAGTAGTCTTTAAGTGGACCATTCTCACCACCAAGAATCTGTTCGGAGTTTACCCATAGCCACACAAAGCATTGCATAAAGTTAATAACTATTACCTTCTCAAAAAGGCTGCAAATTAGATGAAAAAGTTAATAAGTATGTGCATACCTTAGATTCATTTGTGTCCTTGAGGTTGTCTGCATGCTTTGTCACGCTTTGCAAGAAAAGCATGTGCTTAATGGTCTTCTCCAACAATGCATCAATGCTACACTGTTGACAAAAAATGCTGTGAGACTAACAGTCATTGCATAAGCGTATGAAGTTTGAAACAAGTGCAATTGAACCTTAAATAATCTAAATTCCTATGCACATTTGAAATGCACGAGTAGAAGAAGAGGATACCTTTGCCCCATTAGGTACGAGTTCCCGGAGCTCCTTTATACGATCCTGAATAAGCTGGCGGTCCTTTGGTCGTGGCTTAGGATTCTCTCCTGGTCGAGACCTCTTTCGACTTGCCTTGCTTGATGTGTCAACACCCTTGCTGTTTGAGGCTGAGGCACTTTCACATTTCATGTTCTGTCCACTCTCAATCCAGAGGCGTATCTGAGACTTCTGTATTGCATTATTTTGAGAAAGACAGCCATCCTCTGCCTTTTCTGGGAAAGATGTCTGTTTAACAAAATTTGAAACGGCTAACTCATTCTTGATTAGCAGAGGAGCACCAGACGATTCAGACTGCTTTGGCTCTTTTAAGCGACAATACGAAGTGCTAGGAATATCTGTCACTGAAGTCTTGCAAGAAGCACTGTCACCAGAGATCTGCTTGCCACCAGGATTGGCATTGGAGACAACTGCATCCAACAGTTGGTCGGTATCAGTCAGTGAGAAGATCCCGGAATAAGGGAACTCGTCATCCACTGAATTGAAGGCTGGAGAGGAACCAAGATGAACAGAGGATTCAGGTACATCTCTATTTGAACTCTCAGGTTTTGCAGCTTTCCAGGTAAGATCATTATCCACATTGTGGCACAAATGATGAAATTCCGAACCAAACATGTCAAACAAATCACTTTCTGCAGCAGGATCCATAAGGAGCGGCGGTGGTCTCTCATTAGATATGTCCAGAAGCCTGCGGCGATCCATATTCTTGACAGCTTGAACAATTGCATCAGTAGGGTCATGCACTTCATTAGCCTTTTTTGGGCCAATAAGATCCGAGCTACTCATCTGATTCTCTTGAGAAATGGCTGTTTTCAAGCCACCAGAAACCTGAATATCAGAGCCAGACGACAGAGCAGCAGAAGCTTGGCATGTCTCTCTCTTGGGACTCTCCGTTTTCCTAACAAATTGGGTAGATTGGGGCATTTTATATGAAATAGTTGGCCTGTGCCCTGTCATCCCAGAAGTAGAACTGCATCTTTGGTCTAAAATTTGATTTGCTGTGCTGCCATACAGGTTACCCTTGACTACCCTAGTACCTTCAGGGAGAAAATCAAAACCCCCATGACCATTAACAAAACCTGGCACCTGGCCTCTGCCATGCAACAAAGTCATGTTTGTGTTTTCATGGACTAAAGGGTTACGTGCAAGAGATTTCAAGAGAACATTTCTGGGATCTGATGGTTCTCCAGTGTTTCCTTGTTCTAACTGTTGACTGTGGGTCATCAATGGATGCCTTTCCATTGATGCTGAGATAGACGAGATAAAACCAGAGCTCACAACACTACTTTGGGTGTTACTCTGAACTCTCCTGTCACAGTAAGGGTTTTGCGGTCTGAACCTCATGTCAGGAGCATATAGAATGTGTTCTCTACCCACTTGACCATTTCTTTGTGCAACCATAAGCATTGAAGCATTACTGCCCATGTTTGCCAATGTACTACTAGACACAGTTGTGCCATCAGGACCATAACATTGTTGATATGTCATTGGGGATCCACTTAAAAACTTTGAGCGTGTATCTGCAGGGTATATACTTGCGGGGCCATTCAAAGGGCGTGACTGAACTTTCTGGTTTGAATCATTTTTAACAGATGACGATGAAGCCATACTCGACCGATTGTTCAGCTGAGAACACAGCTTCTTATACTGGAGCACAAGGTTGGTATTTTCCACTACCTGCCAGAAAATAAGCATTCATATAAGTTCTAACATGTCATAAGCATGGTTAGTAGAGTTAGCATATAGAGATATCTGAGAATCTTTTTTTTTCTTATTTCTTTCACAGCAATCCTAAGTGCAAAAATAGAGCACAATTATCACAAGTTGTTTTTCTTTTCAGGGTTCCGCTACTGCCCACAAGAAGGTTTTGTCTCCTCGGATCTCATGACAATATAGTTTATATACAGAGATCAAGGGAACAGAACATTTGACCAGTCAACAATGTAATAGTCATAAAGTAGTACATCATGGCCATATAATAATGACAGAGAACAACTTCAAGACATGTAGAACGATATATACTATATAGTAATCCCAGTTGCTAAAGCATGGATATCTTACCACACTTGTAGAGCCTAGCTGCAGTACACCTCGTGGTAACACAGGAATAATTGCAATAGTCTGCATACAATAACTTATTGAGAGCTCAGAAGCAAACACTGCGTTAGTGAATAATCCAGCATGCAAGGAAAAAAATTCGTACTAACCTGAATGCCAGCTGCAAACTGATGATTCATCTCAGCAGCAACCTATCGTCGTGAGAAGAACATAATCAGCTTGGTGTTCCATCACAGATGCTCATATTACAATTTAAAAGCCCCCAAAAAACCAAACATTTCTCTGCTTAAATAAGAAAGACCCCGAAGATATTGAGGAAATCCTTATGGTGCGCGCATGAAGAAAGGGAAATCCCATCATGGTTGACTTCAGCTCTAGGGCAAACCATACAAACAAGAACCTTGAAAGATGTCTCCACTTATTTCGCGTGTCTATTTGTGTGCTTTCGCAGCTTAGCTTATCACAATGGCAACTTGTTCACAGAATAATAGACCAAACTCACTACATGCCAAAATTTCAAGACGTAGAACAAATACTCGAGGACAAAATAACCCCACAAGGACTTGTGCAGTGGCATAAATCCCTTGGCCTCACGCTTTAAATAAGGTGACAGCAAAATGGACCACGAGAAAAACTGAAATCGGGCTACATTTATATCGGTTCACAAGGGAAGGAGAAGTAATCGTACCTCGGGTCTGAGATTGTGATCATTGGCAGCAGGATCATGGACAATCCATTGATGATTTCCAGTGAAAGCAGCGCGGCCAATGGCACTGAAGAGTACAAACACAGCATACATACATCAGTAAAGCTTCAACATCCTCCAACAACACCGAAGCACTTGTTAGCAAGAACATTGTAACAAGCAAAACAAAATTCCTGCTTACCCTTCACCAACGACATGAATTTGCGAGGCCATAACCTTTTTAACAAGCGTGCACACACTGGTGCCCGGCTCACACCCAGCTTCTTCAGGAGCCTCAGATCCGGCGGAGCATGACGCGTGGCCGCAGCAACCGTCCTCCCACACCAAATGCCTGCACGTCACCAAGGCAAGAGACAACAAATCAGCAAAAGAACCGCTGAATTCGTGCACTAAGCACACCATGAAGCTAAATGCGGAGCACATTAGCAGTTGCACTGAAACACAAGCGCATTTCACGCATTCCCGCCCTTGTACACCCCCCAAGAACTCACACACATTAGCGCGAACTCAGTGGGTACACGTTCTAGTAAATTTGCAGCGGCGCCAAAAGCTGCATACACTGGTTAGTCTATTTTTCGAAGTAAAGAGCTCCCATATCGGGAAGGATGCCGAGGAATATGCCCATCCGAAATGTTCCCCACGCGGCGCTTCGTTTGTCTAGCAGGCAAATCTAGCTGAAACGGAATGCGCAGCAAAACACCAAATCCCGGGGAGCGAAAAGTTGCATACGAACGTTACGAAAAGAATGGGATGGGATTTCTTCGCAAATCGAGCTGTGGGAGAAGCTTAAGATCCGAAGAAAAACCAGGAAGGGGGAAAAAATAAACAGGAGGAGGAAGGAGGGGTGGAGTGGAGCTTACACAGGGTCGGCGGCGCCGATGGCCTTCCAGAAGACGGCGTAGGACCAACCGACCTCCTCGCAGAGCCGGCGCAGCGCGTCCCCCACCGCCATCCCAGCGACGCAGGGAGAGAGAGAGAACCCTAGCTCCTCCGCAGGCCCGCCGCCTGCAGTCCCTTTCTCTCTACTAGCCTGGCCTGGAACTGGACTGGAACAGGACGTGCGAGCAAACAAGCAAGCAAAGACGGGCGGCGCGGGCGCCCCTCCTCTAGGCGGCGCGGCGGCTGGCTCGCCCGGCCTGCTTCGCGCGGAGCCCGCCGGCTCTCCTCGTCCTCACGCTTCCCCTCGCGGCCGCCGGCGCGCAGGCGCCCATCAGGGGGGCGGCGGGCCCACTCCCAGCCTCCCACCCAGCAAGCGAGCGTCAGCGTCCGCGTTTCGCTTCACGCGGCGGCGGCGGCGGCGAGCGAGCGAGCCTGCTGCCTACCCCCAGTGCTGGGGGGCTGCTGCGGCGGCCTGCGGCTCGTCAATGTCCTGGTGCGTCTTCCTCCTCGCGCTGGCTGGCTCTCCCTCACTCGCTTTGGCTTTGCTGGCTTTGGCTTGTTTGGGTTCTCACTTCTCTTCTCTTCTCTTCTCTTCTCGGGTTTGGGTGTCTAGTGTGTTTTGGCTTTCTCTTTCTCGTTGCTTTGCTGTGCTCGCCCTTTTGCGTTTTCTCTTTCTTTTTTTTTTTACCTCCTTCCCTGCTCCCGAGGCAGGTATCATTCCCTCCACGAGGGGCAAAATCGGGATGCTCATGCTACCCTATGTTTTAGCCACATCATTTCACTTGTGGTGCTATTCACCATGATTCTGAGGATGTTTTTACTTTTTTTTTTTTACTTTGGCATCTCCATTTAGGCCTTGTTTACTTCCAAAAAATTTTGCAAAATAGGAATAGTAGCACTTTTGTTTGTATTTGACAAATATTGTCTAATTATAGACTAACTAAGCTCAAAAGATTCGTCTCGTCAATTCCAACCAAACTGTGCAATTAGTTTTTATTTTCATCTATATTTAATACTCTATGCATACGTCTAAAGATTCGATGTGACGGGGAATCTGAAAAATTTTGCAAAATTTTTGGGGAACTAAACAAGGCCTTATTGTTTAGTTCTAAAAAATTGCAAAATAGGCATAGTAGTACTTTCGTTTGTATTTGACAAATATTGTCCAATCATGAACTAACTAGGTTCAAAAGATTCGTCTCGTCAATTTCGACTAAACTGTGCAACTAGTTTTTATTTTCGTCTATATTTAATACTTCATGCATGCGTCTAAAGATTTGATGTGACGGGGAATCTAAAAAATTTTGCAAATTTTTTTGGGAACTAAACAAGGCCTTAGGGTCTATTTAGGCTTTGTTTAGTTCATCCCCAAAACCAAAAACTTTTCAAGATTTTCCGTCACATCAAATCTTGCGACACATGTATGAAGCATTAAATATAGATGAAAATAAAAATTAATTACATAGTTTGTTTGTAAATTGTGAGACGAATCTTTTAAGCCTATTTACTCCATGATTAGAAAATGTTTGCCAAATAAAAACGAAATTGCTACAGTGACAAAATCCAAAAAAAAAAGATCTAAACATGGAATGCAAAATATAAAATACCAGCTATTTTGGAATGATAAAATATAATAAACCAAAATTTTTAGGGTTATATCTAATTCTATCCAAAGTGTAGAATTTATTGTCTTCATTATAGCCTCTTGAGGCTCTTTTGGGCTTTTTTGGCCTCTTGAAGCCAAAATCTAAAATGGAGAATGGCAACTATTTTGCCAAAAATTTTGCATGGTATTTAGTTCCATTATGTAAAATGATGGAACCCATATTTTTTTGATAAAAGGAGAACTAAACACCCCCTTACATTTGCATGATTTAGCCCCTGTTTAGATACAAGGGTTAATCAGGGCTAATAGGTGAGATAATTTTTTAGAAGTCTTCAACTAGTTATTAGTCTAGCTAGCCAACTTTGACAAATTTGAGCTAAGTCTAGGGTAACTAGCTCTAGGCCATCCAATTCGGCCCTTAGTTGCCTCTCAATTGGGATTCTATTGTAATAATCCTCTCGTTCCAAATAGAGCTAAGTATAAAAGCTATTTTTTATAATATAAACATGTATAGAGAGAGAAATGTTGATACTGTTTTCTATAAATCTAATTAAAATTAAAATTATTTCTTTCTTCAAAAATAAGATTTCCATTCTTTTTGGAATTGAGGGAGTAGCAATAAAAAAGAAACAAAAGGTCTATTTTATCACTTTATTTTTAAGCCATAGACAAAAAAAACACCCAAAATGCTTGATGTCCACTACACGTCTAAGCTCCACACTCACTCGCCAAAGTGAGTTTTGAACTATGTGGCACGACCCTACGCTCACATAGTCACATCTAGTTTAGACATGATGGGCTAATATGTGCAACATAAAAAAAATCTATATATCTAATATTAAAGATCGAAGAGATTCTTTCAACCATCTTTTTTACTTTCTAAAATATTCTTATAGTCTCGTTGTCCTGTATGTAGCCTCAATTTATGGCCCGTGCTTTAACAAGTTAGAATGACTTGTGTGCAGTGATAGTAAGAAATCTAATTCCAAGACTACTGGCTGCTGCTGCACAAATGAACATGTTTGCTAGTAGGGCCAAGGCATGAGCCAGATCATGATGCATGCAAGATCACTTTGTTTACCAAAATCTTAAGAGGGAAGTCGTTTCAAAGAAAATAAAATAGGTTTACTCCACCTTTTTATCCTTTAAAAAAGATTCACTAATCTAAAGAGAAAAAATCCATTGTATAGAAATAATTCAGAAGCGCTATGGCCAAAAAGGCCAGAATGATTGAAAAAACATACTCCTTTTTTTAATTTAATATTTCAAAATGACACATTCTTCACCTAGAAAAAACTTAGAATAACTAGACACCAGTCTCTTTCATCAACTGATGTCAAGATCAATTAGTTTGCCATAATTTCTATTTAAGGAATGATAATAAGATGGACATTAGACAAAATGAACTAATGAAAAGTTTAGAATTCAAGTATCTTTCCATGTAAAACAAAAATAATGTAAGAGTGAAAACAAATAGTAGATAGGAGGAAGATCCTAACAGAGATGGAACTATTTATATAAATGCGAGTTGTACGAAGGTGTACTATATTGTACTATCATGATGAGAAAACGATAGGCTCTGTTCTTCTAATTCTTTTCTTTTCAAGAACTCTTTTTCTAGTTCTTCTTCCTATGCTAAAAGCTTTCGTCACATTTGCCAAGTAGCAATCCTTTTTAAAATCACGCCAAGTAGCATTTCCTTTTTAAAAAGCTTTACATACTATATTGAGAACCCTTCTAAAGAAGACAAATAGGATAATGTAAGCTAATCCAACAAATGGAATGTCGTGTACCAGATTTATACGTGAATTACAGATATGCCCTCGAGGTCGCTGGACAATTGCAGCCCGTGCCAATATGGGCCTTCAAAAGGTGGGCATGGAGTACAATTATGTGGTCGTGTATTCTTTTGAGGGAAGTGGTGGGGTAATTCTAAATTAACAGGCATATTAAATATTTTTTTACTGAGGGGGCAAAAGGCAGAGAAGTAAACAATCAGATGGCAGAGCCTGTCTTCTCTTAGCCTAATTGAAACATTTTCCAAAGGCTGTGTTAGCTAGTACTGTCTGTAACAATAGTTATTATATTAAAATGATCCTGCTACCTTCTCTCACTGTCATGGTTGGACATGTCCTGATCCCCACAGGCACTGGTGGGTGGGCCTGGAAATATTGCTGCATTGGGACCCATTGTCAGCTGGCATAGCCGCATCAGAAGTGTACACCTAACACCTCTCTTTTTTTTAGTTGCTATCTTTTTGCAGGGGACATTTCATAATGAGGTGCTTTGTGAGATCTTAGTTGTTTTTTGAATGGAAGTCTGACTGACCCTGCTTTTTGTTAGAAAGATATGCTATTATATCACATAGTTTGATCTTGGCCTTTCATTCTGAAAGAAGGATTTGGCCTTAGCTGTTTGGTTTTCAGATCTTGCAGCTGTTCACCCATTATGATAAATCAAGGCTTTCTTTATTTATTTGTTATTGATCCCCTATGTTTATGGATAATAAACAGCAACCGCAAGAGTACTAGTACTTCCATAAAATCTGCATGCATGTGAACATTTCTGCATTCTACAATCATCACTATCTACACTAGTACACACTACAGTATATATCCATTCAGAGTTTTTCAGACTGAAGACTGAACACAGGGTCTGGAAAACACAAGAAAAAGTTCCATCCAGAGACCAGAGGGCAGTCTGTGCTGGAGTTCACAGCTACAACAGTGTTACTCGAGCCCCGGTCCAAGTTTGTTGCTTCTCCATTTCCAGTCAGAAAGCCAAAAGCCTCAGCACAAAAATTAACCAGCTTTGTTTTTTTTAACAGTTTGGAAGCATCAAAACCAAAGCCTTTTCAAGCTTTAACCCATCCATCCGTCTTCTGCAACGGACCTGAAACAAAAACATTTCCATCGTCCTTGAACGTGTGGTATTTCGACTGCATTTGTTTATTGAGATGGGAGGTGGTGGCCAAATCCAATCCAAGAGATAAACGAAGCATTAATCTGAAGATTTGTGCTGACTCATTAGTGGAGGCTTGCAGACTAATCCTACTCCTCTTGTTGATGTGGATATATGGATGAAGAAGGTGTCGCTTCTAGAAGTGCTCCACTAGAGCACAAACAAGGACGTTTATTTGAGTTTAGTCACATCATGGAACAAGAACAAGCCAAAGCTGCTTTGGCTGGAATGAATGGCTCAGTTTCATACGTGTCAGCTTATCATTCAGTTGGATCCAAGGTAGAGCCCAAATTAGACGGTCACCTTCGTTCTTTGGCGTCATGAAGTTGGGTACCGGAAGTTGGATAATCAGCGACTCGTTTAGGTGAGAACGAATGAGATGAGATCATCAATCGGACAAATACCTAAAAGGTCACATATTTGGATGGTGAGATGAGATCACACAATCAAGAAAAAGAGTGACATCAGCTCAGGAAAAAGGGTAGAAAACACGGGAGTAGTGCATATTTGGATTTTCTTTTAGAGATACATATTTGAATGATTTTAACAACATCACAGAAGAGCTGTAAATGTATCACCAAAAAAGATATAGAAAATAAGATAATTCTCCTTTTTGACAGCTAATTTAGCACAAATACCCCTCCCAGTGAGAAAACAAATTGTGCCTAAATATCAGAATTTTGTTTGGAAGGGCAGAACTGTGCCGGATATGAAAAACAGAAAAAGGCACCAACCCACTACAGGACGCAATCTGTATGAGAATCTTGACCTTGGCGTCTTGCAAATAATACCAGCTGCAAGAGCCCTAGGCAAGAGGGCAACAGTTTCTTTGATTTGAAGCCTGCCTTTGTTTTGGTTTGCCCCACACTGAAATCTGATGCTGCTATTACCATGTGTATTGGCCTCAAGAAAGGGGAACACATGGATCACCAGTGGTATCAGGGAAATTGGGTCCCTCTGTTGTCTCTCATTTTCTACTTAGTACCATTTTGTCTATTATCAGTGATATATCAATTCCTTCGTTGTAGGTTTGTGTTGTATTTACTCTATCATTCAGACTTCAAAGAGAGAATTTCCACTCGGCTTGATCATGGTGTGTAGTGATATATATGATTCCTGATCACCAAAAAAAATGCCTAATGATATATGAGATTTTTATGATCTTGATTATATAGTGCGTGGTGATATCAATTCACTAAGGTTGGGTATTCTTGTGGAAAGTTGTGCGCATTTTCATCGCAGGTTTGCTCTAACCAAAATTTTACTTTTACTCTGGTTGAGTCTTAAAGTGATAATTTCCACCCAGATTGTGATAATGGGTAGTGATATGATTATCCTACTCCCAAAAAGACTGCCTTATCATATATGAGGGTTTTTTATATGAACAGTGAACCATGATAAGGCTTTAGCAAATGATAACCACAAAACCCTAGCTAAGCTCTAGGGTAGAAACGAAATGTTAAAGATGGAGCAAGAAGAGTAGGGGAAAGCAAGCATGCAGGAGCATAGTATACACAGTTGCTGGTCATGGTGGCAGGGGGGATCCATGTGGCATGTGTGCCCACCTAGCCGGTGTGGTCTCTGTGGTGCTCCATGGTGACGATTGTGACGTTGGCTTCTCCTCTTTGTTCTTGTTTGCTGCCCCCATATCGTTTTAATCCCTAATCATGGGCGGCAAGAAAGGTGGCCATGACAACAAAGGCGCCATGGCAGGGTGACAGACGTATAAGAGTGAGGCCAGCCGATGGTAGGTACCAGGCAAACGTCCCCAATCAACACAGCTCTATAGTTTTGCTCCTCTACGACTTTTCCTCTCATCTATCATATTTTTCAAATGAGTGAGATGCACCATACGTTCCATAATTTGTCCAGAAATATCATCTAAGCTATAGTTAATTAAGTTATTACTGTAGTTTTTTGGTGGGGTTTGTGGAGTGGAGCCTATAGGCTGTTTGTATGTAATTTTTATACTCTTTTTTGTTTTCTTACTCGTCTAATAAAAATCCGG
>Ga0182004_10000125_pt1 | contig 34147 bp, 25 predicted proteins | sample Sormic07211540_1_FD_120479 | JGI IMG/M metagenome (GOLD analysis project Ga0182004, IMG submission 120479) | Endophyte microbial communities from Sorghum bicolor roots, Mead, Nebraska, USA - 072115-40_1 MetaG | ecosystem: Host-associated > Plants > Roots > Unclassified | place: USA: Nebraska...
TAAAAGAATTGTAATAAAAGTGTACCAACTTAAAAGCTCACCTGCAGTTAAACAGTGTCAGCTTTTCCTTTGATTAAGCCTTGCATGTCATTATACTTTCCGCATGTACTTGCTGAGTTCGACCTGAACTCACCCTTGCTATTTCCCCCCACACCCCCAGTGTGTAGTAAAGTGCTACTCAGAAGAAGGACATAGATGCTATGGAGTTTTCTAGAAGCCTATCAGAAGTGCTTGGCGTACGGAGCCTCCAGTCAACCGTCCCTGAGACGATTGGAGCCTAAGAAGTTTAGCTACTGTTTCTGCGTACTCTGATGTTTGTAAGTGTTAATATAAATATGTTTTCCGCTATATATAACATTGTTTTTGATATTTTTATTGTTTGTTGTATGTGTGGACTTCCTGGGCACACATATGACGACTCTGGTCTTATTTTAAAAGCCAGGGTGTGACACCCTTGCCAATGTTGACTCACCCACGCCACACTTTTGGTAGACAAATAGATAAGATCAAGGGTACTTTTGACTATTCAATCAAACCTATGATGTTATATGGGCCCAAATTGAAAATGGATAAAACTTAACGAGAGTGGCAGCAATGGCCAGAAAGTTAAGACTCCAAGAGCGATGATAGATCACCGAAAAATAGTGGTAGGCAAAGAACTAAGAAAATCGTTAGTGGTATGTAAGAATTTTTCTTTGCAGAGAAAGAAGAAAAAAGACCAATATCCGGAGGGGTTCGAAGTTTCAAAACTAGGCTTGAGTGACTTGATAGTGGTAAGGTGGCACATCTATTGCAACTTATCTTGAGAACTTGGTGGTACTCCATCCATCTCTACAATAAATGCATATCTTGTTTCTTGGGAAGTTAAATTCTTTTAAGTTTAACTAGATATCTAAAAAGTAGTATCAATTTGTGTATTTTCAAATATGTTTGTTATGAAAGTAAATTCCACGTCATAAATTTTAGTACTTTTGTATATATATTTAGTACATAAACTTCATAAAAATTCGACTCCTTGATAAGTACGATGTGTACTTATTTTGGGACAGGATTGAGACATACTCTCAATCTAGCCCTGACCAACAAAAATAGCTTCCCTTTCAATGTCAAGGGCAAGCAGGGTGCTTGACTCTTTTATGTAGGTGGACAGGGTAAAGCCGTGCTAGATGTGCTAAATTGGCTACCTCCTTCAGTGAGTTAGAAAGGGCACAAAATCAATGCTGATGATGCTTAAGAATTGGACGAAGAGAACGTCAAGTATTTTATAACTAAACAAGACATTTTTTTACAAGTGTCATCGTGGAAGATGGGCGTAAGGTGGAGGGGTTAAGGTGATGTTCTATTAAGAGGGGTCATGGCATAAAAATTCATCCTAGGTTTTGATTGCATCACCATCAAATGCCATATGAGTAGTAGGAGGGAGCGATCAAAACCTAGGATGACTCAAATCTTATCCCTACTACTACTCATATGGAAACGAGCGGCATCAGGAAACTGCCTGGGCCCCTCCCTCGGTCACCTCGGACTCCGACGCCCTTGCGCCTTCCTTGATCGCCGACGCCCAGGCGCCCTCTGACGAAGCAGGACCGCCGGGTGCGTCTCCTGCAGGGAGCCCGTCCAGGCTGGTTGCAGCGTTCGCCAAGGAAGTTTCCGCGCCCCTCAAAAGTCCGCTAATCAAGGCGCTCCCCCGACGCCGCACGCGCAGGTCTCCTGTCTCAATCCGGCGCAGCGGCCGGATTGCAGCGAAATGTGGTTCGCGTGCTCCGAATGCGACGCTACAGGCCCAGCGCATGCTCGTTGCCAAATGGGAGCCGACGGCCGTGGCCCGAACGCAACCACCGAATGACGTCGTCCTGGCTTTCAAATCGGCGTTCAAAGAGCCGCTGGACTCGGCCAAGAGGGAAGCGCTCAACGAGCTCCTGAAGTTCGACCTCTCTGGGGTCCAGTGTGCGTTCGATGAGGCGTGCTGACTGTTCGTATCTTAGCAGCACCAACAGTATTCCATGACAAACGAAAATATCATGATTTGGACGTTCGCGGCTTGAACGCACGCGCACGCAGAAACTCGGTCAGGGAGTTCGTCTTGTAGGAGCGGGTGTCCATCCTCTGTCTGCAGGAGACCAAGATGGATGTTGTAACGCCGACTTTGGTTAATGAAATGTTAGGCCCCTTGTTTGATTATTGCTTCCTCCCCTCGGTGGGTCTCTCGGGCGGAATCATCCTGGCGTGGCGAACTGATGTCTGGGCCTTTTCGGAGGCCTCGGCTCAGCAGTTCTCGGTCACCGCTAAGGCCACGCTGCTCAATGCCGCGGCGGCGCCGTGGTGGATCACGGTAGTGTATGGCCCGCAGGATGACGATGAAAAGGTTCAGTTTCTAAGTTCCCTGATCCAGGTCCGGGCTTCCTGTCCTGAAGCGTGGCTCCTTTGCGGAGACTTTAACATGATATACAGGGAAGCAGACAAGAGCAACGGCCGCCTCGACCGTCGAGGTATGCGCCGTTTCAGAGCCTTCATCAATCGAGTCGCCATTGACGAGTTGCACTTGGAGGGTCGCCGTTTCACCTGGAGCAACTGGCGGGACAATCCGACTCTTGAACGCCTTGATCGGGTGTTTGCATCTCCTGATTGGATCGCCCAGCACCCGAATCATTTGCTCAAAGCTCTGTCATCAGACTGCTCCGACCACTGCCCGTTGCTGCTGCAAACCAATATCTTGCTGTGGGCCAAAGGACGGTTCAGGTTTGAGTCTTTCTAGACGAAACTGCCAGACTTCCAAGCGGTGGTAGAGGCTGGGTGGTCAGCAGCGCTCTACCACGTCGATCCTTTCCGCGCTCTAGACTTCAAGCTACGTAGCGTTGCTAAAACCCTCAAGTCTTGGAGTGCCCAAAGGATCGGTAGTATTCGTCTGCAGCTCGCGATCGCCCGGGAGGTGATCCTCGGGCTTGATGTCACGGAGGAATCCCGTTTGCTTTCTGATCATGAGAAGATACTTCGGAACGAGCTAAAGTTCAAGTGCTTGGGGCTCACCTCGCTCAACAGGACCATCCTCCGACAACGTTCGAAGCTTCTCTACCTCGCCGAGGGAGATGCAAACACGAGGTTTTTTCACCTGCAAGCCTGTCATCGAAATCGCAAGAACACCATTTCACGGCTCCGAGTAGACAAATCAGTGTTGGTGCAGAACGAAGAATTGGAAGCTGCCCTTCATTCTCACTTCGATTCGCTTCTGGGCCAACCTTTTTAACGCTTGGGGAATATTGGGCTACACCGTCTGGGCTTGCCAACCATCGAGCTAGACCAACTAGAAGTTTTGTTCACTGAGCAGGAAGTCTGGGAAACCATAGCAAGCATGCCGTCGGACAGAGCGCCGGGGCCAGATGGTTTCACTGGGATCTTTTACAAAACGGCGTGGCCGATAATCAAGGCTGACATCATTAGGGCCTTCAACGCGTTCTGGGCTAGGGACTTCAGGAGCCTAAACCTTCTGAACGAGGCCTTCATGATTCTTTTAAGAAAGAAGGATACGTCGGAAGTGATTAAAGATTATCGGCCTATTAGCCTAATTCACAGCTTCTCCAAGTTGGTAGCCAAGTGCCTCGCTAACAGGCTTGCCAAGTTCCTCAACTCTCTGGTAAGCCCAAATCAGAGCACATTCATCCGAGGCCGTTCCATCCACGACAACTTTCGGTCGGTCCAGCTTGCTTGTCGGTATCTGCATTCCGTCAAGCGATCGTCCATTCTTTTAAAGGTTGAGATTGCGAAGGCTTTCGACACGGTGTCCTGGTCCTTTCTGCTGGAAATCCTGGAATTCATGGAGTTCGGTCGCCGTTGGAGAAACTAGATCTCGGCTTTGCTCTCCACGGCAAGCACTAAAATCCTCCTCAATGGGAAACCAGGCTCCAGGATCTGTCATGCCCGCGGCCTGAGACAAGGTGATCCCCTATCGCCTATGTTGTTCGTGCTAGTCATGGAGGTCCTCAATGGCTTAATTCGTTTTGCGGATCAGAATGGTTACCTCAGCCAACTTCCATCAAAGGCAGCAGGTTGTCGGGCTTCCCTGTACGCTGATGATCTGGTTGTCTTCCTTGCCCCGGTTCAAGGGGATGCGGAGGTCATGAAGGAAATGCTACGCATCTTTGGACATGCTTCTGGACTCTTCACCAACATGGAAAAGAGTGTAGCAACTCCAATCCAGTGCTCCACAGAACAACTGCAGCTCTTTGTGTCTCGGTTTGGCTGCCAGATAGCGCACTTCCCTTGCCGCTACCTGGGCGTGCCTCTCTCTGTCCACAAGCTGAGCAGGTCCAAAGAGCTCCCACTCATAAATTCAGTCGCTAACAGAATCCCGGCTTGGAAAGAGAACTTGCTAAACCTTGCTGGGAGAGCAACGCTTACGGCAGTCACTCTCTCGGCCATCCCAACGCACACTGCCATTGCAGTTTGCTTGTCTCCCTGGGCTGTGCAGCAAATTGACAAGAAGCGCCGGGCTTTCCTTTGGTCCGGCACGGACCAAGTCGCAGGGGGGAAATGCAGGGTGGCCTGGACTGTGGCCTGCCGCCCGAAGGATCTTGGAGGTCTTGGGCTAATTGATCTTCGACGTTTCGGGATAGCGCTACAGCTCCGTTGGGAATGGAAGCGCCGAATGCAAGCCTACTTGCCTTGGGTTCCGCTGCCTTCACCGGACAACAAGACGCTAGCCTCCACCTTTCTTGCCGCCACCGACGTTGTACTAGGTGATGGGAACACGGCTATCTTCTGGTTAGACAGATGGCTGCCGGACGGCCGCTCGGTGCAGGAGGTAGCCCCGCACGTCATGGCCAGGGTGCCTCGCCGGTGTCGAGCAACGACAATAGCTGAAGCCATCCACGATCACACTTGGGTCCGTCACATCGCACCACCCTTCAGTGTGCTGATCCTCACCGAATACCTGCAGCTCTGGGACGTCATTCAGCGTGTTCACTTTTCCGACAACTCGCCTGATGTCTTGCGCTGGAAGTGGTCCGCGGACATGTCTTACTCCTCGGCTTCTGCTTACCACTTGCTGTTCGCTGGCGCCATCAGACCCCTGGGAGCAAAGGAGCTATGGAAGGTGGCTGCTCCGCCCAAGGTAAAACACTTCTTCTGGTTGGCGCTACACAAAAGGTGTTGGACGGCGGCAAGACGTCATCGACGTGGTCTGCAACAATCGCCAACCTGTATCCTTTGCGGTGTCGACGCTGAGGAGATCGACCACATTCTGATTGGCTGCTCCTTCAGTCGGAGCGTCTGGCAAAGCGTCTTGGGCCGGCTTCACCTCAGTCATGTTCCGCTGCAGCCCGGAACCTGCTTCTGGTCGTGGTGGTTGGCCGCGTGGAAGCTGGTTCCGAAGGAGCAGAGGAAGGGCTTCGACTCGGTGGTCTTCGTCGTCGGGTGGATCCTCTGGAATGAGCGGAACGCAAGAACTTTTGATTCTAGGTTTTCCAGCCCGTAAGAGACGCTGCTGAGCGTGCTGGAGGAAGCGCGGTTGTGGTTTCGTGCCGGCTACAGGCATTTCCCTCTTTTCGCTCATCCGTCGAACGCTGCTCCCGCTGTTACTCTTTTGTAACCTTTCGTTTGGTGTACTGTGACTCAGGTTGAGGTTAAAGCGGTCTTTAGCAATTACGGGTTTGCCAAAGGCCGTTGTAACCCCAACTCTCCCTTTCTGCTTAATGAATCACGTGTCAAGTTGACACGCTCACGAAAAGATTTGAGTCAAACATTGAAAATATAAATCATTTATAACCTTTAAATTATTGAGTTTATAAATGTAAAAAATATATGAATAATTTTCTTTTGAAAAATACTTTTATAAAAATATACATATATCATTATTTTTAAATATTTTTATAAAAATAAGAGGTCAAATTTGTATTTTCGAGACTATGCCGCTATACTAAATGACTTCTAATGCCAGTCTCAATGCATGTTTCATGAGAGTGTCATGCACATTAAATAGGGTGCCACGTAAGCATAATTGATGACTTGGCACTTGGCAGGGTCATTAAATGAAGGAATTTCATCAGATGAGAGAGGAATTTCATCCCATGAAACTCTTATGTCTCGGTTAACTAGTTTATAGTCTTGGTATCTGTGCCATGAAACTATGCATCGAGACTGTCTAAATCCTATATAGAAAGAGTATATATATAGTTTTTATTAACATTGATCTTTTTAGCAAAACTGAAGTACACTTGTAGTAATTCGTGAATGGCCTTTCGAACAGACAGCACGAACAACGCAGCCACGCAGGCAAGAGGCAAAGGCAACAGCCGCCTGCCGCTCCAAAGCAGCCCGTGATTACGTCAGCGCCCGCGTACTCCTCCCTTCTTCCTCGCCGCCCCGCCCCCTTGTCGTCGCGTCGTCCTGTTGAGGCCTCGGCACGAGGGCACGCGATCCCGTCACCGCTCGCCTCCTTCTCCAAACACTAGCTCCGCTTCCCGTTCCCATCCCGCTGTAACGCCGCAAGATCGGGAGGGGGACGAGGAGAGGTCGGCCGGGAGGAGATGCACCGAGACCGAGGCGTCTCGGCGGCGGCGGTCCCCGGTGACCGGAAGCGGATCGGCGAGCCGATGGACAGATCGTCTCCGTCCACGTCATGGGGGTTTTCCGGAGGCCGCGAGAAGGAGCGGATCGGCGGGGGCAAGCAGCCGGAGATGTCTCGCTCCGGCGGCGGATCCACCGCCATCTCCAAGAGCATGCTCTTTGACGGTGAGCGCTGCTTGCCACTATGCTTTCATTATTTTGTGGGTTGCTTTATTTGCTCTATTAGTAAATTTTTGAGGCCTGCTGGAGGTGGATTTGTATGCGGTTAAAGAATTGTCAGTAGAAACGTAAATAATGACACGAACAATTGTTAGATCACTCATACATTGCTTACCAGCTGATGGGTGCTTCCTTTTTTTTTCACGATTTCTGTGTAATGCTGTTCAGTCATATATGCTTAACTTTCTTAGTTTGTTTGACTGTTTTTTTGTGTGGATCTTGTATGCATATGAGGAAGTTCTAGGTGGGCACAGGAAATAACTAGGTACTTCTACAAAGTTACCCAAATGTTGCCATTGTTAGTAACATAACACAACTTATGTAATGCATGGTTGTTGTAAAAACGTGATAACTGTGGTGGCATGTTTAAGGAGGTTTGGTGCTCATTTGGTGTGACATTTTGTCAGTTGTCTTTCTTTGCTTGTTAGGTCAATTTATGCATACTTTTTATGCACCTTTTTGGTGATCAGGGTCATTCAGCAGGATCACTTATATATGTGGTTGCTTGTAGTTGTAGCTATGACTTGAGACAAATGCATATTGAGCCCAAAGCGTTGCGGAGACAATGCTGAAATGCTAGAGGACAGACTAGTTCAACCAAAAGGAGAAAAGAGGCCTAGGCAAAGCTCTAGTGTTGTGTGTTGAAACAACATCTGACTCAAATTGGCCAAACAGACTGAATACGAAAAATTCCAAAATTCAAACTGCAAATTAAATGAATTGATTGCAAACTTCTTAAACTAGTTTGGTACTTGCTTGCTTACAGATCTCCCAGTAACCGTTGTATGATCAGTGGAAATTTAGTGCCTACTATTCTGCAATGAACAACAATTCTTGTCAACCTTTTACAGTTGAAATATACTTTTCTGTTTTGAATAAGGAACATCGCCTCACCAGAACAATTCAGCAATTTAAGTTTTTGTCTGGTTAGTTGAATCAGACGACCAGATTTCACAACCATGTATTTTGGTTCATGTCTTATAGATGTGCATGGTCAATTACGGGGATATTTATCCATATATTCCATGTGTTGGGTTCAAGCGTTATCTCCATACATTCCATGTGCTGGGTTAAAGCGTTACGTATTGCTTAATGCTAGTGATGGTATGCTCTGCAACATGTTTTATTTATCTACTTTAGCTAAAGGTGTTGTAGTTCATGTTCTAGTGGTTCTTGATATTTCTTTGTCAATCATAATTTGTGTGCTGATCGCTTTACAGCAGAATCAGAAACCGACAGCGAAGAATCAGATGTGAGTGGTTCTGATGGGGAAGATACTTCGTGGATTTCATGGTTCTGTAGTTTAAGGGGTAATGAGTTTTTCTGTGAGGTTGATGACGAGTACATACAAGATGATTTCAACCTGTGTGGGCTAAGCAACCAAGTTCCATATTACGACTATGCGCTTGATCTGATATTAGATGTTGAATCTTCCCATGGTATGCCCCTCCTCTTTTTAACATTCAATTTAGATAGAACATGGTTGGAGGGCTCATACTGTTTTTTCACCAGCTGTAACCAGTCTCAGATTTGCTAGCTTTATTATATTTGATAAAGTGGCATGAAGTTGTGCAAGATGCTGGAACATACTGTTAGGGATTGGAGACCAGATTGTTCTTTTAAATGAACCAATATATTTCATGCAAACTCTTCTGCAATCCTTGGACCCACTACAAGGAATTAAGGAACAGGACACTCTTATTAATATTTGGTAACAATTTACGTTCCTAGTTGTCTTGTTTTCAGTTAGGGTATATTTAGTTTCACACCCCGACTGAGTGGATGAAATAAGATGTAGATAATTGAAACTGTAATATGGTGTCATATAGTCACAAACACTGTATGTCCCTGCATCTGCATGACATTTGACCATAAATTCTAGGTGCATATGTAACAACACTTGTGTAGAGGAGTAGCTGAACCACAGAAGCAGCACTAATAGCAAGCCCCTAACACTTGCGTAAAGCATTATAATGTCTTCTATTTTTTTTTGCACGATAGAAAAAATGTTAGAATGAAGCTTATCAACTTTTTTGTTGCGATTTATCAATTTAGAATTAAGAGGTAGTTTGGTTTGATGAATGGAGTGGTCCATTGTCTTCTCACTTTTTTTTTGTGGAATGGACTGGGCTGATCTGTCACCGCCTCATCCCTTGCAACCTACTCCATCCGTTCCAAATTATAAGATGTTTGGCTTTCTAGATACATTGCTTTTGCTATGTATCTAGATGTAGTGTATATCTAAGTGCATAGCAGAAACTACGTATCTAAAAAGGCCAAAACGTCTTAAAATTTGGAATGGAGGGAGTAGTAATGGTTAGTCAAGTAAAATCTACTGCTGGGCCTCAAATTTGTTCATGAACTTGCAGATTGCAAAAACCCATCCTAAACTTACTAATAAGTGTTCCATGAACTTATATATTGCATATTCACATCCCTAAATAAGCAGTGCCATCTATGTCTGAATCCCATACAAGATGCTAAAACATAAATAATGTGGCATGCCACTGTGATACAGAAGTGTGTGCTTCTTCCCTCTTAATGAAAAACAGGCCAAGATGGGCTTGTTCGTGAAAAAAGTGTGTGCTTCATTCACATGCCTGATCTGCTCCGAGAGGGAGGGGATCCATTTCCATCCCTCACTGGTCACCATGAGTGCGTGGACCCATATTCTTCTCGACATCTACTATGGTAGTACCTAACCATGCCATATCACCACTGACCAACAAGCAAACCCCTTGGTGGAGTTCACCTTTGCCCACAGGACCTCTGATCTCCCTAAGCCACGGTGATGGCTGCTGGGCAGCCACTTTCATATCACTGTTGGAGCTAACTAGGCATGTGTTGGAGCACACGTTTCATATCACTGTCGATGGAGTTCACCTTTGCCTACAGGACCTCTGATCTCGTTGATGTGTGATGGACCCCGTTGGAGCTTACTAGGCATGTGATGGAGCTCACGTTTCATATCACTGTGGTCGGCGTGGCATGGTATGCCTCAGCGTCTCTAAGGGGATTTAGACCTAGATGACATTGTTTAGTAAGTTTAGGTATAGGTATATATGCTTATGCAATCTGCAAGTTCATGGACCTGATGGTTTACGGGGCAAGTTTTGAGGACCACCAGTGGATTTTACTCTAATTAGTATAAGCACTAAGGATGGAGTCGCACCACCAGTCAAGTGTAAGAGCATCTCCAAGAGACTCTCTGTCAAGGGCGGTATGCGGCAGGGATGCCGGACCTCGACTGCGGAGCTCGTACTCGCGCTCCGTGGTAAATACGACGGGGTTATACCCCCACGTCGCTCTCACTCGCCGGGTTTTGCCCCCAGGCTCGTGGCTTAGAGAAGGGACAGGAGATTAGATGGAATGATTCTTTCTTCATTCTCCCAATGTGCGGTTACAGAGATATATGGCCTCAGGCCCAACCACTCTTCCTAAACTTAAGGACAGCCAATGGAAAGTAACAAAAAGGAAACAACCAATTACTCTTTCCCTTCTAATCCTAGCCACTTGACGTGGACACCTGCTGACTCAGGCGTGCTGCCCGCTCAGCCGCGCGGCGCACATCGCGTGCCCTGCGACGCCGCGTGTACGTTCGCCCGTACATTACACTCTATATTCTTCCTAAATGCTAGGAATAGAGATTTTGATGAAAAATTACCCTCCAACAGCTTGGTCATCCAAATATAGCCATTGTCTATTCCGGATTTTTTGCTAGCCAAATATAGAAGACAAGAATGACTCTCTAGAGTGCGCATGAGATTAAAACTTTTGGAGAGTGAAAAGATATAGAAAGTGATTTTTATGCAAATGACTCTCCAAATGATGATTTAGGGAGTGAGATTTAGAAAGGCTCTTGGAGATGCTCTAAGCTAGGATGAGGTGGTTCCTCAAACCAAGCACCCCCAACTGTCAGCTAGGATATTGGAATAGTGTGTCTATAGTCTGCACTATATTGCTAAAAGGAAGCTAAATTATTGTATCAACACCTTTTCCAATAAGGCTTGTACAATTACACAGGTGATATGTTCACAGAAGAGCAAAATGAACTCATTGAATCAGCTGCTGAGATGCTCTATGGATTGATTCATGTTCGGTATATTATTACAAGTAAAGGGTTGTCGGCAATGGTAAACTTTCTCAAATTGTTTCTGATGGATATATTATTTTTTTATGAATTTGTATATTATAACATTTGATGTTTGTGCAGCTGGATAAGTACAAGAACGTTGATTTCGGTAGATGCCCTCGAGTGAATTGCAGCGGCCAACCATGTCTTCCTGTTGGGCAATCAGATGTTCCTCGTTCGAGTATGGTGAAGATTTACTGCCCTAGATGTGAAGACATCTACACTCCAAGATCCAAACATCTAAGCAGTATCCTTTCATTTCTGTTTAAGTTTGCTGTCATACTCTATTAGTTGCTGAAAATATTTACCATCATGTGATCTCTATGTCAATAGATAATTGACTTAGCAAGCTGCTGACATGCTCCGAGCTTAGGGCTGTGCAATTACACTTCATTTACTCGTGGCTTCCACTTTGCAGCACTTGGCTAGATGCCTAGAATGTTTTCTTTTATAGGATACCCAAACTGATAGCCTGCAATACTATTCACTTCATTAAAGCAAATATTGTTGGGTCCATGTGCAATTTTTTAGGAAAGAACATACATTCAAGATTCCACATTGCTCTGAGCCTCTGGCATGCTAAACTTACTCTTGTTAGTCAATGTTTTACTTGTACATCAATCTAATTCATCCCAAAAACTTTTACTATGGTTCAGAACACTGTATAACATGGATGCAAAAGTTGTGAACAATCGAAATGGCATATATATTTTTTTGAGGGAAATATGAAATGCCATAATACATTGTAAGAATTGTGTTTGAGCTGACAGGAAAAAAAATGTTTGTTTTTCTTCTGTAGCGTTGTAAGAATTGTGATTCATGCTTTGGAACATAGGCCATTGTGCCCCTACCCTTGACTTGTCATGTAGACATCGACATCGACGGGACTTACTTTGGGACAACATTCCCCCACTTGTTCCTGATGACATACCCGCATGTGAAGCCCCAGAAGCCGTTGCAGCAATACGTTCCCAGGGTATTTGGGTTCAAAATTCATAAGCCATGACAAATTTGAAGGTTGAACGTGTAAAAGGTTCATCTGCGTTCGATAGCTCTTTGTGATCTGCTGGTTTATGTGTGTCCATGATCCCTGCAGTGTTCACACGACACGTCATCGGAATACACCTGACCCCCGGCTGACCTCCCTAGTCTGGTTGCCTGATATTCTGATTTGATGCTTGTGGTCAATTATTCCATATTTTTTCACGATCTTATGTACCGTGGTTCTAATGGTTTAATATATGTGTTTTTTTTTTCAAAAAACCATCCATATTTTTTGAAAAAGAAAAGTTACTGTATTTTAATTTCAAAGTTAAAAAGGGCAACGCGTGTGATGTCGTTGCCGCCTGTTCTATTATTCTACCGCTGCTGTGATAGTTGCATCAATAACTATACACGGCTCATATTTCTTTGCTCTGATTGTCATCGTGCGCCTTTCTTACTTAAGATTGTCAAATATGATGATGGCATGCTATTCAATCTGTCTATAAGACTGTATAAGGGTGCAATTTTTTTTGAAGCCCATCTTCAAAGTGGCATTGTGAAACTATGTGCGGATAAGGTAGCCTCCCTTTTTCAGTTTTGTTTTTTTTTTCTATGAAAATGGACCGATTCCTGTGATTTTTTTACACCTGTATTCTAAAAGGACCCTCAGATGTTTTTTTCCCAGTGGGCCGAGTCGATCAAGACATCATCTTCGAAGCAGACACCAGAGGTATCAGACATGGGAGAAAGCAACACACAACACCAACGGCACAAATCATCAATGAAGCACGAAACCAAACATGAGGCAGATTTTAAAGACAGCCAACAGACTTGGCAGGAAATTCAACAAGTTCTGCAACAGTAGTGGTAAAACAAGGAAAACAAAAGACCAGCAAAATCTCATCTAACCTTACCTTTCTTTTCTAAGGTTAGGATCCCAACAACCTACCAAAAGCAACACTAGGAAATTTTAAAAAAAAGCAACACTAGGCATCCTGCTTCCTACCCTGAATCCCTGATCAGGCGTCAGACGCACACCCCGGGCCGCTGCAGGTTGGATTTTGCGCGGATTTCGTCCACTGCGTTGTCGCCCCTCTCCACTCTGATGGACTCCAGCATGCTCCCCAGAACCTCGGATGAAAGGCTGTCGTCCAGGGCATGATGTCCTGCTGGTTCTTCCCTGCCATCCCTCTCCTGCAGCAGCCCTCCTACCTCCGTCAGTGAGATCCCGTCTTCCAGTATGACTCTGGCAAATATTTGGCCCAGGAACTTGGTTGCTTTCGGCGCATCGGTCACTGCATCCTCCAAGGTAGATAGAACATGTTGGAATCTGGCAAAAAAAGGCAGATGGTCAATGGAGGCTTTGAAACAATTACAAACCACCTATACGATGAACTTCGGTTATATGCAAATGAACCATACCCCTGGAGTAGCTGCCTCTGGCTCAGCAAATGCTCTTGAGCTGTGCACAAGTACACCAAAAGCTTGGCCAAGAGTTCCCTTTCCAGGTCTTTTCTTTCAAACGAGTCAGTGATCCAAAGGGACACAAGGGAAGGATAGAAGCTGGGAGCATTCAGTTCTTTCATGCACAGAGCGACCTCCTTCTCATCCTTAGCACTGGGAGCACCAAATATTATGTCAGTGTAACACTAAAAGTATGGCAACCTGCAACTAATAAGTAGGAGGTTTTATGTTTGCCCCCCTCTGTTAATCAGTTTCCCAGAAATATCAAACATGCATAACTCTTTAGTCATAGTCTGTTTGAGTTATGGTATACACAAATTCGTTCTGAGGAGCAAAAATTATGCTTGTATATGAACATATGCTATAAAAGAAGGCTACCTATGAATGGAAAGAATCACAAACAAAGATAACACAAAAGGCAGACCTTTTCTTTCTTATAAAATCATAGTAGCAGATTAGATTTTTTACCAAATTAAAGATGTAGCTATCAAAGGATTAATATAAACAAAACATTCTGGACACCATACAATGTGAGTTCATAGTTTTCTTTTCCTAAAATGGGCCCATAACTACATGGGATTCACTTGTACCATCTGTGGACTAAAAAAAAAATGTAAAGTCCATTTTGCACCCTTCAACAATCGTTGGAGTTTGATTTTCAACCTTTGATTTCAAAACCAGAAAATGTACACCCTTGAACTACGGTGTCACTGCTTTCACCCCATAATCCTATCTCTTTTGGTTTCACTGTTACTTGGCTTATTTGTTTCATGACCATGCTGATTGGCCTGTTGAATCATCCTAAAATAAGTCCATGTGGTAAAGCCACTGCAACGCATGTGCCATGTTGGATGAAAACATCCTTCCCGCCAGTGTAAGCTGTCTAGTACTCCATCCATTTCAAATTATAGTTCATTTTAGTTTTGTCCTAAGTCAAACATCTCTCGTTTTGAAAACATATATCAACATCTACAAGTTCAAATAAATGCACCGTCAAGTCATATTTCACGGATAATTTAATAATACTAATCCGATGCTATAGATGTTGATGCATTTTTCTGTAAACTTGGTCAAAACTAGAGAGATTTGACTTAGGGCAAAACTAAAGTGAACTATCATTTGGAATGGAGGAAAATAAATTTGGAGGCTACAAATTGGAATTGCACGACAATTGAAGGGCTTAAAATGGATTTTATACCCTACAAAATAGCCAATTAATCAAATTTGATATATTAGGGAAATACTTTTAAATAAAACATCCTAAAGTGCTAATAATAGACACCTATCTCTCAGCATATATTTTGTAATAAATGAGAAACACACACAAATATAGCATTTGCAGAATATCAAATAAAGCATGACAGGTGGGAACTTACCTGTAAAATTCCTTTATGGTTAGTATAGATTTCTCTTGAAGAACCTCTTCAGGGAATGTCTGCGCTTCAGCACACATCTCCTTTCTGACTGTGGAGGATGTATGCGTTTGACCTATAGTTGACGGTACTGGTGAAGAAAGATCCGCCATTCCCCAGGATGTATTGCTGGTTCTGAAGCTTGTTGGATTACTTGTCACTCCTGTAAATGAACTGTCTCTTGAGTTTTCTGATGTCTGACCATGATGACTATTCAAAGGAACTTCCGGCAAAATGTCATTTGAAACTGGTTGCTTCCCACAAAGTGACATTCCTCTTCCTAAGTCACCTTGAGGACCAAGGCGAATGGATTTATCAGCACGCCTTTGATGGAGTGGAACAGGCAAGACTCTATTTGAAGGTTGATATCTAGCATCTAGATTAACATTCTGGGATCCATATGTACGAACTTGAGTAGATCCACGAGAAGCCAAGGCAGAAGATCCACGTGTGCTATCTGGAGGCCCTGGTCTTAACCCAGAGCTAATGCAAGTAGCAGATGAGTTGTAATTAGGAGAAGAGCCAAACCTAGTTGATTGGCCAAACTTCTGTTTTACTGCGTCCCTGCGGACCTCCTCTATCTTTTTTGGCCCTTCTACTTTCCTTCTCTGCCTCCACTTGTTTTTTCTAAGGTCAATCACATCTTCCAGCATAAATCTTATACGGGATGATAACTTCACATTTTCTGACAGCTTCTGTATAAGGTCAAAATAAAAATCCATATGTACCTTTGCCCTGGGATGATCTATCATCTCCCCGATTGTGCTCATCAATTTGCACAGAGCCTCTAGATCTTCCTCATCTGGGTTTTGATACTCACCTAGCAGTTTATTTATGCATTCATGCATTATTCTCTCGGTCAGCATTTTCTTTTTGTACAACTCCCCAATTAATCGAATATTTCCTAGCATGCGTCTCCGTGCTCGAATCCGTTTCTCCTCTCTCTCGCCTTCAGATTGTTTCGCTCCACCCTCTTCTTCTGCTTTATCTGCTTCAGCCTGCTCCCTTTCACCTCTTTCAAATTCTTCTTGGCATTTATTTAAAAGTAGTCGTTTGAATGTGATTTTCTCATCATCTTTGACAAAGTTTGGTAGGTCACCAGCTAACCGGAAACAGAAACTAGCATACATCTCACAAAAAGTGGGTTCCATCAAAGCTTTGTCAAATATCTGAGATATGACACCAGTAAGTGTGACCACGTTATCAATATTCAACTCCTTAACCTGCGCAAAAAGTTTTTCGAAGTTTTGGGGGGTTAACTTATTCAGAATAGCTTTCAGCTGCCTTTGTTTTGACCCTTCCTCATCAGACACCTTACCTATTTCATATTTTTTCTCAGCTTTGTGCATAACTGGCATAGATACTTGAGAAGGTGATGAAATACCCTGAGCATTAGTTCTATGTTGCCACCTCTCATCAACAGAGCCACGAGACATGCTGCGCTGAGATACTACTTCTTTCATAGCTCTGGAGAGCATCTCACCACTATATTGACTGAATGGCTGGCTTTGTGATATACTTCTTACAGATCCGTTCCCAACATGCTGTACTGCATCCCAATTAGAGAAGGCAGGTTGATGAACATTGTCAGAAAGCTGGTTACGTCCAGAAACAGGAGAACCAAACTGTTTTCTCCACTTATCATCATCGAATTTACCAGCCACATGACGGTTAGCTCGGGAACCTCGATCTTTTATCCTTGCATGGTTTGGATTAAGTTGAGTATTGTCTATAAATGGAGCACCAACATGTACACTCATTACTGCTTCGGAAATATCCAATCCAATCATGAAACCTGCAGGAAGCTCGATGCAGCTTTGTGCAAATGTTAAAAGAAAATCCCGGGAATACTTTTTATGTTCAAACTCAGATTTATCTTTGTTTACTTCTGCTCCACTTTTAGAATGGGTACCCCCAAGCACTTTCAACTTTTCAGCAGAGTTTTCAGCTGTATCTTCCCAGCTGAACAAGTCACTTCTGTTCTGGCAATCATTCCCACCAGTTGAATTGTCCTTTTCAGCATCCCATGTACAATTCAGTGAACACTGAACATCCTCTGAAGTAACAAAACTCTCGACATTCTCATTGAGAGAACTGGGTGCACTATCAAGATCATAATACTTCTGTCCACTGCCCTTAGGAAGTGTCTCCTTTCGTTTTTTTCTTCGTCCATTGATACTTTTGGCCTTAGTTGACTCCAAAACAACTTTTTTTGTTTGCACCACTGAAGCAGCAGTCGTGGAGCAAGGATTAGATATTTCTGAATCAATCCTCTCTTGTTCCGTTTTCCTCTGGGAGATAGCTGAAGTAGAAATAGGGGCTGCATTCTTGACATCCCTTGCAGAGTCTACTCTACTGTTATTCTGCTTGTTCTCTGATTGAGACGTTATGATTTCTGCATCCGATGAAGGTTGCTGACTGTCATTTGATGTTTGGATACCACCAATGTATATGGAAGGATGCAAATCAACTGACTGGTGACATGCATGAAATCTTCCAGATTTAGCAACACTAGTGTCATCCTCCAACCCAAAGGCAGTACCTGGCGCGGTCACATCTACTTGCTCTGTCTTTGACTCTGAGCACATTCCTTTTTCGTCTGGAACATGTTCTTCTATCATGAAGTCATGGTTTTGCAATGGAACTAAATCATTAAGTTCAGAAGAAAACTTTTCTTGGAAGGGAACTGGATTCACCTTTGCCTTTCCAAGACCTTCTGGGGATGTATTAGACCCCGCAAACTTTGGTGACACCATTTCTTGTGCATAAATTAATGGAGGCTTCCCCAAAATGCTATTGCCATGATATTTGTAGTTCCTGTTAGTCGGTGACGTCCCATCAATTTTGGAAACTAATGAAGTTGCAGTCAAAATGACACTAGCAGTTCTGCCAGAAGCCTCAGTATGCGATGACTCGAGTTTTGCATGGGATGAAAAAGTTGTTGGAACCACTAACGATTCTTCCACCTCAATAGGTTTTGCTTTTACTGAAGATTTACAACATGCAGTAGATTCCAAAGGCAGGTTACTGGTCAAGATAGTTTGAGGGCCTACAGCTGGTGTGGCATGATCAGCTGAAGCTGGTCGAGTCTGTGCCTGCTGGGTTGAAACTGCCTGAGATATTAAATTACAACTTATATCACAAGTTGCAACAGAATCCTTGTTACTTCCTTCATAAACTAAATCTACAGGTTCAGGAGACATTTCTGGCCCAATTTTGCGATAATTTTGCTGATTTGATATGGTAGATTCACTATTCTTTTCAGCAGGGAGTGTAATAGGCGGCTTTAGCTCAACATGAACTGGAGCAGGTAAGCTTGATGGAAGCATCCCTTTGAAATTTGAGATTTCGGAAGCAGTATGCAAATTTGTCAATGGCCTGGAAGTAGCATCAAGCCAAGATGTCGGCATAGGAGGTCTGATGGAAGTAATTGGCTGGTTGCTATTAGTGGAATCAAAACCATGCATCGGGGGTTGAATTTTGGAGGAAATTTGCCTACTTGCAAGAGGGACAGCAGTGGAGTTGGGAAGATAGATAGGTGCTGAATTGTACGTGCCTGGTCTAGGATAATACACTTTCTGAAGTGGAGAAAATGTTTGAACAGAGTGAGGTAGCTGGTTTATATTGTTTAAAGGTATCTGCCCAGAAGCAGGAACACCTATAAAGGAATGCCCACGTCTATCCAGCATCAGTTCTTCATGTGTCTCTGGATGTGTTATCTTGATAGTTCTCTTCTGTTCATCACTGCTTCTAGGATGCTGCTGAGATAACTCTTGCGCAATTCTCATGTTGCCAAACTGAGGAAGGTGGCAGTTAGCTGGAGGAGCACATCCAAAGCCTTGTCCGTGGTGAATGAAGGATTGCTGATGGAATGCACGAGGCTGAGCACCATGAACAAACATCGGTTGTATGTGAGGTGAATTACCCAGAGGGACAGCCATCTTCACAGGCAAGGAGCCGGATACGGAGCCAATAGACTGCATTTGAAAACCTGGCCCCCTGAATTCAATGGGCACTTGAGGTTGTTTCTGCTGGAAAGCCACAGGCATTGATCTCCCTGGTACTGGAAGCATAAATTGGGGTGGTGCCATGTTGGGAGTATAGGAAGCTGGAATTTGCACGCTTATCTTGGGCTTGGTGGCAGGATATTTGTATGCAGTGTCAGTCTGATTAGCACTGACAGTGTTTTTTGTTTCTTCTTGATTTTGACACTGCTGTTGAGTTGGGGAAGACATAGTTCTGAGCAACACCTTGCATGAATCTGTGCACACCTGTAGACCATTTAATATAAATCAATTAATTTAGAGAAGGTTGTAAACGTAAAGCAACTTAGCGAGTTTGACTGAGGTACTAACTTTGCTAGTTGGAGGAACAGAATTGAGCATTGTCTGCGTTTCATGCAATTCAGGAACATGAACATTCTTATATTTGCCAATTAAGTCAGTTTCTCCACCAATAACCAAATCATCTCTTGCTTCCTGCTTTTGCAGCTCTTGTATAGGAGATGAGGAAACTGTATTAGGGTTGTAGTGTAATCCATGGCAGGCCTGAAATTGTCACGTATATATAGGTAAGTGCAAAATAGAAGCACAAAGTTAATGCAAAGCAAGATATATGGTATCTCAATTCACTTGCAAACTAGAGAAGCATGATGATCCAAATTAAGATGCAGTCATATTACTAAATGGCTCCGCAAAAATGTATTATAAATCATGAGAAATGAGCAGACCTTTTCATGTTTGTTCCCATTCAGATCAGGAGGGCCTGAGGATGTGCAGGAAGTAGTTTCCTGCGAGAAGATCCGCATGAAGTATTAGCAGGTAGCAAACTGAAAAGCCAACAGAAAATAGTTGAACAAGGAACATATACCTGCTTGTTAATAACTCCTGGGCTAAAAGTTCCGAACTGAAGAGTAAATGGAGGGGATGAATATCCTGGGGACCAACATCATCAGGATTCAGAAGGTAATCTTATCCGATATTACAATCACAATCAATTCAAAATATAATTAGAGGACTTGTTGCTGCTATCATGTTAAGCTCAAAATTCTTGCAAAGCAGAACCTTTTGTCTGTAGTGTTGGGGTTGGGGAATCTGCTGCCCAGGTTCCTTCAGCAGAGACTGAGCTCAAAACATCACTCTGAGCAGGCACATTGGAAGGTTTCACATTATCCAGTGATCCGAAAGTCTCTAAGAAAGAGAGATAATCAGACAGTTTCGCTAAGAAGAAAGCTTAGCGAGATGGTTCATCATGTGATATATATTAGCTAAAGGGTTATATAGGAAAAAACAATAGAATTCCATGTGGCAACACTACATAATGGCACGATCTACATCCACACTCTTCTGTGCACTCAAGCATGCAAGTACGCTCAAAGAAAATGAAAGTGATGTCTACAGAAGTTCACACAGCACAGACATTTGCACCTTGGTTCACTGGTCCCTTGTGCTCAGCAGCGGCAGCACTCCCACAAGGAGGACAGCAGCCAGTGGCATTCCCCTGGGTTGGCGCACCCGCTGGCGACCTCGGCCTGTACTGCTGCTGCACGCTCCCGGGCCTCCCGCTGCAAATAGACGCAATCGACGGCACACCAAAAAAAATAAAAATGTAAACATCATAATAATCAATATACTCGTCAATAAACAGTAAACACGTGTCTCACCTCCGGTAGGGCGGCGATCGCGGCCGCGCAGCCGGAGCGGTGCTTCCACGGCCGCCGGAGACGACCCAATGCGTGCTACTGCCGCTTCCGCGGCCGGGCCTTCGCGCGGTGGTGGCGTGGTCGTTCAATCGATCCGACCTAAACTGGTTCCTGTACATATATTCCCCGCTTCAATTCGATCTCTGCAACACCCAAAAAGAAAAAAAAATGTTTGAAGCTCGCACCCACAATGAGTTTGGATCAAAAATTAGGTTAGGCCTTGTTTAGTTCCTGAAAAATTTTGCAAAATTTTTTAGATTCCCCGTCACATCGAATCTTTAGACGCATGCATGAAATATTAAATATAGATAAAAATAAAAATTAATTGCACAGTTTGGTCGAAATTGACGAGACGAATCTTTTAAGCCTAGTTAGTCCATGATTGGACAATATTTGTCAAATACAAACGAAAATGCTACAGTGTCAATTTCCCAAAATTTTTTAGAACTAAACAAGGCCTTAATATTTGTAGAATGCAACTAAGATTAATAACCAAATTGCAGGAAACATGCAAGTTCCAGGAGGAGACAAGGCCAATAAATGAGTGAAAAAAAGTGCGATACAATCTGGAGGGGAACGAGCGCGGAGAAAAAAAAAGAAAATCCCCAGAGAGAGTCGTACATGATCAGGCGACAAGCAACGATAGGAAGCACGGTCGGGTTTTAGGGTTAGTGCCGGTGCGGTGCGGCGGAGGTGGAATGAAATTGGCCGCGGAGCGAGCGAGTTAGCGAGGCGGAGCGATGAGGGCGAGAAGGCCGGGGGAAATTTGGAGGGAACTGAAGGGTGTTGGTGGGGTGGGGTGGGGAGGCGAGACAAGTGGAAGGCCGGGACGCGTGTGCTTCGGGTTAACCACCTGTGCCAGGATTAGCAATGGAGAGATTAGTGGATGTGGGTTTAAGCGCAAACCGCTCTCTGGAACATGCTATCAGCTACTACTGTTAGTAAAGTAAGGTGCTACCACTACATCGGATCTGAGTCTTACTGATTCCACATGTTATTTGGCACGTCACTCCATATTTGCTCCCCGGCCAGATGCAGTTTTGGAGCATGCTCAACATGTTTTTTTTAAGTAAAAATAAAAGGTTATTAACCTGCTTTTATGAAAGCCATCGGTTCAGACATTAGCTAATCCACATACTGTGCCAGGATTAGTCTTCGGTTCAGACATTAGCCAAAAACACAACGCTAAGGGCGTCCTCAATGAGGACGAGCAAATCAAAGAAGTGCGTGGACGTACGTATACAAGTTGTGAGAGAGAAATTTTCGGTAAACGTGCAAGACTAGCTATTTCTATGATGCTAACGTGCTGCCATCGTTTTCGGCCAATAGAAATTTAGAAAGGCTGGCGATTTCATCCCGTTGAGGACGCTCTAAGTGCTGGGTTCCAGCCTTACAATGCGGTATGCAATAGTTACAAGGAGCAGGCTACAACGAAATTTCAGTGACAGCTGTAGCCAAAATAGCTCGGTGAGAAGTTTCCAAGATATTACATTTCTGCATAAATAAAAGATACTAGAGTATGTCAACATACAGAATGTCATCTCATCATATTTGAGACTTCGGCCAGCTGATAATGAAAGGCAAGCAAGTCATAAAAAAAAACAGCTGGATACTTTGGGAAAGTCTTATTGATAGAAATCTTGTTGCGGCACCTCCACAATAATACTAGCAAGCAATACAATACGTTTAGGTAATTTCAACAAAACTCACATCTCTGCCAGGTCTATAGATTATTCTGTATGACCTCTCGGCCATATTCTTCATTCACTTTGTTATCATCATTCAAACTCTAGGTACGTCTCCGTTGACGGCGTTGAGTACCAGCTTGTATCTAGAGGTAAAGCATTGATTCGAACTAAATTAGAGAAATAAAATGATTGAAAGAAGAAAAAAAGGCAAATAACAAGGAATAAAGCACGTTGACAAGCAGTAGGCCAGTAGAGCAGTAGATTCATCATCTATCAGCATTTATCCCCACAAACAAACCATGACGATTGTGTGGAGGCTCTAACGCACACTATTGGCTTCTTGTTTTACCTGCTTATTGGACCCAGTTTGCATGTTGTTCGACCTATTAGCCTGCTGCTATTGAGCTTGTGGGTGCATGTACTTGAGCTCAGGGGTGTGCATCACCAAAAAAATTTATGATAGTTAGCTCTAAAACTTTCACTACCATGTAGGTAGCTTCGTCCTTGCATTTTAGGATGGAGAGAGAGTATGCGTGATATGTCTAATAATTACATATCCTTATGTTATGTTAATAAACCTAATCACCTTTTGCATGTACATGTGTTAACACACATGCTATGCAAGTGAACATTATTAGACCACACGTCCTCGGCGCCTAGGTTTCTAGGCGACTCAAGGGAGGTCGTGTGTTTCCCGCCGCTGGCGGTGATCCCTACATGCCTTCAATCATCCTATTCACTCCTCTTGGATCCATGTCCCAGTTCTCATCTATGTCCATGTTAAACCTCCTCTCCTTAGGAGCCCAACCAAGTCTGCTAGCCCTAGGTTTTTTTCACGATCCATTATTGAGTGTCGAGGGTGACGATGGATGATAGAGGAAAGATGGAGTCATTGGAGGACATGTTGAAACATCCAAGTCTTAGAAGTGGAGAGAAAGGGGATTAGGGTTTAGAAAGAAAACCCTAGTTCAAAGTAGGGAGCAGAGGATCACATGATTTGTAAAGTTTTTTAGAAAAATTGTGAATGTGGATGGGATAGAATTTGTGCATGTCCCACTAAGCATTCATTCATTGCCTTTGTATTTATAGTCCCTAACCCCTTGTGGCCTAGATCTGGTCACAACTTCTCATTTCATCATATGGTATCTAATATTATTGTTAGCTCCTCGCCAAAAGAACTTGGCTTTGATGGTATATATCCATCTTGTTATGTGCAATCTCAGGTAGCGAATAGAGTTCCATCACAGACATAGGGAGTATGCTCAACATGGTTGAAACACAAAGCAAAATTCTACTCTGTACTTGTGGTTTGCCTTGAAAACAACACTAAAGAGGATAAAGAATTTCTAGAAATCTTAACTAGTAGTCACTCAAACTTTGGCTAAGCACAAGCATTGGAATACCAGAACAAGCACACTAGTGGACTAATGAGCCATTTCAACATTAAAAGATAAGATATGTGGGAGATTTAGAGCATGTTTTATTTCCTTATCAAATGTGGAGTGTTCTGTGAGTAGTAGATCTAGACAGTAGCATATGTGACACAAAATTTATATAGGTTTAGGACCTCATGAGGTGGTTACCCTATCTTCTCCTAGTAGATTGTATTGCTTGTGCGATGTATTGATGAGGACATGCAAACTTTTAGTACAACCATGAAAGTTAAAAATAAGGTGAGGTCATTCTTAAATTTGTTTGGTGAAATAAATGAGAATAGGCTACTACCTAATATTGGTCACTTGAATATGTTTAGGGAACATATTGAAGATGTGATGAACTTTGGTGGGGTTCCTTCCATGATCTCTACAACTTATGGGACTTGGATACACCATGCACAAGACCAATCTTGGAGTGCAAGGCCATTGAAGCCCAACATTCGGTTCGCTGACAGTCAGACAATACTTTATTAGGAAAGCCATTTATCTTCCATCTAGAGTGTGATTGAAGTCCATGACTACTTGATGTAAGCTTTTAAATGAATATGGTCCTAGCTTAACATCATGTCGACAAGGTCTTCGAATCATCATGACATGTTGTTGCTTTTGCCAAGTCTTGTGGCATCACCTTGGCTTAGTAACCATCCTTAGGACCATAGTCCAAGTTGGAGCATGGCCCAAGCATGTGGAGAACACATCAAAGATGTTCTAGGACATTCTCCCTCTTAACTACCTCCTTATAAGACGGGTTTCCAATCCAAATTGGAGGCTCAAACAATATTGTGTTGAGTCCATCTCATACTCCAGGAACAACCCGCACTAAAATTTTCACCTACGTTGCATATGATTGTAATATTCATAACTCAAGTCTTAAAAAGAAATAATACAAGAGCTATACCAGACTCCTGAAGACTACTTTCAAAAACCAAGCTTAGTTAGACTCAACTCTAACTCCCAACTAAACTAGCCTGAACTAAATAGAGCTAATGAGTGATTCCTTCTTCTATTGTTGTGTGTTGAGAGTGGAGCCAACACCCCTTATATATAGTATCAAGGAGTAGGAGGGTACTTATGTATGAAGTTGAGGCAGTTGGAATAACATTGGGGGAGGGGAATAGAAGTGGGGAAAATGGGTCATAACTCATAGTACACCGATCAAACAAATAGGAAACAAAAGAGAAAGTAGAGAAAAAAGAACGAGAAGCAAGGAAGAAACAAAACCAAGCTACTACTACTACCACTACAAGGTAAAGCAATTAGGGGCCGTTTGGGAGAGCTCACTTTAGCTTCTCCAAAGAGAGTCGCTCCCAACTAGCCAAGTGCTCAAAATGCCAACTGATTCAGGTGGGGATCATGAGAGAATCACTTCTCCATTTACACTAGGAGTGGGGCGCTAAAAATCCTGCTTCACCCTGCTCCCTGTTATATTATAGTGGGGATCGGTAGAGAATCAATTCTCATGAGCTCTCCACCTTGCTCCTTCCTAGAAATTTGATGGAATCATTCCATCAAAAAATCAAGGAGCAGAGTTGAAGAAATAGGGTTGAAGATTTAGAGAACATAGCTCTCCCAAATAGGCCCTTAACGAGCTATAAGAGGGAAACTACTATTGTTAATGACTAACTCTAAGATAAACCATATAAGGCAAAACCATTATAGGGAGGGTAACCTTTGAAAGGGAGCAAACAACATCACAAAGCCCCTTACAGTTCCTCACTCAGCAATAGATTTCTGACTCGTCTCTCCATCTTGTATCTTCTTTGATCAGCTTGGTTATCCACATAATTTGGTGTCGCCCCCCTTCACAAATCTTGTAGTGCTTCGGTCCAATCATTGATGATGACTCAGACCTTTTGGAAGCTTCTTTCCATTGTATAGCCACCATAAAAAGTCTCATCTACCATGAAAATTGAACACCTGAATTGATGAAAACCACACTTCATCATTGGAGGCACAATTTTGGTAAGATGTAGGTTTTGGAAACTTAGATAATATGCATGATCAAATGCTGCATAAAGAACAAACCATCTACCATAGTCTTATGCAAATTTACATAAGAGGCTTGATCTGCACCCATAAATGAGAATCACCATTATTCTATGAATTTATAAAATAATGGACAAAGTTAAAGGAATGATAGACAAAGTTAAAGGGGTTCTGCTTGACCACATATATTTGTGACTGTAATTTTCCCCCTTGGTTCCAAGCTTATTCATCATAGAATATAATGTAGGGCACTTCATGTCTAATGAAAAAGATTCCTCCAAGAATTTTAGACCGAAAATACATAAGAATCACAATATTGTACCAACCATTTGCTAATTTTATGAAAGGATCTCGAGTTGATCCTGCTCATGCAACATCATCATCATCCTCTACAATGACAAAAGGATTGGATTTTCAATTGTGAGGTACTGCTGGTTGTGCCACTATGAATCTCTTTTATTGCATAGGCATGCTTCCTTCTCAATTTTCATAGCTATAGACCAATGTTGAACTTTTCTAATCTAAACATAGAGTTATGCCATCACTAGCTTTAACATGTCCTGGCCACATGAACCATATATATAACATGTACTATATGATTTCTTGCAAAACTCCTCTCCAGCACAAAGCTAATCAATTTGTTTATCAATTTGATCATTTAATAAACCAACACAAATACAGTTAGTACATTATTATGTTACATAAACCACATAGATTTGATTGTTTATAGAATAGATTGGCCATATGAAGTGGCGAACCAGGTAGGGCTAACCTTGTTTAATGGAGGAAATAATTAACCCCAATAAAATTCCATATTTCATATTTTTACAAAGACCACTGTTCATATAGTTGCTAATTGCCCTATGAGGAAATAGGCTGGCCCACCCATCTCCTTGCCAAGTTTCACCTTGATAATTGACATATACAATATATTCTACTACTCCCTCCATTCCAAAGTATAAGTTGCTTTGACTTTTTTGGTTCATTCACTTTGCTATCTATCAGACATATTATTATATCTAGATGCATAGCAAAATGATGTACCAAAAAAGTAAAAACGACTTTTAGTTTTGAACAGAGGAAGTATGAAGGAATAACATCAACAACAAAATAATCTTAGGAGACAATAGCTACCCTTGAGCATGAACATTGACCAAATGCTGAAAACAAAACTTAGGTTTTTTCATATATGCGTCGTGATCTCCTATATTATCACCACATGACAAAATCAAAGTCAATCATTGTTCTCTAGCATGCATTATTAAGAATTCCACTCTAATGTCTATAAACTATAAATCCTTCATGCTATATTTTAAGGGAAAATTAGTTATAAAGCATTGAAAGACCCCAAAAAACATAAATTACCACCAAAAGATCACGCTAAGGTAAAATATATTTGAAATATCCAAGTCTAACGAGAATTAGCACTCAGATTTTATTGGTAAAAATCATATTTTCATGTTTCTGTTGACACAACGGAACATGAGATGACAATTGTGCCCTTGTGAGTAAGTCCAGCCAGCCTTATAGTCATCTCCTAACTGCATGGATTGCTGCAAGCCTATGATCGTACTATGCTTCCTGCTTCGACACTGTGACACCGCTTAGCGAGGGAGGGATGGGGGCTAGGGTGAATGTGGCAGCCAAACCTCCTTGATGTTGCATTGTATAAACCCCTTGATTAGGTAATAAATAATGATGATTACTAATTAGTATTTTATTTGATTGTCATCTCTTCTTTGTGTTAGTGATTAATGGCATCCATATGGTTTATGATTATTATCCATGTTATTATCTCCATATTATTGTGGTTTTTTCCTACACAACATATAACACTCCAAATAACTAGTTAACAATGTTAATTAGGGTGCATTTGGTTGAGCTGTGGCTTCTAAAAAAGTAGTTGAGCAGTGAGATGTGAAAAAGCTACTGTGAGTTATGGGCTGTGGAGAAGCTGAAAGTAGTCTGGTTCAAAAACCGTGGCTTTAAATTGGTGTTAGTGAGCCCCACATGTCATCCATACCCTACATGTCAACCTTACAATTAATATTTTTTCCTACATCTTCTTCCCCATGCTAGTGTTGGTATGCACGGAGGAGGACGACATAGGAGAGTTGCAATTGGCCCACGGGGCCGCGATGGTAGAGCTTGCGTGTGGCCTGGCTAGCTAGGAGATGACAAAGCTTGTGCACGCTCACGGAGCTCACGTGCCCCGGTGACATAGCGAAGGAACTCCGTGCGGGAGGAGGGGGTGGAAGAGTTAGGAGGTGGTGGAGATGCCGATGGCAGATGAGAATTAGGGCAGAGAAGGAGCTCAGCCTCAGTCAGTTGGAAAAAGAATGAACCGATATGCTCATAACCTATGGAAGTGGGTAATTTTGGTGTTACATAGGAGCCACAGCCGCAGAAGCAGGAGTGGAGAAATTAACTGACCCAAAAGCAACTTTTGCCTCGAAGCACCTACTAATTCTCACCCCTTCAGTTGACTTTTAGCTTTTTGGAAGCAAAAGCAGTCCCCAAATAGCCCAACCGACCTTGAGTGCTTGTCATGTTATTCCTCCGTCCCTATTAATCTTTAATGATATTTATATGCTTGAAGGTTATCTTTCTTTTATATTTCCCCTCTCTTTTATTTATGTTATTAGTGACTTTTTCTTATGAATTAGATTAGTTGGATGGAGATTAGAGGCTTAGGTTAATATATTTTTTTCTCGCTTAATTTCTCTATAATTTTCAGCATCATCCTTAGACTTTTAGCTTTCTGTTGTATTGTAAAACAAATATTGATTTGGTTATTAACTATAATCATGCCAACTCAATAAATATGTGTGTGCACGTGTATTTCATCATATGTGATTATCATCAGCAATGTCAAAGCGACCCCTTATGCTCAAATTCTGGTTCCATCCCTAACGCCTCTCCTGCCAGCCATTTTGGCCCCAGGCCATGATGTTGTCCTCCCACTTGCTTGGCCTTCACGCCTGGCGTGTGCCCAAATTGAGTTTGCCCAGGAGATAGGCTTCAATAGGGACTTACCATTCGTAAAGCTCCTTGGATTCGACGGCGTATGCTCATGGCCCCACCAAAATTGGACGAGAAAATAATATTTGTAGCTTGAAGCTACTGTGAGCCTGCCACAAAAAGGGATACACAAAAAGCCAAGTGGATGAGCGCCTAGGTGGTATGTTGAGAACGGTGTACTCCTCGAAAAACTTGCACCATATCACCAAGGGGAAGGATCCAAAACCTTCTAGATGTGGGACCTTGCGGGAGTGACATAAGTTTTTTTTACCTAGCCCTCGCCTGTAGCACTACTGCAGCTGATGGGTTGGCCTGGTCTCGGTCGCGTTGCTGTCCTCCCACTGACCTAGCCCTCACTAGTGATGTTGTCTACCCATCAACATGTGACCGTACCACCACATGCTAGCCTAGCCCCAGTCCGAGCCGCTGACACTGGCCTAGTCCGTGATACCACATGGTGCCGATGGATTTCGCGCCGACATGAGCGGCACCATCGGACCATCGTGGGCACTCGAGTTGTAGCTCGTTCATATACAACTCCCATGGTGTTTAGGGGTACTTTTTTTGTCTCAGTTAATGTCATAAAGGAAAAGATTAGGAACAAGAAAATAGCCTGGACAAAGGGAAGCAACGACAACCATGGACCATGCCTGATGTACCTGCTATAGCCCCTAAAGCGAGTTTTACATTTGGTGATCTTCAATACTTCTATTTCTGGACCTTGGTTGACGGTATTAGTCAAGGTTTTATTAATTTCTTATTGCCATCTCCAATTAAATGCAATGCAGATGCACATTGTTTCTTCGTGCAGGTCATTCCCACCATGTACAATATGACGGAGGCAGCGGTAGGGCTGGGAGGGCTCGAGTCCCCCCAAACCGCTCCTGGGCAAGTGAAGTTCTCCTGGAGCCGCGCTTGAAATTTCAGACCTAGATGCACAGGGAAGGAGGGGCTGACATTTGCTGCATCTCTTTTGCTAATTGGGCCAGATCTATAGAGGTGAGGATTATCCAGCCAAGGCCCGAGGTCCATCCAGTGAAAGAAACCCTATCCCAATTCCCAATTCACCGTGCCCGTCGCTAACACATCGAGCGACGGCTTCACTAGTGGGCGCGCGACTCCTGCGACTACGACTACGGCCTTGTTTAGTTCACCCCCAAAACCAAAAAGTTTTCAAGATTCTCTGTCACATCGAATCTTTCGGCACATGCATGAAGCATTAAATATAGACGAAAATAAAAACTAATTGCACAGTTTAACTATAAATCGCGAGACGAATCTTTTGATCCTAGTTAGTCCATGATTGGACAATATTTGTCACAAACAAACGAAAGTGCTACAGTAGCGAAATTCAAAATTTTTTTGCATCTAAAGAAGACCTACGATGACATGGCATCACGGGTGAGTGAGGAACGAGCAGACAGTGCCAGGCGCGGTGGGCGAGTAGTGAACGGGCAGCCAGGCGTGGCGGGCGAGAGGGCGCTAACAGCTAGTGGGCAGGCCGATGCCGTAGGCGTAGGCACAGCGCTAGGGTACGGGGGGCACACCGTAATCTGCAGGGCGCTAACTGAGTCTGTAATTGGATGATTGAATGCTTAATGGTCTATGATTTTCATGAACTCATGATAAATTTCAATTTTCAGATTTTCAATATGTCAAAAAGAACTTTGCGCAACTATTTCAAGTCGCTGTAGCGCTTTTGTTTAGCCTCTTCTAAATTTTTTCTAGCATTGTCCCACAGTACAATCAAATACTACAAACATATATAACGAGGTTCAGAGTCATAGAATCAACAGAGATGTCATTCAACTCCTATTGGATTTTGACATTCCAACATGGCTTTAGCAATCATTCAAGAATCACTCACTAACTTACCATCTTCAATCCTTCAAATAGTAATCATCTTACATCATTCCACGATTTCTGCAACAACATGCGGGGACTCCAAATATTTAATAGGGAAAGTACATCACCCGACTAGACATCTATTGGTTCACTAAATGTCCCTTTTGAATCGTTGTTCGAGTTGTTGTGTTGCTGGGCTTTGCGTCGCCGTGTTCGGCTTGCAACTCCATGGTCATTGCTTCTATCCACCTCAGCTAGCATGCGAGATCCCTCAAATTTTCTTACCTTTACCATGGCGTGCTCATCGCCATCTCTGCCCTCCTCCTCCTCCTCCTCCTCCTCTCCCTCCAACTCCTCCTCCTCATCATCATCACTTGAAATAATGTCTATGACTTGGACTTCTTTCTTTGACAAGACCTCCCCCTGCTTTGATGTTGATGTCTTCATTTTATCCACAACCTCTTTCACCCTCATGTGGTTGTCGCCGCTGATTCTCTTGGTGGTGTTTTGCCTAGATCCCATAGTGCTCGATCCCTTTGCTTTGCCATCACGTGGAGCCTCAGATCTACTCTCCCTATTGATCTTCTGGGTCCGTGGAATGATCAATTGTGGCTTTTTCCTCGCGTCCATCCTATTGTTGGCTATTTGGATTGTGGGAGGACTCTGAGGTAGCTAGTCGTAGCTATTGCGATGAAGATATATGGAGAGCAGGCTACAACAAGGGAGTGGTGATGGGTTAAGGATTGTCGAATGACAAGTCGATGGCTAGGGAGGGAGCGTGTAGGTTTCCTTTTAAAGGAGCGCCAGGAGCACAAAATTGCAAGTTCTACCATATTACTACTAGTAGTGAGCTGGAATTTGACCGTTGGTGCCACCTACCAATCTGGGTCCATTTGTCGTTGGTTTGGATTTTGGAAGGCTGTTTTTTTATTAAAAGTAGTGATATTTGTGTTGTACACAAATAAATTCCAGCTAGCGTGCATCCAACCCATTTGTCACAGCAAAATTGCAAGGTCTACCATATTACTAGTAGTGAGCTGGAATTTGACCGTTGGTGCCACCTACCAATCTAGGTCCACTTGTTATTGGTTTGGATTTCGGAAGGCTTGTTTTTTATTAAAAGTAGGTGATATTTGTGTTGTACACAGATAAATTCCAGCTAGCGTGCATCCAACCCATTTATCACAGCAAAGTTGCAAGGTCTACCATATTACTAGTAGTGAGCTGGAATTTGACCGTTGGTGCCACCTACCAATCCGGGTCCACTTGTCATTTGTTTGGATTTTAGAAGGCTGTTTTTATTGAAAGTAGTGATATTTGTGTTGTACATAGAAAAATTCCAGCTAGCGTGCATCCAACCCATTTGTCACAGTTGTTATCTAAGAAGATTTTACTGTATCTATCATTGATCAAGCTATATCTGTAGCATTTAAATGTTTATAGAAATAGACGTATTTGTTAGTATATATTATTTAATACCACATTGAAATTGAGCACATCTGTGGTGGAAGACATACTAGAGGTGCCATGATATTTTTTTAGGAAATTTGAGTATACAAATAGCAAAGGAATCCGTGTATTAATTTTAGGAAATTAGGTTACACGATAAATAGAGGTGCCATGATATAATTTTTTTGGAGAGAGAGGGGGTAGCCGGCATCTCAGGAAGGGACGACACCCGCTCATTCTAAAGAATAGTCCACGCGCATCCAACCCCAGTTACCTTAGCAAATTTTACTGGATTTGCCATATATATCAAGCGATATCTACAACATTTAAATGTTTATTATGGAAATAGACTTAATACCACATTAAATCGACCACATCTGTTGACAAATAGCAAAGGAATCGTGTATTAGTTTGAGATGAGTTTTTTAGAAATTTAGGTTAAAATATGCAAACACCCTGTTTAGATTTATTATCTGCTAGTAGTTATTAGTTGGCTAATTTATTAGTTTAGCTGAAGGCTGTTTGGATGCACAGCTAATAAAAAATGCTACTAAAATCCTATTTGAATCCCTGTTGATATAGTAGTTATCTACAAAAAGTTATCTCTTTTAGATCCAAACAAGTATAGTACATAATAGACTAGGTAATTGCTAGCTAGACCCCTAGATAGAAACTATCTCCCTAGTTAGACCAAATTAGATAATAACAGCTAATAGTTGGAGAAATAATAGAAACCTACTAATAATTATTAGCTGGCTAGTAGTTGTGTATCCAAACACCCTCTAGCTAATAGGTAGCTAACTATTAGCAGATAATGAATTCAAACATGGTAACTATTAGTTGTTGTTATCTCATTTAGTCCAACTAGTGAGATACTTAGTATCTAAATGTCCATCTAACAATTAGTCGTTTTATTAGATGTATTTGTTTGTATCCAAAAGAGATAATTATTAGTAGATAACTATTATCTATAGGGATCTAAATAGGACCTAAACTATATGAAGTTTCAGAAATTTAGGTCACACTATACACTCCCTCCATCTTAAAGTATAAGATGTTTCAAATATACATTATGTCTAGATATATTAAAAAATAATATATTTAGAAAAGTAAAAAATGTCTTATAATTTAGAATGAAGGGAGTAGGTAACAGTTACATGGCATTTTTTTAGCCTATTAGCCTACTAGCTTGAGACAGCCAAACATGATATTTAATGTTTGGCCATTCCTAGTGGCCAATTTTATTGTATTATTTTCAAGAGTGATGCATCTAACGGCTAGTTTTTTATTGGTTGCCTGTATTTTTTATTGCTTAGCTCTCGGATGCTAGTTTTTGCACTATTGGCTAAGATTTTGGCTTCACACCTCAATGCTCTAACGTTTAATAAAAAAAGCTGGTACCTCAGAGATTCTTCGGATCTTTTTCAAAAAAAAAAAGAGATTCTCTAGGTCTGATTGGTTGCTCGTACTCAATTGCATAGCATATACTCACTCTATTCCAAACTATAAGATATTTCAAAATTGTCAGATATATATAGCTTTTTGCAATATACTTAGATATACATCTAGATACACAATAAAAATAATCTGTCTAAAAAAGTCAAAATATGTTATAATTTAGAATGGATGGAGTAGTAGTTGTGTAACATAGACTTAACATGAATAAGGCACTGCAGTTTGTTGTTGCTTGCTTAGCCTAAAATGATTGGTTTCTTGTATAAAGTGTTCCTTGTATACACGTGTGCAAACTAATGTGATTTTTTTCGGGATTGTGCAATGACATGTATTTCATTGAGCAGGGGGAGCAAAAACAGGTTCGATAGGGCACAGATGGTTAGCCTAGACTAACCAACCCAATTAAGACCAACAAGGAACGAAAACACAAGGGCAAAACAGAAGTCAGACTAAACAGAGAGGACAGTCGGGGGTAGTATCAATGCATGAATGAAACTTACCACTGCTGGAGCCTTGCTAGGTGTTTGTTCCCAACAGCGATCCATAGAGCTATTTCGGCCTCGATCTTCTTGAGAATAGTAGCCGTTGTCAAGGTTGACCGATCGAAAGTACGTGCATTTTGTTCTTTCCAGAGCTGCCAACTGATGAGGAGGAATGCGGAATCAAAGCCTCGACGTAAGTCCGTTGGCAGCGACTTCCTAACGGTACACCACCAGACCATGGTGTTGTCTTCATAAACCTGCAGGGAGATTATCTAAGCACAGCCACCGCACCAAATGAACGCCCCGCAGCAA
>Ga0182004_10000126_pt1 | contig 34127 bp, 29 predicted proteins | sample Sormic07211540_1_FD_120479 | JGI IMG/M metagenome (GOLD analysis project Ga0182004, IMG submission 120479) | Endophyte microbial communities from Sorghum bicolor roots, Mead, Nebraska, USA - 072115-40_1 MetaG | ecosystem: Host-associated > Plants > Roots > Unclassified | place: USA: Nebraska...
ACCCAAAATGGCTGCTCGGTTTGCGTATGCTGTTGGAGCGTGTTTCTTTCCGCAAAAACACTATGCAGAACGCAAAATGCGTTTGGGTAGCGTTTTGCGGAATCTGTTGGAGACAGCCTAAGGATGTTTATTGTATGATGATGACTCAATTGAAATTTTAGTCCTGTATATGAATGATGATGCTGAAACACTGCTGTATCAGACGCCAAATATGTGATAGCAAATTGAACGCAGTTTTTCACTCTAAGGGCATATGCCCTACAACGTGGACTAAGGATTCACCCTGAGATTCGTGGCCAGCAGGAGAGAATTGAAATATTGTCTTTCTTTTGCTGAGGAAATATTGTCTCTTTTTTGCTAGGGAAATATTGTCTCTTTTTTGCCGGGCACGAATCTCATCTTGTGGTCCATATTGTGAGGGCATGTGTCCTTAGAGACAAATTTACTTTACCATAGCAAAATGTTTTATATGTCTAGAATGTGAAGTAGTGTATATTATATTGCTGCTGCTGAAGCTTCAACGCTACACTTGATACGGACAGCTATGAGCATACAGTACATAATATGTCTTGTGCTGTCCTGCAAGACGCACAAGCTGGATGTGCCTTACTGCGGTAAAAAAAAAAACATCTCTCTATAACCACAACAGCACGAGCATACATTCTATACTTTTCCCGTCCGGCTGCGTAGGCCTCCTCACTCGTGTCTGACTCGTGGATACAAGCCCCCTGTCCTGCTTGTTTGCTTGCGAGCGTTGAGAAGGAAGGTCAGTCTCGCAGAACCGTTTGTGCAGGGCTCCCTGTGGTCCGTATGGATCAGCAATGACCACACGGCCATATGCATTGCACGGTACAAGAGACGGGCATGGCCTTGAGGAGGCAATACCGTGTTCAGCATGCAACGCAAGGTGATCGAGATCGATGTCTGGGCGACGCGACGTGGACGATTCGTGAACTGATGCCATGGCGACCAAACAAGCAGGGCAGGCAGCCATGGATGGAGATGATTCCTTCCGAGGAAGAAGTTCCATGGATGGGGAGCCGTGGAAGAGCATGGCTCAACCAATCGATGAGCCACTGGAATTTCGTCAGTACAGTTACTCTGTATAACTTTGTTGCATGCATGCGGCACATCCATATAACTGACGGTGACGGCTCATGTCTCTTAAAAACCAGTAGGCTGAGATCAGATATCATTACCAGTTAAAGTTATGCTTTGGAGGAACGGCCATTTTGTCGCTCAAGGAGTCTTATTTTCAAATGCGTAAACATAACTGCATAACTTTGAGTCTTATTTTCAAAGGAGTTTATAGGGAGGAAAATCGGATGGCTACAATAGTCAAGAGAGCTAAATTGTACTTTTTATTTTTTTTAATCCTCGTCACCATCAAATTTATGGCCCTCTTTGAAATGTGGGATTTTTTTTTCTATTCCTGCGTTTTTATTTTTTTCAAATGTAAAAAATGAATTGATTCCTGTAAAACTCATATATAAACTCCTTTAAATTTTCTGCTTTTCAAAGGTTGCCTAAAAGGGCGGAACGACCGGGTAAGCCAGTTGGGCTTATGGTTATGCCTGGCCCATTTGCAGCGTTGTCTGGCTGCGGGGCATGTATATATAGACACACCTGCCGCCGCATCCTCGCAATCCAAAATTCAGATCCAGACGGGTTTCGTTCGGTGAGATGGGGCGATCGCGGGCGATGGGGACCCGTGGCGGTAAGGCGGCCAGCGCGGAGGCCGGTGGCTCTACCCTCAAGCGGAAGGCGGCGAGCGCGTCGGAGGCCGGTGGCTCTGGTCTTGAGGGGAAACAGGTGAGCAAGTCGGAGGAGCGTAAGATCCTGAGGCTCAAGTCGGAGGAGGGTAAGATCCTCAAGCTCAAGAAGGAAGCTAATGCGGCGAACGATGAGGCAATGGCAAAGCTTCCCGCCGCTTACCGTCCTACACCTACGGTGAAGGCGGTTGAGTCGGCGGCCGGGAAGAAGAAGAAGACGGTGCTGGTCAGGAGGTTGTTTCCGCAGGAGCATATCGACGCCCTCTTGGCAATGCCCTGCCCGATTACCCCTAATGAGCTCACTGAAGAACAGCTGGCGGATTATCCCCAGAGTTTCAAAGACTTGTACAACCAAGAAATGGATATCGCTAAGAAACTGCGTGACTACCATCAGGCTCTCATTGACCAGTACTCCAAATATGGCTATGCGGTGGACGAATCAGAGGCTGAGGTCACCGACGATGAAGATTGAGACGAGGACAACTAGAAAGACAGCAATGACTGAAGTGCTTGGTCAATAACTTACAAGTAGTAGGCTGTGTCATTGTCTCTGCAAGAACCTCCATCTACCCGAAGTCAAGTTGCAAACCGTGTTGTGTTCGTGGTGATCCACCTACCCTCTGCTCACTATTATTATATAGACATTTGGTGTAATCATAAATCTTGGTGCTATCATATGGTACCCTATTTGCTACTGGTTATTTCTTATATGTTTGCATGCTACTGCTGATTCTCATGCTATGGTATTAATCAAAAAAACCTAGTTTTGCAATTGTTTTGGATATTTGGATTGATGGATGGTTGTGCACGTGAACTACAATTGTTGGTACCTTCTGTTTGTCTCAAGCTGTTTGTCAGTTGTGTTGGCACCAGTCAATTCAGTTTTTTCCAGTGCTCCATCACCAAAGCACACATTTCTAGTGTTTTGTGCATAAATCTTTTATTGATCCCACCAACTATACCAATAAAAGAAAAGATGGATCTGATAGTCCTCATAAGTTTGGATGTGGTAAACGAGTATATAAAAACTGATTCTGTTGTGGCACATTTTGTTGGAAACCTTTTAAGGTTGTATCAGCAACTCTGTTCTTTATTCAGAACCTCATCTGTCCTTTAGTTTTGTCTGTGCAATGACATTGGCATCTGTCCTTAGTTTTGTCTGCGCAATGACATTGGCAGAAACTAGGAGTTAACTGCATCTTGTGTGCATCTTGTGTTAATGTTGTATTATTTCTACCTTGATTTTCCCTTGTGTTATATGGAGTATATACATATATGCGCATCTTGTGTTAATGTTGTATTATTTCTACCTTGATTTTCCCTTGTGTTATATGGAGTATATACATATATGCAGTTATCTTACGCAGTTGAAAATAAGACTCCTTGACAAAATGGCCTCACTAGTCACATCATTTTGTTGCACAACTTAGCTCAAACTCGCAAAAAAAAATCAGAAGGAAAAATGATATTCGGGGCATTACTGAAATTTGATGTTGCTTTTGCTTTGTGCTGTGACATGTTTCAGTAACAGCACAGCTGAGGGAGGTGGTGGCTGCCTCCTCTGCCGTACTCACGTCAGACCAGATGCATGAGGTCTGTCGCCCCCTTAATACCAGTCCCTGTTCTTTTTCTTGGCTCTTGCGGTGCATACGTTCCCTCAATAGTGATATGTCCCTGTAGGATAACTATAATTTCTTTTGTTACATTCGGTAAGATAGGACTGGCTTAGTGGCACCGAAGTTCGATCGTGGAGGTGTAATTTGTTGTGGAAACTGTAATGAAACAAGCCTCCATCTTCACTTAAATGCTAAGGATACACGTGGGTTTCTAAATTCAGTGAATTTTCATAGGCGGAAGAAAAAGAAAAGATTACAAAATCCTTACCTTTGAAAAAGGGTGAGGATGAAGTCCTGGGCTAACGTGGCAATGTGGCAGCCAGTACTAGAAGTTGACCTTTCGGTAGGATTTCTGTAGAAGAATATAATCAGTTAAATTCAAGATGCTTATCGTGTTCAGCACAATTTTGGGGACAAAGTAAAGTTTATAGTATAGTATTTGGTGCTGACACTCTGGATGATGTGTTTATTTTGTGATTAGGACACTATCTACGTCATGAGTGATTTCCATCAAATTAGCAAATTATGTATGCGGTTCCATTTCCATGATCTTAACTTGCTACCGTAGGTTTACCTTTCATATTGGTGTATTTTGTTCATGTGTGGAGACTATATAAATTCTGGAGAAGAATTCAGAGCATTTCCTTAAGGACAAAATAAAAGAACAGGAATAGTAATCAAGTGTTACTATGTAGAAAACATGTCGTTTAGGATTACGTTTTGTTGTCTTGCGAGTATTCATCATACATTTTTTGAAGTTGCAGTTTTGTTTGCTTTCCTATTCATTAGTTTTTTCAAAACTTCACCACCAAAAGGCTTGCATGTCTGTTCCTAGACTCTATGGTTGGAAACAGTTTTTTTTTCCCTCGAGCTATGCTCAGTTTTTTGTTTGTTTGTTATAGTATGTGAAACTGCTCGTTTGTTGCATCTGCAATTCAGTTTTTAAAAAAGAGGAAGTTGCACGAGATAAAATTGAGCTGCCATCAGATTTTCAATTGCGATTCATGATCAGGTAATGAAAAATGAACACAATTTCAGTCTTAAATCTTACTCATGATTTTCTCATGCTCCTATTGCACGATTGCTTTGCGCTGTTGACGCTTTTCAGGAACAGCTGTTATTGAGATCGGAGCAACGACCTTGTCCATGACTCAGCACCATGTGCTTGTTGGGGAAGAGTATTTAACTAGTATTTGCATCTGTTGCGAGCGTTGAGAAAGGTCGCAGCACGTCTCGCAGAACCACTTGCGCAGCGAGGAAGGCATTGTCGAGAGGAGGCAGTGGTGTTCAGCAACGCGAGGCGATCGAGGCCGCGAGATGGATGTCTAGGCGAGGCAACGTCATGTTGACTCATGAACCGATGCCTGCCATGGCGACCGGACAAAACAAGCAGGACAGGCAGCTATGGATCGAGCACCGCGTCAATATTCTGAGGATTACAATTAGTTATTATTTATATTTAATGCTCTATGCATGTGCTGCAGGATTTGATGTGATGGAGAATCTGAATTTTTTTACAAACTTTTTTAGAACTAAACAAGGCCTGATTTTGTCTTCCTAGATGTCTGCTGATGAGGTTCTGAATGTGGAATGGGTTTGCTGATACAACCTCAATTTTCTGCTAACAAAACATGCATACCCCTTTCATACCCATAAAGAAAGTCATTTTAAATAAGGTTTGAGTCAAACATTGAGAATATAAATCATGAATAACTTTTAAGTTATTGAATTTGGAAATGTGAAAACCATATGAATAGATTTGACTTAAAAAATACTTTCATAAAAGTATACATATACCACTTTTTGATAAAATTTTTTATAAAAACAAGGAGTCAAAGTTAGGCTTTGAAGACCGTATCGTTGTGAACGACTTTCTTTATGGGTACGGAGGAAGTATGCAGCAATGGAATGTCAGTGCCACATCCAAAACTTTGCAGAATGTTTGAACACAACATGCATATGCAGCAATGGAACGTCAGTGCCACATCCAAACTTATGGGGAATGTCAGATCAATCATATAGTAGTCTGGAGAATCAATAAAAGATTTATGCACAAAACACTATAAATATAGCTATGGTTATGGAGCATTGGGATAACTCATCAACCGTCTGAAGACAAATTGATTAACATGATGGGCTAAAAAACTGAGAATTCAAAGGTGCCAACACATGCATGAAACAAACCAAAGAGACAAACAGCAAACATATGACAGACAGCATGAAACAAACCGCAAACATCATACATAAACAGAACAGCTTATATGGCAATGACATTGAGCATAATAAAGAAACAGAATAGCTTGTGACAAAAGTAGGAGTCTCGACAAATAAGCAACAATTGTGATTATGATTAATAGCATAGCATGAGAATGAGCAGTAGCATGCAAACATATAGGGAATAACCAAGTAGCTAACAATGTACCAGATGATAACACAAGGTTATGATTACACCGAATGCATATATATAATAATGAGCAGACACTTAGAGTAGGTGCAGTGGATCACACCACGAACGCGACACGGGTGCAACTTGACTTAGGGTAGATGGAGGATCTTGCAGACACACACACGCCTCCTGACTCCTTGCAAGTTATTGACCTCAGCCCTTTGATTGTTGCCTTTAGCTTGCTAGTTGTCGCCATCTTCGTCTTCATCATCAGTGACCTCTGTCTCAGATTCGTCCACCGCATAGCCATATTCCGAGTACTGGTCAATGAGGGCCTGATGGTAGTCACGCAGTTTCTTAGCGATATTCATTTCTTCGTGGTACCAGTCTTGGAATCTCTTGGGATGCTCGGCCAGCTGTTCTTCAGTCAGGTGATTAGCTTTAATTGGGCAGGGCATTGCCAACAGACAATAGATCTCCTCCATAGGCACCAACTTCCTGACCAGCACCTTCTTCGTCTTCTTCCCAGACGGCTCGGCCGCCCTCACCACAGGCATGTAGAGGGAAAGCTCCTCCCTTGTGGCCTCGCTCATCTCCTCGTTCGCCGCCATAGCCTCCTTCTTGAGCTTCAAGATCTTACCCTCCTCCGACTTGAGCTTCAGGATCTTATCCTCCTCCGACTCCGACGCGCTCGCCTGTTTCCTCTTGAGGCCAGAGTCACCGGACTCCGACGCACTCGCCTCAAGGCGACAGATCCCCATCGCACACCACCGAACCCTAACCACCCCCTCTCGAAAGTCGAAACTGACGGAGCTGTAGAGAAGGAAACTGATGGAGAGGGGGAGAGCCGCAGTTCCAGCCTGCAAATATATATGCGCCGTAGCCTGGCAACTCTATCAGGACTGACCGTAAAGCCCAACTCGTTTACCAAGTTCGGCCTTTTTAGGTCTGAGAGAGATGATCATGGCATCATGGGCCTACGGGAAGTAACTGGGCCAACCATCATACCTCTCTTTCTCAAAATAATAATAATAATAATAATAATAATAATAATAATAATAATAATAATAATAATAATAATAATAATAATAATAATAATAATAGTAATAATAATAGTAATAATAATAGTAATAATAATAATAATAATTAATGACAAAGTCTAATTTTTCTCCCCTAACTTTTAGGAAAGTCCGCTTTTCCTCCCTCAACTCCAAAACCGGGCAAACCACCTCCTTCAACTTTTCAAACCGTGCATTTTACCCCCTTGAAGTGGTTTCGAATGCGGTTTTACTACAATGAACGGTGGTTTGTAGCAATGGTGGTTTTGTTTTTTTCTTTTTAAATTATTTCGGATGAATATTTGAAAAATCATAGTAAATCACAAAAAAAATCATAAAATAGAAAATCTAATTTTTTTGGACTCCACATAAGTATATCTACACAACGAACATATTATAATATGGTATGCTTTAGTACAAAGTTTTTTCTATAAAGGTTTTGTTTTTCTTTTTTATTTATTTTGTCTAAATATTTGAAAATTCATAAAATAGAAAATCCAATTTTGTTAGACTCCACATGAGCATATCTACACTGTAAATATATAATATGGTATACTTTAGTACAATTTTTGTTGTTGTAGCTTTAGATCTATGCTTTTGTGTAATTAGTTGAAATAATTCATAGCTGCAACATCAATAATTATTTTGTCGGACTAAATCATACACATATATGTTCATTGTGTATATATACTCATGTGGAGTCTAATAAAATTAGATTTTCTATTTGATGATTTTTTTTTATGATTTACTATGATTTTTCAAAGATTCAGCCAAATAAATAAAAAAGAAAATGACAAAACCTTTGTAGCAAAAAATTTATACTAGACCATACCATATTATATGTTTACTGTGTAGATGTGTGGAGTCCAGAAAATTGAATTTTCTATTTTATAATTTTTCTATGATTTATTATGATTTTTAAGATTTAGCCAAAATAATTAAAAAAGAAAAAGAAAACCCACTGTTACTGTAGCAAAACCACATTCGAAACCGCTGCAGGAATGTAAAATGCACTGTTTAAAAAGTTGAGGGAGGTGGTTTGCCCAGTTTTGGAGTTGAGGAAGGAAAAACGAACTTTTGTGAAAGTTGGGGGAGAAAAAGTAGATTTTTTTCCTAATAATAATGATAATTAATTACCTTCATCACCATCATATATATACTTCTCTCTGAACCGGTTCGCCTGCAACTGAACCTCACATGACTCGGTACTTTTATTAGGTTCGGCAGGTTATTTTTTCCTCTAAACAACATGGAAATGAAATGATAGTCATAAACAATAATATGCAAGCCTAATCATACAGAGGAATAGAGGACACTACCTTTTTGTTCTAGTGGTGCTGTGGTGACATGAGCCTGAAGATGTGGCGGAAAGATGATCTAAACAGCTCGATCCGTGAATTATCTGCCACTTCATCTGAAATGGCCCATTACCTGTATCTTTCTTTCGCCTTGCTGTTGCCCTGTTGATTCAGTGAATGAGCTTTCGGTCCTTGTAGCTTTGCTTACAAGATATGCTCCAATATAATTTGTACCAAACCCCTGGCTTACTCTCTTTTTTTTTTCAATAACCCCGTGCCTTATCCTATCTCTCTCCGCAAGACAGAATGTGTGATTGCCCTTTTTCTTTGTCCATGGAGTTGCACACAGGTGTTGCATTTAGAGAAAAGGATTGTCGATTAAGGCCTTGTTTAGTTCCGAAAGATTTTGCTACTTTAGCACTTTCGTTTTTATTTGACAAATATTGTCCAATCATGAACTAATTAGGATCAAAAGATTCGTCTCGCGATTTACAGACAAACTGTGTAATTAGTTTTTGTTTTTGTCTATATTTAATGCTTCATGCATGTGGCGTAAGATTTGATGTGACGAGGAATCTTGAAAACTTTTTGGATTTCGGGGTGAACTAAACAAGGCCTAATTTTGCCAGAATTTTCAAAGGTTTTGCCTTTTTCCCCCTTATTACTGACAAGGAAACTTGTTTTTGGTTTTCCAAAAAAAAAAAAAATTTGGGTGCTCTCTACCGTGGCTAGTGCTGGCATTGACGTTTTCACTTGTTCACGTGAACTTTTTAATTGTTCTTGCTGCAAAAGGTACTTTTCACAAGATTAAAAGATTGAGTCTTCATTTCCAAAAACATGCTGGATCAGATTAAATATCAGTACGTTTATTTCCCAAATAGACCCTTGTTGCTGCATTTTCCCAATCGAGATTTTTGTGTCTCCTGATCTCTGTTTATTCCTGCCAAAAAGTACAACGCACGCATGCAACGGCGTGAAACGACCAAATCAGCCGTAAACAAGAACGACAAGGCAAAGGTCTCGTTGAGTAACTATTATTTTTTATATTTATCTTCTGGGGCAGTCGCCTTCTCGTTCGTGTGTTCAGCAATCAGCTCGTTCCATTTGCTGTCTTCTGAACTCTATCTGCGACGACACACCATCCACGCCGAAATTTCAGATGTCTCCCTCTTTTTCAGTGTTGTTGTTGACGTTTTCACTTGTTGACGTGATTTTTTTTAATTGTTCTTGCTGCAAAAGATCCTTTTCGCAAGGTTAAAAAGGTTGAGTCTTCATTTTCAGCAACATGCTGTTTCTGATTAAATATTATGCTCCTTTCCTGTAGGCTCTTATTGTATTTTCCCAATCGAGATTTGAACACTTGTTGCCATGCTGCGCAAGTGAAAAAAATTCAATGATTGAGAATGTTTGAAAACTTGAGTATTGTCAATATCAGGGCTATCCGCAACTGACAGTGATGTATGAGTTTGCGTCAGGGTTTACATGCTCTGTAGCTTCAGAATCTGAACCGGTAAGTGCACTTAAGAAGGCAGATGGGTCACCTGATCTCAGTTTATACCAAATCTGAAAAGTACAACGAACGCATGCAACCGCGTGAAACGACCAAATCAGCCATAAACAAGAACGAGAAGGCAAAGGTCTCGTTGAACTATTATTATTTTTATTATCCTCTGTATCAGGTGACAGTTTCGTGGTCGTCTTCGACAGTCGACTCCTCGTTCGTGTGTTCAGCAATCAGCTGTCTTCTGAACTCTGTCTGTGACGGCACACCTTCCACGTTGAAATTTCAGATGTCTCCCTTTTTCCCCTATTTTTCTCACATATTCCTCAGATTCTCTGAACTGTTGGATAACATTATGCAAGAAAAAACGACATATTTAAGCAAATACCAACCTTCAAATTTACCTATTAATGATGTATGTTTGTCGAGCCAACTGCAGTGTCGCAGCGGAAGACGGTCATTGCTCAGTTGTCATCTCAGAGAGGGCTGAATGATGCTCCAGGCTCCAGCTGCCAACGCTGCATCATCAAATCCATTTTATTAGTACCAACACGCTTACATGCAACCGCATCAGCCGATGATGTCGCATTGATCAAGAACAGCTAGGATTACACGTGATCCGGGGGCCAAAGAAGCAAGAACTTATGGAGCCGGTTGCATCCATGTTGTCCATGATCCAGGACCATGGAATGTTCCCCTGTACAGCTTATGCTTTCCAACATTTGCAGTTCTGTGGGATTTTATGTTTCTAAATCTGTAGAATGCCCATGAAATCATTCCCCTATACTAATGTTCCTAATTCAAAATGCAGAGTAATGAATCCTAGTTCTATCTGTGCCTATTTGTAAATCAGCAAATTGTGGTTCACTTAAAAAACAAGAAGAGGAAGAAAGATTTTTTTTTTTAAAAAAAGGAAGAAAATGACAGCCTCACGCTCCGCTGAGCGACAACACGTTCTGGAACTTTCCTGTGCCCGTTTGTACAAGTCACGGCCGCCCACTTCACCCAGCCCAAACGGGTCCAACTCCATCATCCAAAACCCACCGAAATTTCCTTAAAAAAAACACTAAAATTAACTAACTACCACTAAAACTAACCAAGGAAACCATTTCTTCAAAATTAAGCAACAGAAACAGAAGAAGGTTGTTAGTTACTGCCAGTACAACTCTAAACAGCCTCCAGCTCCTAATCAGCAAGCCATTAATCACACATACATAATCACTAGCTCTAGTACTAATAAAAACCATTTAACCACTTCCTAATCGCTTTGCTAATTACCAAACTAAAACGTCGAAAACCAAGAGAAACCCAACAAGAAGGCCGTCAAAATCTCCACCACCACAAGAAAACATATAAAGTGCGGCTCTCGTGCCCCCACCTTCCCGACGAATTCCGTTTCTCGCGTCGATTGCTTGCACAGCTCGCTTCCTCTTCCTCTTCCTTCCCCCCTTTCTTCGCCTCCCGGTAACCGCCGTAGCCAAAGAACCTGGCTTCGCCTTCTCCCGCGGCGGCGCGGGCGGCCGGTGCTGCTGCGCCGGCGCGTGAGATGGAGGATTGCGGCGGCGTCACGGCTGGAAGCGGCAAGAAGCCGTTCCAGCTGACGCGGTCGCTGACGTACCACCACCACCAGGGGCACCGGCCGGCGGCGTCGGCGGCCAGGTGGCGGAGGCAGCAGCTCGCGGACGAGCCGCGCGCGCAGCGGCCGCAGGCGGTGGTGCTGTACACGACGTCGCTGCGCGGGGTGCGGCGCACGTTCGCGGACTGCACCGCGGTGCGCGCCATCCTGCGCGGCTTCCGCGTCGCCGTGGACGAGAGGGACGTGTCCATGGACGCCGCGCTCCGCCGGGAGCTCCAGGCGCTGCTCGCCGCGCGGGCCCGCGCCTTCGCGCTCCCGCAGCTGTTCATCGGCGGCCGCCTCGTCGGCGGCGCGGACGAGGTGCGGCAGCTCAACGAGACCGGCCAGCTCCGGCGCCTCCTCGACGGCGCGGCCGGGCAGGACCCGGCCTTCGTCTGCGACGCCTGCGGCGGCGTCCGGTTCGTCCCCTGCACCGGCTGCGGCGGCGGCCGCAAGGTGTTCGTCGAGGAGGAGGACCGCGTCGTCCGCTGCGGCGAGTGCAACGAGAACGGATTGGTACGCTGCGCTAACTGCTGTTCTTGATCGCCAACGCCCAACGGGCGGCGATCGTTCGCCGTTCCATTCGTGCTGCTAATCCAAGTGGTAGAGGTTGTAGTAGATATCAACAACAAAAGAAGAGCGGCCTTTCGATTTCCCATTCCAGGCGTGGGATTCGTGTGTGTCCGATCCGATCTTTTTGAGGATCGGATTTGCTACTCGGTGGAGAAGAACAGATTGTTCTTGACTCCTTGCTGCAAAATTGCCATATGGTGATGGCGATTGGAGAATAAGAACCGGGCTTGTTTGTATATGCATCTCATGTATCAAAGATTGACACTGCTATTAGCTGAACTAATGTAAATACTTAAGTTTGGGGTGATCAATTGCTTCATGTCTTTGTCCAGTTCGTGGACTCGCTCTCGTCTTTCTGGGTAAACTGGTTAGAGATCTGAAGTTGTAAGGATAATTCAGGCCTCTGCGATCAGTCACACACAGCAAGTTTTTACAAGTTTTCAGCTCATAAGGAAAAATAAATAAAAGAATTTCAGAAAGACATTTTCATTCTGAAATCTGAATATTAGGTTGCCTCACAGCTCACACACTCATAATTAACTATATTTTGACATAAAGGAACTGATCAAACTATACTAAATGAAGGCTCCTTTTTCTTTAGCGATTATAGCCAACATAAAGACCCTTAACTGTTATTATCATGTTGTCCTTCAACTCCTTATATATAACTTGGGGCCAGCTTTTGGTTCTTTATGCTAGGGCACTAATCTTGAATGCAGCTTTGCGGCTGCAGCTTCCAAATGAAGTGAAGTCATCAAGATCCTTTCATAATAATATTTTTATTGAGACAACTGGAAGTGTGCTTTTTTTTTAATGATTCTTAGGTGTCTATGATGTGTAGCGATATTCAGCAAAGAAGGTGGTTTGCTAAGATGAAATTCAATTTGCTTATGATAACAAGCATTGAAAAAAAAACATGTAACAGGCATTGAAGAAACCATGTAACAAGGGAAATGGTTGGCATAACATCAGCTACCTCTACCTATAGATTTGTATGTTCCCTGAATTGCTAGTCTGTCATTGGGAAGATCCGGTTACTCTATTTTCCTTTCATTGTATACAAGCAGGGGAACATTTGTTATTACAGCTCCAGTTTGCAAATACAAAGCCATGAGAAAATCATGGGGGTTGGTGTCCATTGATACATATACAGAATTACTCTCGACATATCTGGTAGTGAACTGAAATGTTGAAGCCTGTGGAGCTGGTAAGGCGCGTTCGTTATGTTATTTGTTGCAATTCAAAAGGCAAGCAGGTTGCAGACATATGAATTTATTAATTTATTAGTACCTCCCATTTGAACAATGACAGTGGTGTTACTCTGTCACATACGGAGTAATTTGTTCTGCCACTGTATTGTAAATAACCTAATTAAATTTACTATAAAAAGACAATATTCAATCTAAATAGTATTCATTCAGTATCATAAACATTTATAGTTTTTATCTCGATTTGGTCAACTAAGTTTGTTTGACTCTTTGAGAAGTGATATTTATTTTGAGAGACCGAGGGAGTAATTTGTATACTTTGTGGGTCAAAGAAAAAAAACTTTGCGTTGCAAACACTATCAGTCCCTTGAATCTCATCGATGGTTCAATACAAGCAGGGATTGTCAACGGATTTCAGGGTCAGAGAAGGTTGCTGTACTGATACGCACGCGTGTTTAGATGAGACAGTAGTGGAGTCGTGCTAAGAAGTCCTTTGACCGGTTTGACCTGTGCAGGTTACCTAGGCAGTTTTGGGTCACCGAGAACCACGGCCCTGCCCTACGAGCTCCGTTTCGGATGAGAGGCCAAATAGCAGTAGCGTGCACATCCTTGCCGTTGCTGCCGTTGTAGTAGCAGGAATTTGTCCCCATAGACGGCATCCCATGATCCCAAGTAGGCATAGAGAAGGGGAGCAGAGGTGGAAGCACTCATAAATACTCCCCCAGTTAAAAAACAAAAATAAAGAAAAGTGGACATCTGACTTTAACCAAATATACTAGGAGTATATAAAGTATTCCATATTTATAATACTGCATATTTAGATATACAAATATTGATAGTGATATTTTTATGAATCTAATTAAATTTAAAATTAATTGACTCCTAAAAAAGCTACTTTGTACAAATCTAATTAGATTTGAAATTAATTGACTCCTGAAAAACGAGACCTACACTCTTCTTATTGAGTACGGATGGATCATGGCATGCGTATGGAAGGATGAAATGCCAATGCTATCGTATCGGTTTTCTCATGATTCAGTTTTCCTTGGGTTTCGGGTGATTCCTTTTCAGGTTTCCGGTTGAACAAAATAAACAGACATTCATGAAGGTGAGTCAGACAGCTATTTGGATGTATACATCCTATGTGCAGGAAAGAGAACGTGAAAAAAAAAACCGAGCTAGTGACTCTCCCGTTGCTCATTTCACACACAGCACGATGTGCGGGCCTCGCTCTTCACGGAGTCCAGATGCCTCAGAGAGTAGTTGAGGCTAGTAATTCATTGGCCAAACTCAGAAACAATGGTGAGCGAGTCTGTCTGATCCACCGACAGTGAGCCGGGATACATCATTTACATTTCATGTTGTCCACAGCCGTGCCATCAAGGCCCCGCCATGGCAACTCTCGAGAGGTTCAAAGCAAAGGAGAGATTTGCCTCCGGTTCTAAATCAGTCGGTACCACCACACAACGACACAAGAACCACCCACGACTCAAAGATTCCAACTACCACCTACACCCTACAAGGTTTCCTGGATTCCATGCTTCATGTCATGATACATCATTTACATTACATGAATCGCAGTTCTTATACTTGTCCACACACACGCAACGCCGCATGCGTCGAGCTGCTGCCTCACTGCTCCTTCCAGATCCTCCCAGTGACCCGCAGCTTGAGCTCCTTCCTGTCGCCACCCGAGAAGAAGAGGGCCATGTTGCGCTGGATGATGAGCCCGTCGTAGCTGTCCCGGACCTTCCGGTGGCTGTCCCTGATGCTCCGAGGCACGCCCTGCCATGTCATCTTGCGCCCGTTCCCTCCGACCTCCAGGCTGTAGCTGTAGTTCTTGGCCTCGGCGTCGTCGCCCATGAAACGGAGGAAGGCGATGTACACGGGCGCCATGCCCAGCTGGAAAGCCTCGAAGTGCAGGCAGAAGTACTGGCCGAAGCAGCTGAAAACCTGGAGGAGGAGGATGGATTAGTTCCCATGGAAACGAAAACCAAAACCAAAACACAGGCTTCAAAAGTTGGGATAACGTCCCTTTTAAAAAAGAAGGTGGTACTATAACACATTCTACTTTTCTGCCCAGAGAAGAAAAACAGTAGAGCTAATGATGGCAAGTAATCACTTTCTGTCTGTGGTCAGTACCATGACTGACAGAGCTGATGATGGCAAGAGTGCATCTTTTTAGCAGTATACCAGTGCTACTAATGCTGATAAATGTGCACTTGTTAAGAAATCAGAGAAAAAAACATGAACTCAATGCTAAGATCCAGATCAATCAAATATACATATACAAAAATTGTCCTAGGGATTCAAGTCAATCAGAATATCATGTTTACAAAGGAAAGAATCCAAATCCTAGAGCCATAAACTTATACTGAGAATTTAGATCCAGGTCAACCAAAAACTTGTACAGAAGTCGATGAGCATTACCGTGAGCATCCATGTGGCATTCTCAACTTCATGAGGATTTGACTTGACATAACGATGATTGAAGGTGCTTCCATTGTGCATGTCAACCTTATGGTCATCTTTCAAGTGATTTACTAGATATGGAATATCACCAGCAACTGTGCATTCAGATCCAGCATATGGACAAGTATAAGGTCTGTATTGGCACTGCGATTCATGTTTCAGCTTGCAATAGTAAGGGTATATGCCCAAACACCCAAAGTTCTGGTACTTGCATGGAAGCTCTAGTGATGCAGCCACCTTTTCCAGAGCAAGACATCTTATGTTACCAAGTTCATGCCTGCACGTTGGACAGCGATTATGAACCCTTGGCTTGCATCCAGAACACAGAGTATGTCCATTGGAGCACTGCACCAACACATGCAAAAATAATGTTAAAGACAAGCATGCTAATTCAACTTGCTTTGCAGGGAATATGCAGTTATGTTCAACATAATGAACCACAGCAAATGTTAAGAGTAGCCCCCCCAGAAAGAATCTGTGGTGCCACAGACAATGCAGAAAATGAAAAGAAAAAAAAAATTTGCAGTGTGTGCATTCAAACATTGACTTGCAATTGCTATCTGTAAAATTTTAACTGCATATATGCTGCCTAAAGTAGAACTCTATTCAGAATTCCAACATTTGACATATTAAAATGCTAGGATAAGAACAGAATATCACAAGTATATGCTTAAGCTGAATGTAATTGAGATTCACTGTGAAGCAGTACCTGATGAATTGGAGGATACATGGCACTCAAGCACACAGGGCATTCCAGTAGCTCACGCACGTTGCCATAGCTTGCCACATTTGGTTTTGGTGAATGCTGAATATGATCACCAACAAGTTCAGTGACATCCAGCATCTCCTCATTCTTTGGAGGATCAATAACCTCAGCAAGGCTATCATCAATATAAGTAACTGATGCCATGGGAAACCTCTAGGTCAAAAATCCTATTTGGAGGAAAATGGGAACAGTGGAAACATATCAGAATACAAGTTAGGAAGCAAAGATTTTAAAAAAACAGAGAGAGAAGCAATTTTTATCATCAGCAAAATCACTGAAGATATTAAAGAATAGAAGCATATCTTATAATTCAGAAAGAAAAAGAAAGAAACAGTGCCGTATCAAACAGCCTCATTTTTCTTTAGGAAGGACAAATATTTATTTCGTTTGCTGAACCCCGAGGTAATCAGACATCTTTTTAAGGGCAATCATAAACTAACTGGACAAACTTGAAGGGTTTTGTACGAGCAAAGCCCTAAAGACAGCAATAATACAGTTGGACCATGCATAAAGGTTTTGTAAGAGAAATTTTCATTTTCATTAATGAAATGAAAAGCATGAACAACCTTGCATGGCGCTTTGGAGGTTTGACCCAATAAGACAATGTTTTGAAAGCAGGATTGCAGGAATTTCAAAGGAGACAGCTCAACCAGGAAATATTCACACACTCGAAATAGGACATAAGAACGCCTGTCATATGCACAAGACTTTTAAGTGAACACTTAAAGGCAAAATAATATTTTCAGGCTTTTTCCTTGCAGATTTAATGCATGTTTGAATCATTTTTTTTCATTGCAGGTATTTTGCTGACAAGTGAAGTTTAAGAGAAAACTACACTAACAATGAATAGACAGAACTGAAGTTATAAAACAGCATCATTTCCCAAATATAGCAAAGAGGAAGAAAGCTTTGTTTGCCAGTTGATCTAGAATCAATTCGTTCACAGGAAGGAGCAAGAAGAACACAAGCCCGAGGAGAAAAATGACGTAAGGGGTGGAAAGTTGGTGGTGGAGAACTGAAGGCAAATGATGGGCGTTGTAGAACATGATTACATGAAATGGAAAAGGGGTGCCAAACTGACACTTCCATCAACCTCCACCACACCTTGTATTGCTCCGAAAGCAGTAGGCCGGCTACAACAGTTGCAATCAATCACCCCCAAAAAAAAAAGAAGGGCAGTTCATCACATAAAGCTCATTTTCTCATCGCATAACGAATTGCCAGCATCATGCAGGATCTCTAATAATTGCCATTTGACAGAAACCACGGTTTTTTGCAGTGGGCATACCGAAACAGTGGACAAAGAAAATTATGGCAACGTGGTGCCAGAAAGATACAGGCATCATAACACAAATCACAAATGAGCACATCATGACTACTCCCAAGGGAACACACCATAGAAATTGAAGTCATCTTTATTAACTAAGGAAAACCGAAGCTATTTCTCCTAAAAACACCCCCGAAACTATGGGCCTGAGCCTACAGAACTCCATGAAATTGCAGGGACATGAAAATGATGATTGATTGCACAGAATGGCGAGCTTAAATGACTTCTAAAGAAAGAAAAGAGAAGGAACAACTCCAATGACCAATATAATCTTTTAGAACTAAGAAACAGTGCCACGAGCATAAGTCATCATCAGTCTTAAAACTGGAAAAGAATAACATAGCGTCGATATGTGGCCGCCCAAACAATGTGACGGGTTAATCAACAATAGCGTACGCTGCATTTAAGCTAACCAATACACACACCACAGAGAGAAGTTTGAACCAAATAGAAACCCATCATCTCGACACTTAACCAGGCAACACTGCGAATCTACGATCATCTCCAGAGCCGCAAAATTCCCCAAACCAGACTGAGATAGAACCCTAATCCACAACCACCGCGCGCGCTCAAGGCGCCCGCACTCCTGATCTCGCGCTCACACTTGAGCAACAACGGACCAAGAATCGCAGGAGCAGCTCCGCCCCAAGATTTTAAAAACAAAATCCAATCTTTCCTCGGGAGGAAACAACGAAACTGAACAAGCGAGAACAATGCGTCACCTCAGAGGGGAGCCGCGATCGAAGCCGGATGCCAGGGCGGAGGAGTCGATCTCCGGCCGGCGAACTTGGCGTGATGTGATGCCACTGTGGCTGTGGGGGAGGGAGGAGAAGGACTCGAGAGAGGAGGCAACGGCGTTCGAATTAAAGCATCTCTTTCTTTCTCTCTCTCTTCCCCCGGGCAGGCCAACACCGAGAGAAAGTTACGGGTGTCTTCTTTTACCTCGGGCTTTGGAAGTATGGGTTTGATTTAAATTTAAAATTAACAAACGATTCTTAAAAAAAGTTAAAATTGGCACACAAGTGTTTTAATTTTACTCATGTAAAAGCACCCAAAAAATTGTCTTGAAAATATTCGAATACTTACACTTTATGAGGATATAACTTTTTAATAAAGATACTGTAATTTAGATAAATACTCCTGCTAGGCTCTCGGGGAGTCGAATAAAAAACTGCAAGTTCGGAGCTTTATTGGAGTATACGTCTTTCGAAATGACGGTACTGAAAGTGGAAGTTCAGCTTTGGCAACTCCGAAGACAAAAATTCAGCTTTAGCAGGGTGGCACATCCAGACGGACACTCACTGGAAAAGCAAAAAAAAACAAGGGGAATTCGAATTACCCAATCGAGCATGCCGTTCCAAGAAAGAAGAAACAACGGGAACGGATTGTTTGTTTGTTTCGCCAGAGATTACACGTGAACGCGTAGTAAGGCCTTGTTTAGTTTAAAAAAATTGGGAAACTGACACTGTAGCATTTTCGTTTGTATTTGACAAATATTGTCCAATCATGAACTAACTAGGCTCAAAAGATTCGTCTCGTCAATTTCGATCAAACTGTGTAATTAGTTTTAATTTTGGTCTATATTTAATACTCCATGCTTTCACCTCACTCGTCGTTTTTACTCTGCTTTAATATAAGCTGAGAGCAAGCGGTAAAAAGAACTGTCACGAAGAAATTAGGGCGCACATTTACCAGCTTGCTTTGGGGCACCTCCAGCTCTCTCACCTATCATACCAACAAAAGGACAGAGGCCTGTGTACAGGATTGAGTAATTATTCATTTATGGTGAACAGCAACTTGAGTAATTACTATAGTAGTAATCGATATGAGACTTGAATCGGCACTGTTTTAGGCAGGGGAAATGAAAAGGATCTGTCAGCCACTGTCCCAAGGATCAACAATGAATTCCCCAACTTGTTCATGGCCATATACTATCACGTGAAGATGAACAGAATTTCACTGTTTTAGTCTCGACTACAGTACACCAGTACCTGAGTTCTTTTCTTCAACAACCAGCAACACAGCAGGACAAGTTAACAAGAGCTGCATGAACTAGACCTCGCAGGGTAAAAGCCAGATTGGTCCCCATCCTGTCCTCCGTTCAAATAACGTCATCCAACGCGCAAGACATAAAACATTACAACCAGCCAATCAATAACCTGAGCGGCCGATCCAAAAACTGGGGAAAGTTTTATCAATGCCATTGCCACCTGTGAATCTGTACGCTACAAACATTTGAAGTCTCAACTTCAAAAAGAAGAATTTCATTGTTGATTCAAACAACAGTGAGTTATTATAAGGTTACAACAAACAGGAGACAGCCATCTGAATTTACCAAACGCTAGGCGGCTAGGGTGATACAGATACTGAGATACAAGAACACGAGAGTTTATTGCTAGTGTACAGACGGTTCTACTTTTCTCCTACCTCAAACCAGAAGAAAACAGAGCTACGGGAATAGATGGCCCGCACGCGCTGCAGCGCGAGTGTTCCGTTCGTCCTGACAGCCTTCGCACCCCCTTCAATCCGGGTGCGAACAACAGTTACACCATGCCCTTGCTCCTTGAGGGATGGAAATGAATTGTACTCTATCGCTGTGCTGATTATTGGAAATGACAGATAGTCCAAAGGGTTTTGCTCACACTGCAGCAAACACTCCTGAATGGTCAATTTACCGCTTCGGTGCAGCAAGCAGCATCCAAGTTCTGCTCTAATAGTCAAGTTTGCAATCTTGCATGTTGATAGGAACTCCAATGCACTGTTTGATAGGTCAATGAAAGGAAACCTAGGTAAGACTGAGATATTGATAAAAAAAAAACAGCAAGATAAACAGAACCATATACTAGCTTGCAAGTTCGCTACTTTCTGAAGTAGATAGAATCTACATTGCCACCTTTCGATGGAAAACACACAATAGGTAAACAACTGTATCCGCTCAACTATCAGGCAGACATAAACTACTAACGATCCAATATAGTTGAATCAATAACCTTAAGTCAAGCATACAACACAAAAAAAAGGGGCATACCCAGGGCTAAAAGCTTTTTTTTTCTCTCTCGAACCTACAGAAGAGCTGCACAGCATTTTATTAAGAAGAAAAAGGGGGCACACACCCACACATCCAAGATTTCTAGATACATATATGTGCCTTTAACAAAAGGGGGAAAAACGACCACAACCAGCAGTTGGCCTGAATTGTCTACCAGCTGTAGAGCGAAGAGGTAAGAAATACCTCTTGCTCCAGCTATTTCCCACAGGGTGCAACTCCTCACTAGCGAGTAATAAAGCTCTAGCTAAGCTTTGAGATGCACCATGAAACACACACCTATTATGATGTTTCCATAAGGAAAGGCTCCCAGCACTCAAAGCTACCACGCAAGGTCAGGCTTAGGAAAGCATACAACAATAAATCATTATAAATTTTACTTTTCACCACTTCTGTTCCACATAAATCAATAACGTATATATTCAACTATATTATACACTTATACTGGTCACTGTGTCACTTAACATAAATAACCCTAGCCAACATGCTGCTGAGACCAATCTACAGGAAGCCTCATAATCATTGCATTTTGAAGTAAGTTAAGAAACGTGACAGTAATCAATCTTGTAAAAGATGGACTGCCATAATACGACTATGAAATGATCAGGAGGCAGCAGCAGCAGCAGCAGAAAAGAAAAATAGCCACAGAAGGGAAGAAGCTTACTTGTCGAAGCCACGTGAGCAGGTTAGTACAGTGTCATCAGGAAGATCACCCCCACCAATCTGATGTAAGTAAAATGGGTTCACAGTTGCACCCACAAAAATACAAATGTCGGCGCGGAGTGCAGGAAGCATTCGTCAGATCAAATCTCTGTTGACATCTTCAGGACTCAGGGACATGGAAGGCAAAACTTACTATGCAAATAGGCTTCTTTATTTGGATGTTACACGCAACATGGGAACCACCAGCCGCAATAAGAATGGTGTCACCAGGCCTTCAACAAGGTACATGGAGATCAGCCATAAAATCCGCTGTTCACAACGAGATTTAGAGAGGGAGGGGGAGCAATAGACCTAGCAGCAGAAACGGCGGCCTCAAGATTTGGATAAACTCCAGGCTCCATCACATCTCTGATTGGCCTCTCGACACGCAGCCATAGCCGAGGGTGGCATGCAAGGAAGCGCCATCTGTGGCAAACGAGGGCGGTGTTATACCTATCTGCAGGTTCAACAATGAAATTGCTAAAAACAGTTCATTTTAAACCACATCAGCAGTACATGTTCAAGCATAGCATCAAACACAGTTCAAACATGTTACATTCAAGCAACTCTTACCACGGTTGGAAACATTTCCAGACATACAGAAAACTCCCACATTAGTAAACTAGCTATTGTAAATTGCTTTGAAAGAGAATCTACACAAAAGCTACATTTGACATGAACTCAGTAGTATGACAGCCTATGGCAACGGCAAGAGGAATACAAATTGAATATCCCTCGATCTCTAGTTATATATAAGTATATATGATACAAAAGCACCAAATCTATTGCTATACACACGGCCCCATTTGGTTCCTCTTGCTAAATTTTAGCCAGCTAAAATTATTTTAACTACTCTTGGATGACTAGTGAGACTAAATTATTTTAGCTCCTTTTTAGTCAGTTTGTTTGGAACTTTAGCTACTAAAGTGACTAAAGTTTAGTTGGCTAAAATTCAGGAAGGGGAAGCAAACAGGCCCAATATAAGCCATGTGAACAGTTATTGTCATCTATATTTACTTTACCCAAAACAGGAGTACAATTGCATAACTGCATCCACCAACTGAAGACATGATACAGCATCAGCACACCTAGAAGACTTCCGCAGTCTAACACACCCAGGAAGTATCAAACCAGTACGGCAGTACCGAATTAAACAGATCTTCTTTTGCACGCAAAAAAACAGGTCAACCCAATCCTGGCCCATTCTTCTTTAGCTCCGTTCCGAGTACTCAAACAATCTGCGGAGCTAGTCGGAATCCCCACCGGCTACAGATTCCCATCCGATTGGTTCTCCTACGAAGGCGTGGCGTGTAGGCATAAGATTAGGAGCGAATCGAACCTGGGATTGGGCTAAGGAAGCTGAAGATGTGCATGAGGCAGCCGTCGTCCAGGCTGTTCATCGGCGAGATCAGCTCCTCCACCACCGGCGCCAACGCGTGATGACGGCGCTTTGCCATCCCCTTGCCCCCGCCCTCTCTCTCCTCCGGGACCGGGAGTGGTAGGTCGGCGACGGCGAGAGCACGGGATATCTTCCCTCACAGCGAGGAACGAGCCCCTGATTTTTTCCCCCCTGTGGTGGCCCGCCTGTCAGAGGTAGCCGCTTCGGCCTTGCGACTTCGCCTTCGCCACGTCGGCACTGTACGATTGCAGTTGCAAAGTCCACGTCCGAACCTGTGTGCCTTCGGCTCTTCTATTGGGCCTGGCCCAGACATTGCACGTAGGTGAACTGAGGCCCATGATAAAATTTCTAAAAGAAAGAAGGCCCATGCCAAAATGAAGCTTTGCCTTTTCCTTGTCATGTTCATGTGTCGCCGAGACGCCGACGATGTGGCAGGTGTATCGAGTCCTTGGTTATTCAGAAAAACAAAACATACTGAAAAGGCAAAGTGTGAAAGGTTTATTTATCTAATATTCAGAAATGTTTGTCTATTGCTACTCCTCTCTCACTTCCTGTCCAGAATATGTGTAAACGTGCATAGATTATACTATGCATTTTGTGCCATTGTGCTACGTGTATGAGTTCATCTTTATGCAACTTTGTTAAAGCGGTTTTTTTTTTTTACAAGAAACTTTGTTAAAGCGTTGGGCGAATGATATTAAATACTCTGCACAGTATATTCGTTGAAGCATGGGCTGCATGGCGCTGCAAATGAGCTCTGAAACCATGCTCACATCTGGGAAAACTTAATGCGTAAGGAAGGACGTTCTTGTTCCTTCTCCTGGCAAGAACGCCGGCCGGCGACGTTAGTTTATTATGCATATGCGTTTATTGCCCAATCCTGTCATGAGTCGCAGATGATTCCTAAATCCTTAATAACAAATAAAATAAATAAAGTTACAAAGCTGAAATGCTTTATGATCTGTACCACGCGCAGTTTCACTCTGAATTCTTCCAGTTCCAGTGCAACGTCGTGTTTCTCCTCATCCGATCCACCTATAAATATAGTGAAAAATAAAATCGGCCATCTTCCTTCGCCACCAAGCACCAGCATCATATCGCCGCCTCCGGGATCGATCTCAGATCAGACAGCATGTCCACCGTCGCCGTCCCGAGCCCTCCGCCGACCGCCTCCGAGGACGCCGAGAGCCTGAGGACCGCGCTCCAAGGCAATCACAGCTTTCTTCTTCTTCTTCTTCTTCTTCAGTTAGCCAGCAATGGACACCACATCAGCCTTTAATCTTCCGTTACCTAGCTTTCTTGCCCGTTTCCTTTCGTCGCGGCGTCGCCAGATGCAGAGATGCACTGACGCGGCGGCCTCTGTCGTTGGTGAGCACTGTTGCAGGATGGCGCGCGGACAAGGCCGCTCTGATCGGTGTCCTGTGCCGGCGCACGGCGGCGCAGCGGGCGGCCATCCGGCGCGCCTACGCCTTCCTCTACCGGGAGCCCCTCCTCAACTGCTTCCGCTACAAGCTCTCCCGCCACTGCATCCTCTCCGTCGATTTCTGGGTAGGTAGTAATAGTACGGTACCTCCTGCAATAGTGCAATTACCTTGCCAAGAACAAGAATCTGGCCTGTCTTGTCGTATACTCCAGTTCATCATCAGATGATGGCATGCCAGTGGCGGAGCCAAGATTTAAATCTTGGATATTCCTTTGTTGGTATATGGTTGACCACCACTCAGCTGTTGCCTCTAATATCATGACCGACGTGCGCCCTCGTCGGTCACCATGTAGGCATACCATAGAGACAGAGGCCGCGCCCGCGCTGCACGCCCTGTGCCACTAGGAGCTCAGGACACTACCACCACGTCATGCGTGGTCAACTAGGGTTAGAGATTGAGGAATGAGAATTATGGAATTGCCTCCCACTCATGCCTTGTTCACTCACACGAAAAAAATACTTTATTATACATGTTGCCATGTGCATATTCTGATTTATCTTAGAAAAAAGTTTGAAAACATGATATGATTTGTACTAATATTTGGTGGCATGAGTCAATATGTATGTGGTCTGGAGATAAATAATTAAGTTCGTATTCGAAGAAACAACAAAATAGAATAATTTTAGCAATCGAACTAACATAGAATCTATGTGGAAAAAGGAAGGATAGACTAAAAAGAATGAGAGAGAAATTTTATTTGCTAAATATGAAATTCTAATATATTAGAAATACATATATATAAATATACCTATATATATTTGTATTTAGTGCATAAAAGAGTTGGGTATTCCTGGGAATACCAGGAATACCCTATGTATCCGCCCATGTGGCATGCAGATCGAGTTCTCTCAACTTGCGATGCGTTTCTCTTTTCTTTTTTTTTCATCCACTTCCTTTATTTGTTCATTCAGAAAGCGATGATCCTGTGGACGATGGATCCGGCTGAACGGGACGCGAACCTGGTGCACGAGGCGGTGAAGAAGAAGAAGAAGGACGAGAGCTACGTCTCGGTGCTGGTCGAGGTGTCGTGCGCTTCCACCCCGGACCACCTCATGGCCGTCAGGAACATCTACCGCAAGCTCTTCAGCTCCTCCGTCGAGGAAGACGTCGCGTCTTCTCCTGCGCTCCAAGAGCCCCTCAAGAAGGTACGTGAGATCGTGCGTGGAAATGCGGAATCTTCAGTCCAAGCTCTCGTCTCTTTCGCTCTGCATGCTGGGCATGTTCAGAAATGTTCAGAGTTCAGAAGGGTGCTACACCTACACTACAGATGTTGCTCCGTCTTGTGAGCTCCTACCGATACGCCGGCGAGCACGTCGACATGGACGTCGCGAAGCTGGAGGCGGCTCAGCTGTCAGAGGCCATCAGAGAGAAGCGTTTGCACGGGGACGAGGTTGCCCGGATCATCAGCACCCGAAGCAAGCCTCAGCTCAGAGCGACGTTCCAGCAGTACAAGGACGACCAAGGAACAGACATCGTCGAGGTACGTTCAGATCTTCAGGCATGCGTTCTGGTGCATATGCTTTCAGGCTTCAGCTGTTCACCATTCGTGTTCGTCCATTGATCAGGATATCGGCAGCAGCAATTGCTGCGGCGGCGGCGGCGGCGGCAACCAGCTCGCCGGGATGCTGCGGAGTGCCGTCCTGTGCTTAGCGTCGCCGGAAAAGCACTTTGCAGAGGTAGGTCGGCCGGAGAAGCAGAGTGCGGCGGCTTGGCGAACAGACGACCACGACCGGCTGTCTCCGCCGCCGAGATGGCTGCCATGGCTGGCGCTAACGTTCAGTGACAGTGCGTGACTGCGTGTTGTTGCTGATGGGCAGGTCATCAGGTACTCGATCTTGGGACTGGGGACGTACGAGGACATGCTCACGAGGGTGATCGTGTCGCGGGCGGAGGTCGACATGGAGCAGATCAAGGAGGAATACAGGGCGAGGTACGGGAGCGCCGTGAGCCTCGACGTCGCCGGCGACACCTCCTTCGGCTACAGGGACATGTTGCTGGCCTTACTAGGGGGGCAGGAGTAAGAACCCGTGTGTGCATCATCTTTGTGTTTTAGAGATTCAAAAATCTTCAGAGCTTCGGTGCAAAACCGTAGCGCGAGTGTGTTATGTTCCTCAAACAAAGTGTCATTCTAGGTGGCATATGCAAGTAATAAGCGATAGAAAATCAAGCTATTTCCTAGCACACGCGACTAGACATTGGTACCACCCTTCGTGGATATCTTTCCAAAACTATGAGTTTTTCAAAGTCGTCAAAAAGTATCGGAAGCACCAAAACAAGAGGTTTCTCGGACAGTTTCTAAAACTAGATCCGCAATGGCTACAGAGCCTCTAGGTATTCCAGATTAAGAAAAAGATCTCCTCATGTAGATCGAGAAAACCCACGCGTCTCTGCTTCAACTTTATATAGTGATATCGCAACTCCATAAGATGAGCTAGTCACAGACGTGTGCTTTGCAATTTTGCATGTGGTGCAGAGAGAGAGTTTTTTTTTTTTCTGGTTGCTTCGGCCGAGTTTCCCAAACATCCATTTGGACGTGCTCAGCTTATTTTAGCACTTGGTAAGTTTGTTCACTGTGTTTTTCTTTCGTTAACTGTGGTCTGAAATGCTTTTATTTTCGTTCTCTGTAATGGAAATGGTAGTTTGCTTCGTGTTGGTTCTCTGATGGTTTTCTTAACTAAGGTATATTTGTAGTCTGAATATGGTGCCAGTTGCATTAGTTTAGTATGTTAGATTATCAGTTTCACAGTCACCTTGGAGCTTCGACAGTCCACTCTCGTTGTGTGTTCAACAATCAGCTCGTCCAGTTTGCTGTCTTCAGAACTCTGTCTGCGATGACACACTTTCCATGTTGAAATTTCAAATGTATCCCACTTTTCCTGATTTTTCTCACATATGTCTCAGATTATCGGAATTGTTGGATACATACGGTTTTGTAAGGAAAAACGACAAATTTAAGCAAATCCTAAGCTTCAAATTTGCCTATATCGTCTAAGTTTGTCGAGCCGAAAGACAGTCATTGCTCGGTTGTCATCTCAAAGAGGCTTGAATGAAGCTCCATCTGCCAACGCTGCATATCATCAAATCCACTTTGTTAGTACAACACGCTTACACGCAACCGTATCAACCGATGATGGAGTCGCATTGATGAAGAACCGCTAGGATTATACATCATCTGGGGGGAGCAACGAAGCAAGAATTTATGGAGACAGATGCATCCATGTTAGTCCATGATCCTGGGCATAGAATGTCCCCTGTATAGCTTATGCCCACCAACTTTTTTGGCTATGTAGGATTTTAGGTTTCTATATAAATCAGTAGAATGCCCATGAACCCTTACCTTGTAGTATTAATGTTCCTTACTCATTGCAATATTAATGTTCCTTATTCATAATGCAGAGTAATATAGCCTTGTTCTCTTTGTGGCTATTTGTAAATCATTGTGGTTCACATAAAAAAACAAGAAGAAAGAAAGAAAAAGGAAAGAAAGAAGATGACAGTCTCAGTGTGTCTGTTTGTACAAGTCACGGCCGCCCATTTCACCGGTTCACCCAGCCACAAAGTCGCCTCTCTAACTAACCCGTCCAACCCCATCATCGAGAGGAAGAAGATAGCGGCATAGTTAGGGTTAGGGATCCAATGATTAGGGAAAGTCATCTCTGATAGTTTTTAAGGGGGTCTAGGGGAGGCAACCATGACATGGTGGTGATGACGGGTTCAAGGGCAGTTAGTGAGCCGGCGAGGGTGCCGAGGGGTGATCAGGGATAACTGGTTGGGTGATGGGTGCATCATGGCGGTGCTCGCCAGCGAGCTGCTATGGTTAGGGTGGGTGTGGACTGGTTGCGGATGGCCTAACAAGGCAGGTCATCGTCAGTCGCCGGTAGAGGAGACGGGGGTGCGGGGATGGGAGGCGAGGATGCTGTCGACGAGCTTCCATGAGGTTAGGGAGGGTGGGGCGGAGCGGTGGGGTGAGAGGTGGGCGGCACTACTTTTGTCCGGGACGACAGGAAAGGAGGTGGGGTGGTGGAAGAGGACAGGCGTGAGTTAGAAGACACACAGTTCACTTAGGAGTCATTATCATTTAGTAGTAAAATAGCTTGATAGACTACTACCATTGAGTGCACCTAGAGGACAACAGGTGATCGGCGAAGATTTCCCAAAATGTCTTGAACACTAATGTGTCTGATTCTATCTCATGGTTGCCTCGTTCCAACTTCTTGAGCAATACCCAGTTGCTTTGACCTTAGGTCGTTCTTTGCTCTTGGCCACTAATCTTTCACCGTGCCGTGATATATGCTAGGTTGACCTCGTGTCGATGAGAGACGCGTATGCACGAGACACAGTGGTGAGACAAGAACTATCGCATGCCCAAGAGACGCAATAAACAACGACAAATACTAGTTGTCGAGTTTATTTGTCCAGAGCTGGTGCTTAGCCTAGCACTGACATAAAAAATGATCAGGTTTTTGTTAGGCATTGCTTGAACTGACAATACACGATTGTGGGGGGTCTGACTCTGACCCCATGTATCCAATACAGACTATATGGGTCACACCACCAAAGGTAGCCTAGCCCACAAGATGACAGCTTGCGACAGAGCTCACAAGATGACGGCTTGAGGCTCACGACAGAGCTCGCTAAATGCCGCAAGGCATCTTGGCGATATTCTAAAGACCAAGTAAAATTTATTAGAATATGGCAAATGTAATATTCCTTGTAGATCTTGTTTGTTACCTAATTAGTTGTAGACCTAATCGCCATGTGACTCTTACCCCTATGCTATATAAGACGGGTAGGAGACCCCTTTAAACTCACGCAGTCATATAAGAGCATCTCCAACAGTTTTGCATATTGCTTTTGCATTCTTGATTTTTGCCAAAATTCACAAAAACACATCTCCAATAGTTTTGCATATTGGTTTTACATTTTTGGAAAGTTGGTAAATTTCAGGGGAGGCTTGGCATTTATGCAAGTCCGTCCGCGACTTGGCGAACACTGATCTGTCGTGACTCCCGCTCGCGACCGCGACTCCCACGCACGATCGGAAACCCCCCAAATCCACCACCCCTTCCTCTCCCTCTACATCGCCATGGCGCACACGGGCCCCGCCACCGCGCTGCTCGTGCTCTACAGCCTCTACTCGTTGCTCGTCGACTTCCTCCGCCCGCTGCAGTGGGCGCTGCTCTGGGAGCCCCCGCTCCGCGGTGGCCTCAGCGCCGCACTGCTCGCGCTACCACTCGCCGTGCTCCGGTCCTCCACCGCCATGCTCGCCGACGCGCACGCCGCGCTCTTGCGCCGCCCGCTCCCGGACTCGCCGGCATTCCCGCGCCTCCTCCGCTGGCTCGTCTCCTTCTTCTTATTTCTCGTCCTCTTCGAGCGCCTCAACGAGAGTGGCGGCGGACTTCATCAACGCGAGTGACGGCCGACTTCCTGAACACGCGAAGAAAGCCCGCGAACGGATCGAGGCCGCGCGTGAAAAGTTTTGCCAATTGGGTCCATATTTTGGTAAATGACAAGTCAGATTTGCAAAACTCTTGGAGATGTCTTATTTTTCTCCTTTTCATTTGCTTTTCAGAGTTGACAAACTGCAACAAATGGCAAAGAAAAAATGTCAAACTGTTGAAGATGCTCTAAGATAGCCAATACAAATTTTAGGCATGCCATGAAAGTGACCTCGCATATGAACGCAACCTTTTTACCCATGTCTATGACCTTCTGAGAGTGACCCTCTTGAATTCCAGCAACTCACAATGGAATAAGCTCTGATACTCTATAATGCTTAGGAAGCTTAAAACATCTCCAAGAAACTCTCTATATTCTTCCTAAAGACTAGAAATAGAGATTTTGATGAAAAATTACCCTCCAACAGCTTCTCTAAATGGTCATCCAAATATAGTCATTGTCTATTTCGGATTTTTCGCTAGCCCAAATATAGAAGACAAGAATGACTCTTTAGAGTGTGCATGAGATTTAGCAAAACTGTTGGAGAGTGAAAAGATATAGAAAATGATTTTTACGCAAATGAATCTCCAAATGATGATGTAAAGAGTGAGATTTAGAAAGGCTCTTGGAGATGCTCTTAGAGCCTTCAGAGTTCAGATGACCGGCCGCTTGCTCTTCACATAACTTTCTATTTTTCTTTAGAGAAAATTTTGTCCTTACCCCTAGTCAGTAGTCCAATTATAATTTTATTCATGTTTTTTTTAACTTTGTGATTTTATCTGGTTATTTTGAAACGAAGAATCTGTTAGCCCCGGGTTTGCACGTCCCTTGGATGGGTTAGAATAAATAAAATTTAAAAAATCCCAAAACACAAAGGCAAAAAAGACCAAATTGCCCCTTAGCTTATCTTCAACCTCCTACTCGTCCACCAAGAGGCAAAACCGCAAAAGACGTTGCGGCTCGAGCGGGAGCGCGCGAGGCTCTTCTGTCAGCGTCGGCATCGCGACACGGCGCGGGGCGGAGGCAGGTCCGGGGTCGCAGGGCTGTGGCTACCGGCCGCCGGGCCGCAGCAGGTCCCGACCCTGGGACGGAGCGAGGCGGATCCTGGCTGCGACCGCGATGCTCGGTCGCGAGCGTGGGGGCATCAGCGCCTCAGCGGTGCCTGGCTGTGGTGCGTGGCCGGCGCAGGGCGATGACGGTGGCGCTCGGCGCCAGGCGCGTGGTGCCGGTGCCGTTCGTCTCGGCGCGCAGGACGGCAGCCAAGCGGAGCCGTCGGCGGCGCATCCAGCGGCGGAGTCTGGCGCGTCGACGACAGCGCATGGGGCAGCGACGGTGCGCAGGCCACGTTGCGTCAGCGCGCGCGGCACATAGGACGGCACGGCGCGCAGGTCGCCGGGCGTCGACGGGGCGAGGTCGTCCGTCGTCAGCAGCCCATCGTTGCTGTACGACGTGCTTGAGACACTGTTGATCATGATTCATGAACGTGTTGATTTGATCGAGATGTTGCCTTCGTCGTACGCAGTGGCCCACGGTGGATAGATGTATATATAGATATGTGAAGGATCAATTTTTCGGCCGTGCGCAGACAAAGATGTATGTGTGCATATGTGTTCCGGCTATTTGGTTTTGCGGCGCGCGGACAAATTTTCATAATTAAGTTTAAGGAAAGATTATTATTTTTCGGAAATTTTAAGGCCAGAAAGATATATATTAAAAGAAGAGACAAAAAAAAACACTCCAAACTGAAACGGTTTTGCAGTGGCAGAATCGATTTTGTTTCCCCGAGCTAAAAAGGCCCAACTCAACCCGGCTTGCGGACTTGCGGTTAAGGCCTGGCCTATTCGCATCCGATGGAACCCAGGATTCTCCATCTTCCGTGTCCAAAACCAACTGCCGCCGCATCGTCCCAATCCTGGGAGGTTAGGGTTCGGTCGCGTGCAATGGGGCGATCGTCGGAGGAGGGGTCCCGTAGCCGCCGCATGAAGTCGGAGGCGGCGGAGGCTAAGAAGGTTTCGTCGGAGGAGGGGTCCCTTCGCCCCCGTACCCGCAGCATGAAGTCGGAGGCTAAGAAGGCTCCCCCAGAGGAGGGGACCCGTCGCCGTACCCGCAGCATGAAGTCGGAGGCTGCGGAGGCTAAGATGGCGTCGTCGTCGGAGGTCTTCAGGATCCTGAAGCTGGAGTCGGAGGAGGATCGTAAGATCCTGATGAAGGTCAAGTCAGAGGAGGGAATGATCCTGAAGCTCAAGAAGGAGTACGTGGCGGCGATGGAGGGGAGACCAGTCCGCCCTACCGTGGTCCCCAAGGTGACGGCGGCCCAGCCGGCCGGGAAGAAGACGAAGAAGGTGCTGGTCAAGAAGTTGAGGATGATGACGAAGGCGCAGATCGACTTTATCAGGGCAATGGCCACACAACCCTGCGCGACCAGTAACCTCACTGAAGACCAGCTGGCTGAGTATCCAGAGAGTTTCCAATGCAGCATGCGCCAATCTATCCTTGTCAGGCACACAAGGCTTGCCTACATGGAGGCCCTCATCGACCAGCAAGAAAAATTTGGCTACGCGGTGGACGAATCAGAGACCGAGGTCACTGACGACGAAGGAGACGCTGTGGTGGAGGTGGAGAACTACTGAAGTCGGGAATCAATCAGCTTTTTGTATGCGCGCGCGAGATGCAGCCTTCGTGTCCCTTTGTGTTAACCACCTACCCTAAGCTATTATGTATAAATTCGGTGTAATCCGCTCGAACCTCCTGTTATTTGCTACTGGTTTTCCTAATGTTATTCACCATCCTGATGCTTATCATCGCACCTTGCATGCTACTGCGCTGATGCTACTTTTGCTATCGTATGGTAATTAATTGATGGATGTCTCTGTGCTAGTGTGAATCACAATTGTTGCTCACTCGTCGATATTCCTAATCTCTCTTATGGTCTCTACATACACCAGTACCTGCTGTTGCCATAAGCTGTTCTGTTTCTGCATGTTTGATCTGTTTCATGTCTGTCAATTTTATTGGCACCTTCCAATTCTCATTATTAGCCCATCTTTTTAATCATCTTGGCTTTTGGACGGTTGAGTTATCCAGTGCTCCATCAACAAAGTACTCCGTCCATCCACAAATAAGTGTACATTTCGTTTCCCAAGAAATCAAATTTTTTTAAACTTGACTAAATATATACAAAAATAAATTAATATTTTATTATATATAATATGTATCATTAGATTGAGTATGAAATATACTTTTATAATATACTTATTTATAGATATAATTATTGATATTATTTAATATATTTCTAGTTAAACTTAAAAAATGTTTGACTTCTCGAGAAGCGAGATATATATTTATTTGTGGACTGAGGGAGTAAGTGCTTTGTGCATAAATCTTTTTATTGATTACGCGGACTATATATACGATTGATCTAATGTTCCTTACAAGTTTGGATGTGGTAACGTGTATACAAACTGAAATTCCATTGCTGCGTACGTAATTTGTTGGAAACCTTTTTAAGGTTGTAATCAGCAACTCACCTCATCTTGTCTGTGCAATGACATTAGGAATTAACTGCTTGCTCTGCATCTCGTGTTGTTGATGACTTGCTGTATCTTAAGTACATTGCTTCTGCACTAATCACTTCCCTTGGTTTGACAAAATGGCTGCACGAATTGCTTCATTTTGTTGCTTTTCCAGTTCATATATAATACCTCTTCTACATGGCCATTATTCTCCTGTGCTCTCATTGTGCTCTCATTATTCTCCTCTTGAATTCCAGTAACTCTGGCAATGCAAGGGAATAAGAGCATCTCCAGTAGTTTGGTAAACCAACTTGTTATCTTAATTTATTTGGTAAAACCACAAAAAACACCCTCCAACAGTTCCTCAAACGAACTTGCTATCCCTGGCAACTTGCTATCCTCCGGCCTCGCACTGCCATATTTGCGCACTTGGAGAAGACTTGGCATCGCGATATTTTCCGTCGCCCTCGCCTGTCCCGCGCGACGGCCTACCCTCCCGCGCGCGCCAAGTCCTTCCCGCGGTATATATCCAGAGAAGAAGTCGTGGTTTCCTCGTTTTTTATCACCACGCCGCTGCCGCCGTCGGTCTTCATCGCGAGTCACGCGGCAGCTTCTTTTCTCTTTGCATCGCCAGGTATGTCCCGTCCGCTATTGACTAGATCCCTGCCAATCTTGCGGTCCTCCTTCTGTACTGCTGGGTGTGGGTCAGTTTATCCTTGGTGTAGATCGAATCGAGTGCCGTGTTGAGGCCAAGGTCCGTGGGGGATGGACGGGCGCCGCACTGGACGAGTACAAGGGTTCCTATTTTTAGTTTCTGCATAGATGCATGCATTATTCTAGTATATTGTTTGCTTTGTCTCAAGACCACCAATGCATAGCTAGATGCATGGCATCACCGGTGCATCCAGGACGAGTATATGTCATGGTCGATCTGATAGTCATGATAGAATATC
>Ga0182004_10000127_pt1 | contig 34117 bp, 28 predicted proteins | sample Sormic07211540_1_FD_120479 | JGI IMG/M metagenome (GOLD analysis project Ga0182004, IMG submission 120479) | Endophyte microbial communities from Sorghum bicolor roots, Mead, Nebraska, USA - 072115-40_1 MetaG | ecosystem: Host-associated > Plants > Roots > Unclassified | place: USA: Nebraska...
ACATGGATCAAAGGAAAAGGCAAGAGCAATATCTAAAGATCCAAAACAAGATGTACATATTGTAATCTTGTAGGTGGCCAATTTAAATTAATTGCAATTTCTACTTTTAATACAGTTTTATCTCTATATATATATATTATTCATATGTTCAATGTTCTTGTTCATATATTCCATACTTGACGAATGAAAATCAATTCATTTTGTATGTATATTTGTAAATTTTAGTTTAATTTGAAATCTTATGCTACCTACCTTGATACTTCGCCACACCTTAATTTAGTTCCTTCCTCCGCCACTGGTGATGTTCCTTTTCTTTATTGTTGTTGTAGCAATTGTCTCCTAAACAAGTATGTTCCTCGTTACTCTTTCCGGCAGCCCGACCATTTTAAGGGTTTGTTTGATTCACCCCTTGTAACTAATCTTTAATCACTTTTAGTCACTAAAATATCAAACATGTTCACTAAATTTAATGGTTTTAATGACCAAAAAGTAATTAAAAGTGACTAAAATATACATAAGACAACTATTTTATTGGGTAAATAAATAAAAGTCATTAAACTTTACTAGGTGAAACCAAACAGACCCTAATTCTAATTGCTTCTCTATCTCGCTTGTCCTAAATCATACAAACTTAACATTGAAAACTGCTAGTGTATTACACGTGATTATGTGAAGGTAATATTAGCGAGTGATTTTTTTAACAGCATGAGAAAAAAATAGGTTTCACAACTTGCCACCTTTTTATTTTTCTTAGAATTAAATATCATTAATAGTTATTTTAGTAACTCCGGAAGCCTCTTTGTATCTTCCTATATCAATAGTAACATAGATTTTTTATGAAAAATACTCACAACTATTGTTTTAGTCAAATATCCAAATATCTACAACTTCTATTCTAGATTTCTACTAAGACTGTCTCTAACAGCATAGGCATTAGGAAACCCAAACCCAAAATGCATGATTCACAAGGAAAAATCATCCTCCAACAGAGTAGGCAAACCAATAGCTATTTTTGCGTGGGAGGAGAGAGGGAACCCAAATATGCGTCGCCAATCTCCACGACACAAATCTCTGGCGCACGGCAAGAAAGACTTTAGCGGGCCGCGACCGGCACAGCCAGGCGAATCCGCGGCGGGGCACAACCAGCTCGGCGAGGAGAGGCCGGCGTGGCGAGGTGAGACCAACACGGCGAGGAGACGCCGGCACGGCGAGGCGGATCCGCGGCGGGATGCATCTAGCTTGGTGAGGAGGAGCTGCGACGGGTAGGGGCCGGCGAGGCGAGGCGGGGCAAATCCTCGGTTAGCTCGGCAAGGAGAGGCTGACGCAGCGCAGCGGGTCGGTGGCTCCTTTTGTGGTTGTCCATTGCAGATGCTTTTGCCTTGCTTGTTGCCTTCACTGTTGGAGAACGCGGGTTTTGGGTGGCCAACCTTTTTCCTGTACATGACCCAAATGAACGAATGGGTATCGTGTATAGGTGAGGGCTGTTAGAGACAGTCTAACCAAATACGAAGAGTGGTAATGCCTCTTCAGTGTACACGAGATATTGAAAAGTTATTGACTTTATTTGAAGTTGGTGAAGAAAATCAACAAACTGCCTCCAAAATCCAAATGGATTTGATTCTCTTGCTGTTTTTTTTTCCGCGCTTCCGTTCCCTATGCCCTTTATACATAAAATTAGAATCAATCAATTGAGTGTGAGTTTGTGGGAAATCCCGTTGACCCCCCAGTTGTGTTTACCCTTCATCTTGTCCTTGTACTCAGCAACGCCTACACTTATATCTTCCTCCTTCTCCGCGTGTAGCGCTCGTGCCTCCTTCACGTGCCGCTTCCTTCCCTCATGTGAGCACCCGCACCTTCCTCCTCCTTCGTGCTTGCTTGTGGTTGAAGGGTTAGGGCTAAACACAAGTTTGAAGCATCGGGTGCTAGATCAAAATTGTTTCATTGGCACACCGCCGTCCGAAGCAACACAGTCTTGTTGGTCGATGCTGAAGTTATTGCACGAGTGACACAACTTCGACGAGTTAACTTGCAATCAACTTCGTGAAAAAGGCCCGCCGCTGATGAACGCGTGGACGACCTCCTCACACTCCCTCCTTGCCGAGCTCCGTCTCGGCCTTTCTCTTGTCGAGCTCTACTGACCCTAAAGGAGAAGCTTATTTATATTATTTTTCTCCGAAAATCTAGCTTATTAATAGAATAACTTTACCAATTAGAGCAATTGGAGTATGATAAGTTATAAAAAACAGTTTTGTTTAAATAACTATCTAAATCAATTTAGAGCGTGAGTTTAAAGAAAACTATTGTATAGGATTACGCTGAATAGAAGTCAATGTCTCAATGAGAAACACAGGGTTCCCACAAAATTGAGCTAATCGGAAGGCTATCCACAATCCCTGGTCGGCTGGTCCTCAGCTCCTCGCGCGTACCCTGCCGCTAGCCCGCTACTACCCAGAAAGATGGCGGCGGCGATGGCCAGGCGTGCCGCTGGCCTTCTCCCTCTCCTCCTCCTCTCTTCGCGGTCCGGTGCTCGCATAGCCCTCCACCGGGCGGTATCCCAGATCCCTCCGCCTCGCTCCTATCGCCTACTCTCGCAGCAAGCCAATCCCTCCCCATCCTCATCATTCTCCGCCTCCGCATCCGCATCGAATGGCACGGCTGCAGAGAGAACCCGGGAGCTGCATCTGTACAACACAAAGTCGCGGAAAAAGGAGCAGTTTCGGCCGCGTGATCCAGGCGGGGAGGTCGGCATGTACGTCTGCGGCGTCACTCCCTACGACGACAGTCACATCGGCCATGCCCGCGCATACGTAGCCTTTGACGTCCTCTACAGGTTCCCCTCCCCCTATGGTTCATGATTCGGTTATTTCCTGCAACTGCGAGCTCTGTTAATCTGACGGCACACTTGATTCATTCACTGGAGATAATGTATTGTAGATTCGTAGTTCTAGTGCAGTCTTAAAAACTTGCGGGGCTGCCTAAGCACATAATATATTTATTGAGCGAACTGATGATTGGCATGATTTCCATTGAAAGTGATATACGTTTGTATGCTTTGAGTCGTTTGTTACTCCTGCTCTAAAGAAGCTGGGCTGTCCACATTAACATTCAGTTGGCAATTGCCTATTTGTGTTTTAACGGGCTTGGTTCAGGATAAACACCACAGTGACATGGCTAAAGCACCTCGAAATCTCTGTTCTGTTATCTTATCAACTTACATATTTCCATTGCATTCTTAGGAAATATTTGCATATGCTTACTGTACTGCCTTGATAGGTACTTGCGCTATTTGGACTATGAAGTTCGCTATGTTCGGAACTTCACCGACATTGATGACAAGGTGACTTTCAGGCAAATTTGTTTCCAAATATATGTGAAGCTGAGTTACCTGTTTCTGATATAGAAATGGAGTTGCAGTTATTATTTCTAACATCTTTGCTGTTTACAAGATATTGAAAATCATAGCTTTATTGTCTACAAAAATTGCATTGTCCTGAATTTAAATTAGACAAGACAGAGATCTCGTTTGAATGTTCACACATTATGAAACATTTGATGTCATGTTTTTTTGTTCTGGATTTAACTAGATATCTTTATTTGTATTATTTTCTTCTGAAACTGTATTAAGCTATTTTACATAGAAAACTAGAATGAAATATTTAAACACGATTTGCTAATCTGCACAGGAGACCTGAGTTGCACTTCTGGAATTCTGTAGATAATTGCAAGAGCAAATCAGCTGGGGGAAGATCCTTTTAGCTTAAGCAAAAGGTTCTCTGATGACTTCCTGTCAGACATGGCCAATCTTCAATGTTTACCACCATCTGTGGAGCCCCGTGTTTCAGATCATATTCATGAGATTATAAATATGATTAAACAGGTATTTATACTTGATGTTGTGTGATTATGCAGTTTCTTTTTGCTATCCTCTTGTGAAAATTATTTACTGATTTCCGTACCAGGCTCGATTGGAGGTTTGATCTCAGATTGGTTGGAAGTTCCTTGCTTTCACATAATTTAGTTCGGATCGAATTACATATGCTATTAAGCTGACAATAGTTAAATGTTTGCTTTTCTGTGGCCCTGACTTGTCAATCCATTATAGGTTTCATGTAAAAATGACACCCAATCCCAAGCTGGTTTATTAGCATTGTTAGTGCAATTTACGAATTTGTTATGTGGTTAAGTGGTAATCTCTCAAGTTGAAAAAGTTGCACAATGCTGTGTCCATGTTTATATGCAAGTTTTCAATGTGATCATGTCATATTTATGCAGTTGTGAACATAAAGAACATCATGTTTGATTCTATTGATGTAAGATATGTACTGTTAATGATTAATATATATAGTCTTTAGTGTTTTCATACTGTGTCTGACTCTCATTTTGATCTGTTCACATACCTAAAACAGCTCACAAAGTGCTATTGTACAGATATTGAATTCCTGTTCTTTTGGTACTATTTCTTTTTGCACTATGTTACTTGACTTATTTTTTATTTGAGCAGATCCTTGATAATAGTTGCGCATATGTAGTGGGTGGGGATGTTTATTTCTCTGTAGAAAATTTTCCTGAGTACGGAGAATTGTCTGGTCGGAAACTAGATGATAATAGAGCTGGTGAAAGGGTTGCTGTTGATGAGAGGAAGAGAAATCCAGCTGATTTTGCTCTATGGAAGGTACAAGATGTCCCAAATGCTAGTATGCAACACCCTTTGTATTCCATTCCTGTGGAAATGATTTAGTTCAACATCAATTAGTTTATTTCACGTTAACTGCAGGCCGCAAAAGATGGGGAGCCATGGTGGGATAGCCCGTGGGGCCCAGGAAGGCCAGGATGGCACATCGAATGCAGTGCCATGAGTGCGCATTATTTGGGTCATTCTTTTGACATACATGGTGGTGGGGAGGATCTCATCTTTCCACACCATGAGAATGAGATTGCTCAGAGCCGTGCAGCATGTTGTGACAGTACCATAAATTACTGGATACACAACGGTTTTGTCAATGTAAATAGCCAAAAGATGTCTAAATCACTTGGTAATTTTGTCACCATACGGAAGGTGAAAGCAATGTTCCAATTTTCCTCAAACTCAAGTAATGACTGTACCTTTGCTTGCTCAAAGACTGCCATTTTCCTCAGGTTATAGAGATGTACCATCCGCTGGCTTTGAGAATGTTCTTACTTGGCACACACTACAGGTCCCCAATTAACTACACAATAGAACAACTCAATGTTGCATCAGACAGATTGTACTACACATATCAGGTATGCTCTATATCTATATGATCGTGCTGGTTCTTAGTCTGATATAACTATGTTGCATAAACATCTTGCTTGGCAACTGTTTTTCTGATGCATCCTTTTTTTTTCTGGCAAGTGAACGGTTTAGGGATTAGGGACTTAGGGTAGTGTGTAGATAATCCAAAAGTCCAAAACTCTTGTGTTGTCTATGTCAAGTAGACCATAGTACAAACTCTTGTGCTCTCAAAAAAAAAAGTAGACCATAGTACATGGCTATTTTTGGCAGCCGAGATCCCAAGGCTAAAGCACACCTCTGCATACCCTAGGTGATGATGCTGCGGAAAGAAGGAAAACCCCACTAGACCTTATGTCGTCATGCATGAAATGTAGTAATCCTGCCTGACTTGCCTGGGTTGTTTGGTGGCAACATCTGGAAGCAAAGTAGTGGTCACAAACTAGAGCTACCCTATTTTCTAATTTTAAAGCAAAGTTTTGAATATTCAAAATGACTGATAATTTTGACCTAGCTTCCATGGACCAAAGAAAAGCTGAGATGCAAATAATCAATTCTTTGTTTTATATTGAACCTCTTGCTTTCTCCTAGCTGATTCCTAGTGCTCACATATTAGTCCATGATTTAGAATTAGTAAATGCTGCCACAATTTTCTTCCTCCACATGTTTTCCAATGTCACTTTTGATAGTGGTGGCTCAGAATACATGGGACTACGGTAATAGTGGCACACTTGGTCTGATTTTGCTGGATTGCTCCCTACTACAGATTCTTGCTAAATAAGAGTTTTTACAATGCATAGTTCTGATTCATGCCTGTTGATTGAGAAGTTGCTTGTGTTTGCCTCTGAGAAGTTGCTTATGTTTGTTCGACAACTCAGAAGTTAGGGACTTCAGTTTTTGGTGGAACTGAGAGTTGTATTTCACAGTTATTTCTGTTTCATAAGAGGTTGGTTCAGTGCCATAACTTCTTCTAATCAAAAGGTTCACATGAATATTTTGTATCCACAGACCTTGCGTGATTGTGAAGAGAGTTGTCAGCAGCAAGGAAGCAACACTGGAAATTCATTGCCTCCTAATACCTTAAATTACATCCAAAAACTTCATGATGAATTTGAGACCTCAATGTCAGATGATCTTCACACTTCAGTGGCATTGGCTGCTATTTCTGAGCCATTGAAAGTTATGAATGATCTGTTGCACACTCGTAAGGTAAATTTATGAACAAATGGAGATACAGTTCATTTGTATTCAGACTGTGTAAATTGTACCATTCTCGTTCTCATGCAAATGGCAAAAACTATCTAACTTGTTTTGACCTACGCCTGGCATTTAAATAGGGAAAGAAGCAGGACAAAAGGTTGGAAGCTCTTTCTGCCTTAGACGAGAAAATAAGAGTAGTGCTCTCTGTTCTAGGATTGCTACCTTCAAGTTATCATGAGGTGAGTGCAATGTTCTATTAACACTGTCAAATTAGTTTCAATATTATCAGTAAGTTTACAGTAGACCTATTCATGGGGACTCCAGCCCAGCCCCAAAGCCAGCTGAAGCTCAACTCAACAGTCGCACTGGGTGGATTGGGCTTATTTTCCAGCCCACATAAAAAAAAAACAGGCAGCCAGGCTTGGGTTCCCGTTTTGACATGTGGGCACTGAAGCATGAAAAGGCTAGCCCAGCCTGAAAAAAGATAGCATTTACGGGTGGGCTTCAGCTTCAAAGTTTGGGGGTTTTCACCAGTTTTTCTAAAGCCTAGCCTGGCCTGGCTGCCACATTTGTTCTGCAGCTAGTTTTGGTGCAGAACAAACCTCTGTATCGTAGTACTTCATGATGGCTATTTTGTAGACTCAATTCTGTAAACTCCTGGTATTAGGATTTAGGAAAGATGAATGTGTCACAGTAAAAATGCGACAAAAGCCTACCTATTAGATGTATTCAACTTTTAACACACAGAGTCAGCCTAAGTTTAGCATCCAGTTCAGCTGCCCTTTTCTAGCTGTTTCTGAAGTTATTTAAATTAGATTCTCCTTGATGAATGAAAGAAGGGAAAGGAAACTTATGTTAGCAAAATAACTGCATATAGATACAAGTTTTGAGCAGCGCATGCAAGTGCAGCCAGGAAACTTTTCAGAAGTAATTTGGATTGCAGGCTAGTAATTCCATCCAATTTGTACACTGTCATGTAGTTAAGCTGACACTTTTACAAGCACCTTTCACTTGCATAACTTGTTCCATTAATGCTACTAATGAGCTTCTACTCTCAGGCTTTGCAACAGCTGCGGGATAAAGCACTAAGACGAGCTTCCATCACTGAGGAGCTTGTGCTGCAGAAGATTGAAGAGAGGACTGCAGCAAGGAAGGCGAAGCAGTATGAAAAATCCGATGAGATCCGGAAAGAATTGGCTGCTGTTGGAATTGCCCTCATGGATGGCCCCAACGGAACAACTTGGAGACCATCTTTGCCTCTTTCAGAGGAAGCTGTGGTTGCGAAAACATGATCTGCGCACAAAATTCCAGTGCGACCCGTGGACACCAGTTCTAGTCGGTAAATCATGGGTTTGCTACATCGTGCTACTTTTTGTGACGAAGAAACCAACGGAGTTCCTGAGAAATCATATTGTTTGCACAATTCTCTGCTCCCATTAGAGCTACAATAGTTATATGATCATATTCGGTAAAAAAAAGATGTCCGATTTTGGTTTTCACTTTGCACCGAGTCCTTGCCTAACGATTGAAATTTAACATGACAGCCTTTACTACAAGTTCTGTGAATGATATTGCCGAATATTTTAACTAATACAATACCATTTTCCTTTGAGTCCAAGAAACAGTTGTTAACAAACCAGCGAATAGTATTTTGAACATGGCCACATAAGATTGTCTGCATTAGCTTGTACTCCTTCCGTTCCAAAGTACTTCGAACAGGGCCTTGTCTGCATTAGCTTGTACTCTTTCCATTTTAAATTATAAGTAGTGACTATTTTTTTTATCTATTTTGTTATATATTTAGATATATTATTATACTTAGATGCATAATAAAATAGTACCAGAAATGTCAAAGTGACTTATAATTTGGAATGTAGGGAGTATTTAGTTTTATTAGACAATGCCATTACTAGTTTGTATCTGTTTATTAGGCAATGCAGATTCGCAGAGAATTGCCTGCATTGCATTAGCTTATATCCGGACTTATTAGGCATTGCAGGTTTGCAACATTAGCTTAAACCCAGACTTTTTTAGGCAGTGTTGTCGCAAATACGGTAACGGTACTGTTTGCTTGCTTCATGGTTGCTGTCGATTGCGTTCTATTTTCGTTTTCTTCCGGTGAGGGTAGCATGTGGGGATGCCAGCGAGGCAAGCAGCGGCCACGTGGCGTCACTAGGTAGACGAACACGTGGGCCCCTGTGTGGCCCACGTGCCACGGCAACCACACACTCTTGGCTTCGTGCTCTCCTCTCCGCCGCGCAACTCTAGAGACAGAGTTCAAAGCGCAACAGTTGCGCACCCTTTTTCCTCTTCTCGTGGCCGCTCGATATACTGGCACTGCTCGCCAGAGCACGCACGAGTTCGAACACCACGCTCCACGCCCCTTGCTCGCAGCTCGCTCCACGACATGACGGCCTCGGCGCTGCAGGCCGAGCGCCACCTGCTCCTCCTCGGTAGCGGCCGCCACCGGCCCCTCCTCCGCATGCTCCCGCCACGCCCACGCGTGCCCCTCCCGCACCGGCGCCGCAGCTGGCCCCGGGCCGTGAGGGTGTCACCCGGCGACGGCGGGGGCGCGGGAGGGTTCGCGAGCGCCGTGGAGAAGCGCTCGATTCCGGGGATAGTTGGGGAGGAGGAGCATGGAGCGACGGGAGAGGAGGAGTTGGAAGGGGAAGTGGCCGGGGCTTTGGAGCTGAAGTGGCCGCCGTGGGAGGGGTTGGCCGAGCGGTACAAGCTCATCGGCGCGACCTCGCTCGCCTTCGTCATCTGCAACATGGACAAGGTGACTCATCCTGTTTGTCTCACATGTGGACGGTTCCGTCCTTGGCAGTTGCCAGTTGGCACGCACGGGATGACAAGCTGACAGCCGGCTAATTGCACTGATACGATTTTCCTCTATGATATTTTGAGCTGCTAGAACTAAAACGATTGTATGGATTCGAGTTGTTGATCTGCTATAGCTTTGCTCATGTAAAACTACGGTTTATGGTTTAGTAGCAAGTGTCACCAATGTCATTTATCGGATGTTCATTGGGAATTTGGGTGGCAACTGGCATAATGATTCTACACTATGTGGTTACTGTTTCCTTTTTCCTCTGGGTTTCCTTTAGATAACTTTAGCTGAAGTCTACTGATGAAATATTCTTTGTGATTGCAGCTTGCCCTAAGGAAACGTGCCATATCTGACTGTCACATTTTCGGGGCTCGTTTTGGCAATCATTTGCATCACTAGTACAAACATGTAACCTTCACTGGGGGCCAACAGGGTTTTTAGGCATTTCCTAACGAGCATGAAATTGTTTGAAGAAATGAAATTGCTATTTACAGTTTAATGCACTCTTCTTCACGTGTCATGTTTATGTAGTTCTATAAAAGCTTTTATGAATGCTCGGTCCATCATCCTTTCCTGAGGAGCATCTATTCATTGCAGTATTCTAGTTTTGCAGGTTAACTTGAGTATCGCAATTATTCCAATGTCACATCAATATGGTTGGAACTCGTCAACTGCTGGCTTAGTTCAGTCCTCATTCTTTTGGGGTTATGCGTTGAGTCAACTACCAGGAGGATGGCTGGCAAAATTGTTTGGCGGAAGGTTTGTTTAGGGTAACCAAATCATCTGGAATATTTACGAATGCAGAGTGCCTATGTTTATGAAATACTGATATAATAATCACAATTGCTACTGTATGGTTCATAAGCTGAACATATCCTTATTTGTTTTACCCCTTTCCAGGATGAAAATACCTTTATATTACCATCACAACTAAAAACAGATGAATTTTGATCAAATTTTACTCCTACAATACACATAATGTCTATTTATCTATTTTTTGCTGATTGTAGGAAAGTGCTTGAGGTCGGTGTTGTGACATGGTCTTTGGCCACTGCTATAGTTCCTGTTGTAGCAGGGTTTATGCCAGGGCTTGTCTTGTCAAGGATCCTGGTAACCTACTTACCAAAAGTCTCGGCTCAGGGACTGTTGATCCGAAATTTGCGCTACTTATTGTGCTCTTGTATTCATTAAACTGTTCTGTATCTCATTATTTCCTTGTCAATGCATCCCTCGAAGTGAGAGAATGGGGGTTGTATTGAGTAATATAGTTAACATTAATATAGATATTGAGCACAAGCGGCCGCTCGAAATGTAGTTCTTCATGAAGAACCTAATTCCGTGCATATGGGCACATTTATAACTACCTCCATCCCAAAAAGAATGCCATTCTATTTTTGGGTAACTTTCTAGAGAAGAGTATTAACATTTATGATACCAAATAGGTATACTATAAAAACATATTTCATGATGAATCCAATGGGTACTAATTTGGTATCATAAATATTGGTCTTTGTTATATAAGTTTGGTCAAACTTATGACAGTTTAACTTAGGACCAAGTTAGAATGACATTCTTTTGGGACAGATGTATTTAACAAAGATAATTACAAGAAGTGTTGAAACTCCCAGAGCTAAGTATTGCAAAGAGATAGTGAAATAACACGTTACCATGCAGAAGCATTATGACATGCTGATATCCATAATTCCGCATAAATTCTGGAGCATTCACATTTGAGCACAGTGTCCAGTCATCGCATCTTGTTTACCTGTACTTCGGGTGTGTTAACTTGAACAAAAACATTTTACCATCTTTATTTTGTTTGCATTTATTCTTTGTTAATTGTGTTCGATGCTGCTAGGTAGGCATTGGAGAAGGTGTTTCACCATCAGCTGCTACAGATTTAATTGCTAGGTAAGATCTTATCCTAGTTTGGTTCCTTTCTTGACATTTATTGTTGGGACTTCCCTTAGCACAACATGTGTCAATTTTGTTTTCTACATAGTGGTGGTTCTAAATTCTAGCACAATATGGCAGCTTCTGTACTGGCATTTTCCCCCATGCTCCTCTTTTAATATTTAGAGTATGAAATTTTCCATAGCTACTTGTGCAGAGTCGGATGATGGCTACATTTGTCAATCACATTAATTTTTATTATAATTCACACTGTTTCATATGACATACAAATTTGGCATTTTGCAAGAGTAGTTTGAAACTTCAGGCTTTCGTTGGCACTCACATGCAGGTCCATTCCCTTGCAAGAGCGGTCAAGAGCAGTTGCTGTTGTCTTTGGTGGTTTGAGCTTTGGAAGTGTCTTAGGGTATGTTGTATTAAGATATATGGTTATTTTCTGAAATTAATAAAATATTCCTTAATTGAAAAAAATATACATGGTGCCCAATATTTTCATGATCCTTTATGCAACAATTTACATACTTCCATGTACGTGCTAATGCATGTAAAACGCTGAATTCAATTAAATTGGATTTTTTTTCCATCTGTGTTGGGCTCTAAACAGTAGCTTACATACTTTCTTTAGTAACAAGATACCCCGCGCGTTGCTGTGGGATTACGAAAAAATTAGAATAAAATTAAATGGAGATGATGTGGATAGCTTGCATTAAGAAGTTGGAAATTAGTGGGACGACATGGCTATTAGTGGGAGATGTTGTGGATAGTTAATGGGGGGTGATGTGGATAGTTTGCATGTTGAGATAGATTTGTAGTGGGGACTAGCATTATAAGAGATATAGGTTGATGGTAGTACTGTTTTGTCCTTGTAAGTATAAAGCTTTAAAAAGTATTTCCTGCTCTAACTTGTTACGTATTTGGATGTAAACTTAGAAGAATGCAGTAAAAGATTTATTTAGAAAGATAAAATACTAAATCTTTTTCTCGTGAACTGCTTGAGACTGTTCTTCTGGTTTCATTTGTTTCATTCTTCAAGGCACATGGATGAAGTGCAATTTTGTCATCCTTAGTATGATGGAAAATTTGGTTGTTTTCTGTATCATTTCAAATCTTGATAACTGAGCAAGAGTCAAGACCTTCTTAATGACCAGATGTTAACTTTTTTCTTGTTTATCAGAACAATATTGCCCTACAACTGTACGGGCTCCCTTAAAGTCCTGGGTCCAACTATTATTATGCAGGGCCTGGGCCACGGTCCTTCTATTGGCTGTTCGCTTAGGAACCCCCTTGTGCAAATTAGGCGCTAGTTCAGCCATGGTATGCCCATCCAACCACCTGTCTGACCAAAACAATATTTTCTCTCCATTTCCGACTATGGCATCAACTGCAACATGGAATAGAGCCCTGGCCTTATGAGGGACCGTAATAGGAAGGCCAGCCCAAGGTCTGTCATCATCTGTCTTTTGTGCCCACAGCCACCGGATCTTAAGAGCGCATCCAATACTTTCAGATTTGGGATATGGTAGATGGCTTCATGTTGCATCCTGAAACTCCAGACCAGTTTAGATGGAAATTTTCACAGGATGGTTCCTACAGCAGTAAATCGGCCTACGCTGCACTTTTTGAAGGATCCATCAAGTTTGGCTCGTGGAGAAGAATCTGGAAAACTTGGGCTCCTCCGCGATGCAAGTTTTTTATCTGGCTAGTCTTTCACAACAAGGTTTGGACAGCTGACCGTTTAGCTAGGAGGAATCTTCCTCATCCTGAGGCTTGTCCACTGTGTGATCAGGAGGATGAATCAATAAATCATTTGCTAGTGGGCTGCGCCTTTGCTAGACAAGTTTGGGCTATGGTTTTGCAACAGTTAGGGCTGCTGCAGTTGGCTCCACAACCTACTTCAACCCGTTTCTCAGGATGGTGGAAGAAGACAACTGCTGCTGTCCCAAAGGAGGCGCGTAAAGGTCTCAACTCCTTGATTATTTTGGTGGCTTGGGAGATTTGGAAGCAATTCTTGTGTTTTTGATAATAGGAGGCCAAGTATTCAGGAAGTCCTTTGGGCTATCAGCTCAGAGGGAGGTCTCTGGTGCTCAGCAGGGAACTCCAAACTCCAGGAATTGGTTGTTAGGTTGCTGCCTGTTGGGGCTTAAGGCATGGAGGTTTTTTGGGTCGTTCCCTGTTCTTAGAGTGGCGTTTCTGTATCCTAGTGGCTGGTGTGGGGTGTGTGAGTTTTTGGGTGTGTGAGTTGGGTCTCTTGACCCATGTAACTTTTTCCTCTATCTTAATGAAATGACGCGCAGTTCTCCTGCGCTGTTCGAGAAAAAAAATATTGCCCTACAATTGTCTGTATGACTATGCAGCTTGAAGTAATAGCAGAAACTTTGCTACAGTTAATGTTTTACCCGTTTTATTATATTGCAGACTCCTGTTTGCCCCTCCCATCATTCAGAACCTTGGCTGGGAGTCTGTCTTTTACATATTTGGCCTTCTTGGGATTGTTTGGTAAGCAGATATTTCTATGTAGGTACCAAATAATCTATTGTGAGTGAACTTTATTTTCTGTTTTGTCTGCAGGTGCTTAGGATTTGAATCTCTTAAAGTGCAACGGTTCGGTGACAAAGAAGGCATATTAAGTAAGTGCTGATCTGTCTAACTGTCCTTATGATATCAGGCGCCATGATAGAAATATTTTCTTAGAATTTTTTATTAGTTTTTTTCTCAAACACACAGGAGAACTGTGCATCATTATAGTAAGAAGAAAGGAGTCTAGATGACTCGTACACCCCTATATGGCCAAAGAACTTTCAAAAAGGATTCGCCAACAAATCTTAACCATAACCAACGACCATGAGCTAAACAATTATGGCCATCTGCTACGGAGCCCTTTGGCACCTGCCATACACCATAACATTGTCTCATCTCTAATATCCCACAAGATGGCAGCAAGATTAGGAGAAACCCCCTAAAAAATACAGCCATTCTTATGAGATAAATTGGGAACCTTCTGTAAAGCATGACACCACCATTCTGTAAACTTGTAGTTCTCCAAGCCTGGAGCTAAGTGCTGCAGCCCAACAATTGATAGCACTAAAAACCACACACTCTCAAATACCCAAGAAGTGAGTAAATGTTACACCTTCTCTTCCTCTTGATCGCACAATGGGCAGCGCTCCGGATGATCAAGTCCATGACACGACAAACGATCAGCCATCCAACAACGGTTTAAGGAGGCCAACCAAACAAAGAATTTGCATGAGGTGGAGCCCAGGTCTTCGATATTTACCTCCATGGCCCAAATTCCACTGATCCCACAAATATGGCAGTAAGCTGACTTTGTTGTGAACTCACTGGATGGCATCCATATGCTGGTCATCTACTCCAGGACTGAGCTCAATCCTGATTAGAGGGTCCCAAAGTTGGAGGTATTCAGATAATGCCTCCGCTGACACCTCTAATGTCACAAATGCAGGTGTTATCTCTTAGGGCCCCGTTTACTTTCTTCAGTTAGCAATTCTTTTTCTCACATATGCACAAAGAGTAGGTGCAAGGTCAGGTAAGGATTTTCCATGTAGCCACTTGTTGCTCCAACAAAGACTTATGTTGCCATCCCCAACAATAGATGTGATGAAGATGGAGAACAGAGCAAATGCATTCGGATCACTTGGATATTGAGATGGAGAACAGAGCAAATGCATTGGATGCACTTGGGTATCTAGACCAGCCCATGGTTGGTCAGGTTGGGTCTTTTTAAGCCGCAACCATCTCATTCGCAATGCCCATCCAAGGATCTCTAAATCAAGAATTCCCATACCTCCCAGATCAATTCTGAAAGTCATGGGCTCCTCCCAAATGCAAGGTGTTCGTATGGCAAGCGATTAGAAATAAGTGCTGGAGACATTGCAGCATATCCTTATTAATTGTGTTTTGCTAGGTATTTTGGTATAATTCCGTAGCCCCTCTTGGGCTTGAGCGCACTGTACCTAGAAGGAACAAGAAAAGCTTCGCTGATTGTTGCAGAAAAGCAAACAAAAAAAATTGCGAAGGCCCAAAGAAAAGGTTTTAACAGTATGGCGATCCTGGGATCATGGACCTTGTGGCTTCACAGGAATGGAGGAGCTTTTGACGGTGCAACTCCTTCCCTAGCAAAGGCACAACATTCCTTCAAAGAGGAATTGAGTCTTTGGTGCTTCGCTGGTGCTCGAAAACTTCAGAAGCTAGTTTTTGGTTGTGGAGAGGTGCTAGTGTAAGTGTCTAGACAGGTCAGGTCGTTTCTTCCTTATAAAATGGGGTTGAGTGCTGTATGGTGTTTTTTTCCTTACAACCTTCCTCTTATCTCATAGGCGAGGCATAGAGGTTGCCTTATATGGGACTTCTATCCCCTTTCTTTCTTTATAATATAAATATACACAGCTCTCCTGCATGTTCGAGAAAAAAATTAGTGTCTTGACCCGCTCCCAAGCAACAATACAATGGCCTCCATTGGCCTCTTTGCGGCCTTTCCATAGAAAAGCTCTTTGAATCTTACCAACTGCTTTAATTGCCCATTTAGGGAATTCCAATGCTATGGGCTGATACATTGGAATAGCTGTGAGCACTGAACGGTTGAGGGTGGCCGATGCATCATACTTGGTTTCCATCTAGGTAACTTATCAGCAATCTTGTCAATTATTGCACAGAAATCTGCCTTAAAAAGTTTGCTGACAGAGAGTGGAAGACCAAGATACTTGCAGGGGAATTCTTGCATTTTGCATGGAAGGCCTCTTGCACAACTTCAATATCTTGGTGCTCTGCATTGGATTGGACTCACGAAACATTTAGAAATGCTAGTAACCAGACCTGATGCCTCACCAAAGACATGGAGAATTTCCTTGATCAAGTTTCTGCTAGTTACTATCTGTATTCGCATCTCCTGCGTATTTGAGAAAAAAAAAAGTCGTGTTTGGAGTAAAAACTTCTACTCTTGGGTCATTACATGAAGGACTACCTCCTCAAAGGTCCATGTATCAAGTTGATTTTATGCACTAACCAAGATGGTTTGCATGATTATACTTATTCTGGTTTGCACTATCTTTGACTTCATTTTTAATAGAGGGTATTCTATATGATCACTGTTGACTACCCTTTGAGCTTAATTGTGTTATCTAAAAGTATGTTTTTAACTATCACCTCATGCTTGTTACACTTCACTCATATAATCAGTCCAAACATTATAAAAGTTACTTCTACTCTGCAGACCTTGGACAAAGTTCTACTGGATCTGATGGTCTTATCTCATCCGCCATGTCTTCGGAATCATCACACTCGTCATTGGAAGATCTGCAAAATTCACTAAAGGTTGTTTTCTGCCAACCGAAACCACACTGTACTATATTTTCAGGGATCAAGTCACAGAACTGTTATCAAGTTCTGACATTGATGAAAAATTTTAAAAAATGAGTTCCATAGTCAAGGTAGAATAACCAATGTAATTCAGTGTCCATTTCATCTCATCTGTGACGTTATCTTCCTAACAAGTTGGCGTCAACACACTGTACTTGCAATGAAGCGAACTTTTAGTCTGAGAAGAACAAAATCTAATTCGACTATGTGCCAATGAAGTTTATCACACTATCAAAAAATCTTGTTATGCAATATTGCAATGTAAACATCTTACAAAATGGACGCAATGTTTTCTGTATAAAGATTGTTTATGTTTTATAAATGTTGCCAATATAGCAGGCTCATTACTTTTTCTGTAGGATGTGCCTTGGGGAGCATTTTTCAAAAGCAAGGCAGTGTGGGCAATGATATATGCACACTTTTGTGGAAGTTGGGGGCATTATACTTGTTTGTCTTGGCTACCAACGTTCTTTAGGTTTGGTACCTTGCATTTCCCTCCTAAAGTTACTTTATAGTACTTAGAGAAAGGGACCATTGTTGAGATCAGATATCATGAATTTACAGCACATTGTTGTAGTTTTTCTCATCACTATTGGTACATTTGATGTTATATGTCAGTCTATAGCATGACCTGTTACCCGATCTATAAATGTAGGGAAGTGTTAAATGTTTCTGTATGGTCATCATTAATCATTACGTTGTGTCAAATATTTGTAACAATAGCTTCTTACTGACCCCCCCCCCCTCCCCACCTCTTCTTACACAGTGAGGAGCTGAACCTGAACTTGACAGAAGCAGCATGGGTATGTACATGCTTTCTTTCTTAAGTTATATTAATAAGGCCTCATATTGAAAGACCCACCCTCATTAGGCGATCTTGATTTGCTATTGTTTTTCGTTGATATCTAGCTTTTACTCCAGCCTCACGTAGTGCTTTTGAATTCACATTTTCTTCCCTCTAGGTGTCAGTCCTTCCTCCTTTGGGTTCAATGATCATTACATCTATTGCAGCACCTTTTGCAGACAACTTGATATCAAATGGAGTTGACACCACGAAGGTAAAGCATTCACTTTTTTTATTTGACCTCCACTTGAGGTGGTTGTTTATGCCTTTGTTGCAGAGTGTTAAACCTCCGCTGTGTAGTTACTATGGTTGGCATTTAGATTTTAGAGAATAGTGATGGGGGGCTGATGCTAGAGAAAGCAAGAGGGGCTGGTAGTAGCAGCTGGAAGGAAGTAAGGTGATACTTCACTTGTGTTTTTTTAGAATATGCAGGAAAGTGCATATCTATGTATGAAGAAGAAGGTTGTCTCAAAATGGATTATAACGCGGGGTGTGAGGTGCACACTTACATGATCTGATGAGGTAGAAATAAGCTGAACACTAGTACAAGCGTTTGACAAGTGGGAACTGGAGCTAGAACTAATTGAATCTGTGCTGCCCCACCTCTGTTTAACTAGACATGTCCTCGACGCGCCCTCTTAAACTTCACTAGTACTACTAGTACAGTGCCCTTGATTGACTACCGTGTGCCAGTCCCTGCTGCTTGCAGCAAACTCTAGTACTCTCTAGACTCCCAAATTGCTTCTGTTGGCTTCCTCAAGTGGAAGTCCAATATAGTCTATAGAGGTTGTATAACCCTGACAATTCTCAGGAGTGAACATAATATATGCTGTGTGATAACTCATAATAGCATTTTCAGTTAGTTCATAGAATAAAAATTGCTGATCTACTGAAAAAATTGAATATGCTGCTTAAATTCTGTAGGTACGAAAAATTTGCCAAACAATTGCCTTTGTGTCACCTGCGACATTCATGATGCTTTCCTCTGTGGATCTTGGACTGCCTCCTTGGGAAATTGTTGCTTTTCTTACAAGTGGTCTAGCACTCTCTAGCTTCGCATTGTCAGGTCATGTTGTTAAAATTGCAATCAAAATTCCATTTTTTGCATGGTTCTGAGGTCCAAACCTAAATATTTTGGTTGTTAAACAGGGCTTTATTGCACACATCAAGATATCTCTCGTGAATATGCAAGCATTCTCCTGGTATGTCATTAAAGTTCCGTCTTGTCAGTTTTTCAGTATTTATCTTCTTTATAAGAGAAAAGGGAACGTAACATTCTTTCACCTAGGTTCTTAAGAGGATGACACTAACAGTTTGTACTCTTTAGGTTCCATCATGAGTGATTGTTATTTATTTGTTTCCTTCATGCTCTAGGGAATCACAAACACTGTAGGCGCTGTGCCAGGAATTGTAGGCATTGCACTGACAGGCTTTCTGCTTGATTCAACTCATTCTTGGAGTGTATGACATCAATCCATCTTCATAAGTTATATTTCATTTTATGAATCACTCTGATCGCCATAATGGTACTGCTTTGTGTGCAGATATCACTCTTTGTGCCTTCTATCTTCTTTTACTTAACTGGTACTGCTGTATGGTTAGCATTTGCAAGCAGTGAGCCCCAGGATTTTTCCAAGTCAGAACCTGAGTCATGAATCGTGATGTATGGCTCTCTGCACAGAAGGATCGTTTCAGAAGGAAAATTCGTTTTTTTAGTCTAGGCAAAAGAATGGAACTCTAGGGCAGGGAATAGATGTTATGTTCCTTTTCAGTCAGTTGCAGATAAGAGGAGCTTACGCGTATATAGTATAATAGTAGGCTTTTTTCTGGTTATTTTTCACATTTTGATATGATTTTGGAAGGGAAAGAGGACTGTGTTTGTCATGAAGGGGAATGTGTGCCGTCAGGCCGTTTGTAGTATGTCACTTTCTTCAAGTGTTTTTTTTTTACTTTCAACAGTACAATTTTAGTTAAATACCTTTTCAGTTACTGATGATGGCTTACTTGCGTAGTCCGATCACTAATGCTCAAACTGTATTACTGCGTAGTCGATCACTAATGATCAAATAGTGTAATACTGCAATCTATAACTAATGCCCTTTAGATGTTGTAAAGTCTTACTCCCTCTCTCCCATTAAAAATGACGTTTTAGCCTCTGTGTCATCTTATTTGACCCTTCGTCTTTATTTAATTTTTTATGAATATTATCTATTTTTTATAACTTATTTTAACATTAGAAATATTTTAATAATAAAATATTTACTTTGTAATTTGTAAAAAAATAAATATCTAAAAGTAACAACGTCACTTGACAGAGGTGGTACTGCTGTTGTCCCGGTCAGACACCTCGAACCGAGTGCAGTTCAAACCTGTAGCCCAATCACTGGTGTAATTAGATAAAAGGACCCCAACAATAGTAACCATAAATTTGGATAATGGTTCGTAGTATACATGTCAAAAAGCACAATGCATGATGCTGGAAGCACATTACAAGATGCTCCAGCATCAATTCTGGCCTAGCCTAATCTTCTCAGTAACAGACATAGCATCACATACAATCCAAGCCTAACCTTTTCAGCAACAACATAGCATCACATACAATCCAAGCCTGAGGTGAGCAACAGAATAAAATTGAATGCAATCACAGTTCCAAAGTAAAAATCGAGAACACACAATTTAAGACTACATGCACAGTGAAGAAAACAAGATAATGATTCATCAGAGGTCAAATTTTCCTAAACTACGATACCACGACAAGCAACAAGCTACATTGGTCCCAAAGCTGTTCCATGATCTAAACAACCCAACTAACAGCATGGAGAAGCTGAGGTGAATCCATGGAAGAGCAAATCACTTCTTCTTCTTGGAAGGGGGCTGGTCTTCCTCATCTTCGTCATCCTCCTCATCGTCATCCTCATCGTCATCCTCATCGTCATCATCGCCATCATCATCACCATCCTCATCATCATCGTCGTCATCACTCCCTCCTTCACCATTAGCCTCAGGATCATCATCTTCATCATCGTCGTCACCCCCATCTTCTTCTCCGGAGAAATCCTCTTCAGCATCATCGTCGTCATCACCACCCTCTTCATCCTCATCTTCATCATCGTCATCATCATCGTCATCTGATCCATCCTTATTTTCAGGGACATTTTCAGATTTGATTCTTTCAGATAATAACCTTGAAAACACAATCAAAATCATCCATTACGTTTTTATCCAACTTAAGTCGTAGAGCAAATATTTAAAAAGAGAAATAAGAAGTTTACTTGTATATTGCCCGTTGGTCTTCATTATATATTTCATCTCCACCATTTACAGTTTGAACCTAAGAAAGCACAGAGCACAGGCCAACGTTAGAAGGAAAAGATGAAATAAACAAAGTAAAACATATTTCGCAAAATACTCCAAAAAAATAAATAAAGCAATCAGATATATAGGTGTGAATCATCGGTTAATAACTACAAAAGGAAAAAAATAGAGAAAGAAAGAGCACCTAAGAAAGCATCAGCACAGAGCACAGAGCACAAGCCAACGTTAGAAGGAAAAGATGAAGTTAACAAAGCAAAGAATATTTCACAACATACTCCACAAAAAAATAAATAAAGCAATCAGATATATAGGTGAGAATCATCCGTCAACAACTAAAAAGAAAAATAAAGTGAAAGAAAGAGCAGTAACCAAGGTGGCACATTTAGAAAGTCTAGGGGGGCAGCAAAATTATCTGGGGTTTCTGGCTTAGAAATTTCTAAGTACATGAGAGCTTGTGGCAACTTGAGACTTGAGAATGAAGACAGCCCTCTAAAACCTAACTAATGTTGATGAACAGATCAGTTCCATGTGTGCATTTTTCAATTTGTGCCAGCACTGCCCCAATCAATAAATTACTCTAGAAGTGCCCCAATCAATAAATTACTCTAGACGTGCCCCAATCAATAAATTACTCACAACCTAAAAAAATCCTCAATAAATTACTCACAACCTAAAAAAAAATCCTCAGGCACAATCAACTAGTACCCGATACAACAGTGACCTCACAAATTGTGAGTGACAGTAGCTTTCGACAGGGTGAAGTATTTGACTGATCTAGTGTTCATTGTGCTTTTTAAGTTAAATTTGTAAATGTAACTAGCCAGATCTGCTTAGATCTACTCGAAAAAAAACTATATGCTACCCAAGACACACACAAAAAAAGAGGGCCAAAATTCTCCAACATTGCCTAACAGTGAATGAATTAGATCTGTAGACTCGAATATTAAAAAATCAGTAAAACGCACAATAGCTCTATTAGCAGAGCAATCACAGGTTAATGCAGGGGCGGATCTAGTAAAGAGACATGGGTGTACACATGTACACCCAATAATTTTTGCGAAAGTTAGAAGTTAGTAGCCATCAAATCAGGGGCGGATCTAGTAAATGGGCATGGGTGTACACATAAACACCCATTTTTTTTTGCAAAAAGTTAGAAGTTAGTAGGCATCAATAGCCAAGTAGTAGGTTACAGTTTGAGAACTCACCTGGTGGGCGCTCATCGCCGGCGAAGAGGTAGGCAAAGGCCTCACCACCTGGGGTAGGGCGGCGGCGGTAGTCCACCCAGTCATCGCAGACAGAGAGGGCGGAGGGCCGCAGGTACGGCGGCGCCTGTGCGGGTGCGGGGTGCGAGAGTGAGCGGGTGCAGGAGGGAGCGGCGGCGCCTGTGCGGGAGTGAGCGGGAGCGAGCGGGCTGCGGCACGGGAGGTGAAGAGGGAGGAGAAGAAGAGTCAGTGGGCCGCGCTTGGTGGGCTTCTATTACATATACTAGGGTTACAGGTCAATGGGCCGCGCCTGGGGGGCCTTTTTCACTGGATGGGATACATTTCGGGTCCCCGAAGGGCACACGGGGGAGAGTTAAAACCCGCGCCACCCCGCTCCGTTTCGGTACCCCAACCTGCAAACCTGGGCCGAGATCTGGACCCATCCTTGGTCTGAAACTCACGGGTTTCGGGTCCAGACCCGCCGCGCCCTGCTGCTAGTTGGATTTATATTAATCCACATGCCCAGTCCACACCAATACATATGGGTTGAAGTGAATCTGACAACATCCAAACAAGGTCTTAGGTGGGCGAAGGTTGGGATCGAGATGTTCTTTTATTAATTTGCTATATACTTTATCTTAAGTTTTTTTATACATACTCCCTCCATCTTAAATTGTAAGTCATTCTAATAATCTTGGAGAGTCAAAGCATTTTCACGTTTGACCAAAATTATAGAGAGAAATACTAAAATTTGTAACGTAAAGTGAGTATACTATGAAAATATAATTAAAGAAGAATCTAATGATACTTAGTTGGTATCATAATAATAATAATTTTATCATATAAGTTTGGTCAAACTTAGAAAAGTTTGACTCTCCAAGATTCTTGGAATGACTTACAATTTGGAATGGAGGGAGTAGTTCATAAGCCATATCGTCCCCATCTATTTCTCTAAAATATTTTATTTGATCATGGCAAAAGTGACCATGTTAAGAAAGTTTATCTTTAGTGGCGAGGTAACTAAAAATATATTGGTTTATTGGCCATCTTTTTTATTTAATTGATAGGCACAATAAAACAATTAAAGCCTAATAATAATATGTATACACCTCTAAAGACTACATGATTTGTCCTAATAAGAAGTTAAACCTCCAATACGTCGTTTGGAACCTCGAGTCAGCTCGTAATCGAGGAGAAAGAAAAAACATATTATATGCTCATTCCTAGGCATATGGAAGCGATCAAAGGAATAAAAATAGAATGCAACCATCACTTACTTGTTGGGTTGTTCTATTGGATTTAACTAAAAGCTAAGGTCGAAAATTTCACTTGTGAACTATGTGTTCCTTTCCCGTCCATAAAGCGGGCCTCAGTTGCTGTTTTTGTGTGGGCTGTGCAGGCTTGTATTAGGACTTTAGGAGAGAGAGCAAAGACGGCCAGCAGCCATTGGATCACGAATGAATGGCATCGGTCATATATAAAGTCACTTGTTACTTTTCTTAACAACTACTCCCTCCGTCCCTAAAAGATTATCGTTTTAGGTTTTCATGTCACAACTTTGACTCAATTTGTAGAAGATATGTGCAATATTTATATCTCTAAATAAATTTGTTAAAAAACTAGACTTAATCTTTCCAATGATACTAATTATGTACTATAAATATTAATATTTTTTATTATATATTTAGTTAAAGTTATTTTTTGAAAAACGCAAACAACACTTATTTTGGGACGGAGGGAGTGTAGAGATTGCACCAGATGGCCTAAACCCACATGCTAGCTGGCCTCGTGCTAGCAAATACATCAAGCAACTACTGTGAAAGCACCTAGTGGTTTCTTCAAGCAGTAGTCAGTAGTCACCAATTCCGCATCGGTCTAGGAGTTCCGAATAAGAGCTTGTTTGCTTGAAGTTATCTCCAAACCTGTCAGCCATTCAATGATATTTTTTTCATAATAAATAAGATAATATTGCTTTTAGCCATAACTTTTCTAGTTAAATTTGTCCGACATCAGAGGTGGAAGCCCCTCGAACATATCTCCGACATCAGAGGTGGAAGCCCCTCGAACATATCATGTAAAAAATGGGCACAGATAAAAGTGACCCTGGAACAAACCAAAACTTTTCCACATGCAAGTGAACTCTCTCTCGGAGGACGCTAGCTTGTAAAGTTCACTGCCCCCTTCATCGTGAAACCTTTAATCCCACCGCTCTTCATCGCGAGGACGGGCACAAGAACGTCATCGCGAGGACGGGCACAAGAACGACCAGCCTAGCAGGTACAGCTACTTGTCTCTCAACAGCAACAGACTGAGCTTCAGATGGATGGTGCCCAGAAGACGCGCAAGAGACTTCTGTACTCTGCTGCAATTTTGCTGATACCTCCCAACCCCAAACCTCTCCAGCCCAAGCTTGGTGAGCACAGAGCACGGGATGCATCTCATCTGTGCGCTGCGGATGTGGACGTTTATCAGTGTTCTGTGACTTTGAGTGCCTTCTCATGCTACCAAGTATTTATGCAATGCCCTCTCCTTCATGGTATGACATGTGAACCCAAACTCACCAAACTCTGCTGCAACAAACAGCCAACAACCCAAGGGATAATAAACTGCATACATCGAATTAAACCTCACCCAGACCACGGTAGCTGTATATACATATATATCTCTCAAATACACTATTCTCATGAAATCCTTGATGGAGCATAAAGGCAAAAGCAGCTCAACATGAACATACTATGCCTTTTCTTTTTCTTTTTCTTTTCTTTTCATTCTTTCAAGCTTAAACGACAACGAATTCTAAATGTGACTGTAGTACAAGCCTAACTGGGTTTGCACATTGTGTTGCAGAACAGATAAAATACCACAAAGCAAGAGGAGGATACGACCAATCCCATCCTCCAACGATGGACTACCATGTCACAATCATATGAATATGAATCACTAATTCAATAACAAAAGCACAGCTTCCTGTGCGTTACATAGCAAACCTGACCAAAACAAGAACTAGCGAATGCAAATCGCAGAGGGCTACCAGCCTTGTGAAAAGAATAGGCTTGTGTATGAATTGCTTCACAACCAGGAAGCAGACTCTTTCATGTATAAAAAAAATGCAACATAACAAATCCATGTGTATCCCATGCAGCAATTGACCTGCAGAGTGAAATCAATTAGAAAATTCAGTAAGGGCAGACACATATCATCTGACTTGAATTACAAAGATCATGGGCTCATGGCACAAACAATGAATTGTAGTCTGGTAGTAAAACTGTACAAAGGAACACCAAACTGGTGTTGGACTCCACAAATCCACAACCTTTTAAGATGTTCTGAGCTGCTTCAAGCAAACATGCTTAAGTTTACTTTAAGTCCACCTTAAAAAAAATTATATTCAGAGTTCACACCAGTGGAAAAATTTGCCTACTACCTAGGTTGAAGTCCCTAAAACAGATCATCGAAACTGTAAAACTGGTAGTCGCCTATAAAATTATTTTACATAGCAGTGACCAGATCGATGATACAGTGTTTCCCCTTTGAAGGCACAATCAGAAAGCAATGAAGTTCATATACCAAGGGATGTGAATTTAATCAGTAAGTACTAACATGTATTGATGATAAAAGTGGAAACAGCACCAATGGAATCCTAGTGCTTGAATATGTTAGGAAAATTTCTTCTTGGAAAAAAAAGAACAAACTTGTTGCACCACAATCAAATCACTTCTACAGCTATCTTCAAATCAAAGCAAAGTACATCAACCGCTTCCCAAACCACATGGCATGGAAAAGATCTAGTCACAAACATTTGACCTTAGAAAGTGCAAGGATGCAGATAAAGGAAAAAAAATCAATGAATATCATAATGCACACTGCATCCTCATATGAATAAAACTAATCTATTACAAGATAAACATGCAGTTATTGTACTCACCAAAAAGAGAAAAGTGGCACTGATAAAAAAAGCCTTGAAATTCAATACGCTATAGAGCAGCTTCATGAGTACTATATATGTTCAAGTGCAGTATGCAATTGTGGAACCCTTCGCCTAAATAATGGCTCAAGACGAAAGGATGGAACACCACGCAGCCACCGTTTAATGTCATACATTTCATTCCAGGCTTGAACAATTTCATCAATCTTGAAGCCCAAACCTACAAAGAAATTGGACAATCATAGTTAATACTTAATACTTTCTCCACTGTTTTTGAACATTCAAGGATGACTTTGAATAATAAGGGTGGGATTTGGAAACATTCAGCATAGCATACAATCCTCAGCCACTAACGTCAATGATTGTGCTATGCAATCATCATTTGCACAATGTTTTTAAGAGAAAATATGCTGAACGTGATTTAACAGTTAATGAATGTGCTACATAATAATATTTTAAACAATGATAATAGGTGAACTCCCAAATGTCAAGGTCCAATAATTAATCTAACAAGCTCAGTGTGACTACTATAAAGGATTCACAAAATAAATGGTAGTCAGCACAATTCAATTAACACTTTGCATAATAATCCCTTTATAGTTCTAGTATTCTCCAGCAAAATCAACAATGTAGTTCTCACGCCAAAAGTAGACAAAAATAAAGCAGTAAATTTCTCTTACCATCTTGGGCAGTTTCATTGGCGCAGTGGTTTTTCACCAGCACAGCAATATCTGTAGCAGAAGCTCCCCCAAGTTTAAACTTTTCAATAGCTGCCATCAGACAATCCTCCCACATTGGAAGACCTAATTTAAATTCCACAACTGAACGCTCATAGAGGAGCATACCCCATAAAATGTTTATCTGAGACCTCAAATTGGAAGCCTGTTCAGCCGCGTCATCAGTGGACACATCCTTGATATACTCCTCCAAGCCCATCTTCTCTAGCACAACATTCTCCTGGCTAGGTTTAGATCGATTCTTCAGACGCTGTTCTTCCATTAACTCCCACATCTCTATACCCTTCTCAATGTTATCCTCGGCTTTATTGAAGAGCTCCAGGATTTCGGAAGAACAGCTGTCCAAATCTGCGTTACTACCAATTGCATAGTACCATGACAGTTTTGCTTGTTCAAACTGCTGATGTGCAAGTGCAAGGAAACCTTCAAAAAAGTCTGGTTTGGCCTTCACGGCATCTTCATATCTCTTTCCAGCCTTATTGTATTCGTCCCTTGCCCATTCATATGCTTCCTTCACCTGCTCAAGCACCAATTCTCTTGGGGAGTCCCCTGATAGCAGCAACCTCTTCCTGGCTCGGGACATGTGAACATTACCCCAGTGGAAAAATGCAAGTGCTGCCATCTCCTGGAAGTTTCCCTCAGCAAGATTAAACACCTCCTGGGCTTCTTCAGTAGTAATAGTGTCCTCAATTGCCTCAGTGTAGAGCTTCATACTAACCTCATGGAGGTCCAGGTACTCATCAGAGCTAATCCCAACATGGTTCTTGAAAAGCCGAGCGAATTGCACAATCCAATCATCAATACAAGTCACCGTGCTCCTGTCCTCATCCTGCCGATTGCTTCTGATACTCCCATTATCCGAAGCACTGTTTACATTTCTCTCCAATGGCCCACTATTGGTGTCATCAACATAAGGTTCATGCTCTGGATTGGCCTCGGTAACATACAGCCGAAGTGAGCTCCCAGCCTCAGCCAAGTCCTCAGCCCATTTCAGCTCATCCTGGTTGGTGATTGTCACAAGATCACCCTCCTTGTCCTTGTACTTGACAAGAACAGCCTTGAGCCCAGGAAACTTGCTCCGGACGGCCTCGCGCAGCTGTGCCATGCTGCAGCTCGCCGGCACCTGAGCCCACCTTATGTCCTCCCCAAACACAAGTTTCACCTGCCTTGGCTGCTCCTCCACTTCCTCCTCTTTGACAGCTTCCGCAATCTTCTGTTCATCGACCTCCTCCACAGCAGCAGCCGCAGCCTTGGCAGCAAACTTCCGTCCTCCCCTTTTCTTGCGCGGCTTCTGCTTGGGCGCAGCGGCCACTACCTCCTCCGGCGTGGGCATGATCTCCTTGTCGTCCAACACAATCCCCTTCTCCTCCATGGATTTCTTCACCCTGTCGGCCACATCCAGCGCAGTGAGGTTGTTGGGCTCCAGAACGAGCACCTTGTTGACGTCCCTGCAGGCGAGGTCGAGCCTGCCCAGCGCCTCGAAGCAGCGCGCCCGCTTGAGCAGCGCCTTGGTGTACTTGGGCGACGTCTCGAGCGCGACGTTGCACTCGTTGATGGCGCGGTAGTAGTCGGGCGGGCTCATCTGCATGTAGCAGGCGGCGATGTTGCTGTGGAGGTAGGCGACATCGGGGTGCGCCCGGGGCAGCAGCTTGATGGCCTTGTCGTAGTTGAGCAGCGCGCGGTCGTAGTCCCGGCGCTGGAAGAGCTTGTTGCCCTCCTCCTTGTGCTCCTGCGCCATGTCCGTAAAGAGGGTCTCGTCGCCGTCGAGGACCTTGGAGCCGGACCGCTCCAGCGACGCCGACTTGCCCCCATGGTCCCCGGACTTGCCGCCGCCGCCGGAGGCCCTCTTCTTCTTCAGCGACGGCTTGCCCATCTCCGGCAACAAACCTACAACCAAAAGGTTACTCCTTTACCCTCTTCTCGCAATCACCAAACGCCGCCTCGAATCCTCAAGAAACTCCCAAATTCGACGGAACCAAGGTGGAATTCGACAGAAATCTCACCTTTCTCCTGTCAAACCTTGCCAAACGGACCAACTGAAAGCAACAATTCAAGAGCGCCGCTCCTCTCAAAACCCGACAGGAAGCAACCAAATCCCCAGCAAGCCTGGAGGAAGGGGAGGGGGAGAAAGAAAACCCAACTACCCCAAGTCAAAGCAAGCGAAGGACAGGACGGAAACCAACAAGGCAGCGAAGACGCTCGGAGCAGGGAATCTCCCTCTCTCGTGCGTGCGGCTGGGGATTGACGAATTGTTGGGATGCGTGGAATGGAATAAACGAACAAACTGCACGTACTACGCTTAACGGCTCAACAAGCAAGGGAAATGAACAGCAAGGCAGCAGTCTTTCTGTAGCTAGCCTTAAGCTTCTGGTCTACTAATCCTTTTCTTTCCGCTGGCGTGCTCTCGTGGAGCAGGTGCTAAAGAACGAGAAAGGAAGGGTCAGGCGGGCAGTGCTCCACTAATCTTTTTTTTGATTAGCGTGTGCGGTTGGTTTCCGGGAACGGCGACGCCGCTGCGGGTATACGGGACCTGGTCGGCGTCGGCGGGCGCGTGTGGTGACAGCCAAGTCGCGGGCGCCGCCAGCCGGCCGATGCGCTGGGTGTTGGCGGTGCGTGTGGCTGTGGTGTGGAAGCAACAACGGTGGACGGTGGTTGGCGCCGGGCTGCCGATTGTGACATTGCCCAAACGGGGCCGCCCTGCGTCAGCCGTCAGCGTCCTGGGCTCATGGCCTGACCTGATTATATTAAAAGTTAAACGCGCGCTAAACCGCCGCCGCCACCCGAGGATTAGGTTAGGGTTTCCCGCCTCGGCTGCGTCGCGTTCACTCTCTTTCACTGCCGGGCCAGGCCGGGCCTCCCATGGCCAAATGGGAGATTTTGTAAGCTTCCTGGGTCGACTCGTACGAATGGGCCGGAATAGGTCCATTTGTGGCCCACGTGCACCCTGACTCTTGACTGGCTGAGCCCCTCCTCCGTGACGTGCGTCGACCAATCAGCGCGTGCCATGTCAGACTCGCGGCTCTCACCGACGGGCGGGTCCCAGCCCGTCAAGGGGGATCTGAACGGGCCAACTTCTCTCTCTTCCGTAAGCACTTCCCGAGGAAACGAAGACAGAGGGAAGGAAACTGCAGTGAAGTCGCCGGCGCCGCCGCGACAGGAGGAAGGAGAAGGAGCGGCAGCGGCAGAGGCAGGCCCGGCGATCTCGGCTGCTGCGGCGCGGTAAGGGAGGGAGCGGAGCCGCGACAGGATGCACTCCTTTGGGCACCGCGCCAACGCGGTGGCAACGTTCGGGGTCACCATACTGGCCGCGATGTGCTTCGCCGCCTCCTTCTCCGACAACTTCAACACCCCGACACCCACCGCCTCCGTCAAGGTACCGCATCCCTCTCCCCTGCCCCCACCCCGTCTCTCTCAATCCCGTCGAGCCTGCCTGGCTGCGTTGTGTCCGATCTCCGCCGGCGTACCTATCTTAATTTGTGAGTTCGAGCGTGGGCGGCTCGATCTGCTTGTACAATCTTCATGTGTCATGCTAATGGGATCCCCATCGTTTGGGTTACACAGATCTTGAATATAAACTGGTTCCAGAAGGAGGCCAACGGCAACGACGAGGTAACTCATATCCGTATCCTTTTTTTGTTTGCAAATTAGTCAAACCTAGCATCAGACTAGTTGTGTCAGATATGTGCCTCGAATTTGTAACGATTAATTTCTTTTGTTCGTTCAGGTTAGCATGACGCTGAACATTTCGGCAGACCTTTCATCTCTTTTCACGTGGAACACAAAACAGGTAATTTCTATTTCTGGTACTTGATACCCTTTCCCCTCATGTTCCAGTTTCCACATCATTACTAAGTTTTTCTGCACTAGAAAGTATGGTTTTAGAAAAGTAACTGAAGAGGAATCCTTGAGCACATGAAGTACTCTCTCGTTGCTGTCTGGGTCTTTGAATGACAATTTGAGCCTGAGTTTTGGTTAACTGTATTACAGTGTTCTCATTTGTTGCAGAATGATCTATTATAAGAAATATAATGGAAATTTGCCACAGAAAATTTCAGTGTATTATAATACATCTGTGCAACTGAATTTCTAATGCACCTGATCTATTAGTGCTGTTCAAGCGAAACTTTAGAAGGTTCTTGCTTCTGTCTGCTTAACTTTACTTTCGCTGCATGACTGTAGGTGTTTGTTTTTGTGGCAGCAGAGTATGAGACTCCACAGAATGCTTTGAATCAAGTAAGTCTGTCGATTGTTATTCTTGAGTCAATATATTACTTGTGATTGGGCGATTATTATAGTGGCTCATATATGATTATCAGTTACAATAAGCCTGCATCAATTGTCCATAGAGGCATGAATTTTCTGCTTGGTACTGCATTGCAATAGCCAATATCATGCAATTGCCACTTGCTTGAGGGTTGCAGTAATGATGTCATATAGCTTTCTTCTTGGTCTGTCCTTCAACATAAGTTGGGACTTGGGAGTTGTGGCAGACAGATATAGTGGTTTTGGAAAGCGAATTTACTTTGCTGTGTGGTTGTGCCAAATCTTTCTAAGCTATACAATTTGACCTAGCCCATTAGCCTTTTACATGTGTTGTTGATGGGTTTTTTTTTCTTCACATGTATATGTAAATCTAGGTGAACTACAGTTGAAGTATATATCAGGGAAAAACTCAAGTCTGTTAGCTTAATTAATCCATGTCCTTCTAGAGCCAGCTAGCTAATAAATCTGATCGAAGGAACTTCAAAATAACATTTTAGAACAAGATAGACAGTGTTCTTGATGTTAGCTTTATAATTTGCATAATTACTGCTGGTTTTCCAAATTTTCGGCTAGTAACTTGACACTATGCTCTATATATTTATGTGATATATACTCTTGGACTTAATGGATACCTGTACCACTTTGTTATTTGCACAATTACTGTTGGTTTTCTGAACTTTGGGTGAGCAACTCGAGACTATATTTTTTTTATGTGATACAATCTTATGACTTCATAGAGAGAATGTGGACATAGCATGGTGGTAGCACTTCCAAGTGAGCTGCCAACCACGGCTTGAACCCTGGTTCTCACAAAAAGAACCCCCTTGTTGTGTATTCCCTGTGGTCCTGGCATGGTAGCTAGTAAAGCTTTAGCTTGCAGATAGTAGCTGACTTTCAGGGTCTTTTCTTGACCTAAGTGCAATGCCTATGAAATGTCTATCCCCTTGGTTCAATATTATTTTTATGACTATGGATATCTATACCAGTAGTCCAGTATGATGTCTGTTGCCCTATTGAATGATTTTTGTTGCCTTCTGAGGTTCTGTTATATTTCAGATTTTCTCTTACAACTATATTGTAAGTGTATTTGGATTATGTGACAGGTTTCTCTTTGGGATGGTATTATACCTGCAAAGGAGCATGCCAAGTTTTTGATCCATACCACAAACAAGTACAGATTTATTGACCAGGCAAGCACATTACATAGATCGAATGCTAGTTCAGTCTATAAAATTTTGTCATTGGGACTGATGTACTTTGGTATTATTCTGAAATTTTTATGAATAAGGGTCTTTTCCATTTTCTGTATATGTATTTTGAGCCAGGGATCTACTTATAATTGTTCATGATGCTGAACCATGCAAACAAGTTTATGTTTTTACATGGCTTTCAGCCTACTCAATAGAAATTCCAAATCTACGTAAATTCTGGTAGAACAGTATTGGGTCCAGACCCACACCCATTTCCCATGTGGTCGTTCGTTCTTGACATTAATTTTGGGTTGGTATATAAGTACAGGTTGACCATTACTGGTGTACTGAGTATTCTTTGATATCAATATCCTTTATTTGTGTTAGGATAGGTTTGTACTGGCCTACGTTCTGTTCATTACTTCGATCAATGTGCACATGCTGTACTTTGCAACTACCAAAAAGTTATTATGTACTGCGTCATATGATTCTTCGGAGATTGCATTGAATGGTTGATTAATGACTTGTTTTTATCTCATTACAGGGAAGCAATCTAAAGGGCAAGGAATTCAACTTAACAATGCACTGGCACATTATGCCAAAGACTGGCAAGATGTTTGCAGATAAGATAGTCATGACAGGCTATCGGCTCCCTGAGCAGTACAGATAGTCAGGGAGATCATGAACAGGAGTGGAGGCCTGCAAGAAGTGTTAGTGGCAGTGGCATAGCTGATCCTGAGCTTTTTGTTCTAATCTAAGTGGAACATGTAATCTTATAAGCATCTACTTAAGCTGAACCAGGCGAAACAAAGTTGTTATTTGAGGAGATATATGTATTGTTCAACTTTGCTTTGCCTATAAAATGTTGATTCTGAACTTGAAATTGTTTGTTGGTCTGAAACTGTATTGCAATCGCGGAGCACTATATTTGGAAGTTTATTTTTCCATGCTCTTTTCCCCCGCTGGAAAAGCCCAAGGTTGATTGATTCTTGTATGTAGAGCCTTTCATGGATGCCAATTGTTGTCAGGTTTATGGAATCTGTAGAGACGGGCTAGCTGCTGGTAGCAGAGCAGCATCCGGTTGATGCCGGTGGCAAGGTCACGGGGGTTGCTACGGTGCACGTCCAAAAACGGAGAGCCTTGTTATGCAGAAACAGAAGGAGACCTTGTTACGCAGAAACAGATGGTTGATTGCCGCCTCGTACTTGTTACGCAGAAACAGAATCAGATCGTTGATGATTGGCGCCTAGTATAGGTGGTCGTCTGCCCTTGTTGTAGCCTTAGGGATGAAAACGAGCAGGAAAAAAAAATCTTCCGTCTTTTATTCTATACAGTATATATTTGGAAGCAGGATCAGATCAGTACAGAGATGGACAAAGTAATCGGTCTAATATATACTGACTTAGCATGCCAGGTGCTAACATGTTAACATGCATAATCGTTGATTAGTAGATTTATGTTAAAATAGCGCAAGGATATGTAATTGTTAAGCATATCCGTATATATTGCAAAATTGAATAAAAATAAGTTTATTCATATGGAAACGTGATCCTACAACGAATCACAACTGCCCTAACTACCAGAGTTTCTTTGCTAGAGTTAAGGTGTTAAGTGGAGAAACAATCTCCTGCCGGTGGGACAGAACAAACGACTACTACAGCACCAAAAACGATTGGATCATCACAGACAAGATTGTAGATTCAGATTGGGTCAGCCTGCCTGACGATTGCATCTACTTTGTTAACAACGCTGCTGAAGATGACAAATACGAACCAGCTGACAACATATGAGTGAGTATACTGAAACGGCCAAACCCGTTGAGTACATGGCGCCGCCGCCAAGCACTGTCCTCAACTTCAAACGCCATCACAGATTCACAATGTTGGCTTTCTCTGTATTTGTCGAAAGTGACCGCACTGTGAAATATCATGCCGGTTTGTGGCTTTGTGCTGTCCTCGCTTGATGTCCTTTTAGTGCTAGCTATATAGGCCCTAATTGGGCTGGGCTTTTTCAGTCATTGCAGTGGGCTTTTTGGCAGGCCAGTGTAACACAGGCCGTGATTATCAATGGAACTCA